>Ga0126305_10000871_pt1 | contig 13163 bp, 11 predicted proteins | sample Plot26_FD_92536 | JGI IMG/M metagenome (GOLD analysis project Ga0126305, IMG submission 92536) | Serpentine soil microbial communities from UC McLaughlin Reserve, CA, USA - Plot26 | ecosystem: Environmental > Terrestrial > Soil > Grasslands | place: USA: UC McLaughlin Reserve, Lake County... | reverse complement strand
GTCGACGGCGATCAGCATCTTCCCGGCCTGGATCAGGCTCTCCAGCGTGTAGGTGAAGTTGTCGACCACCAGCAGCTGCAGGGCGGCCTCGCGGTTGTAGGCGCGGAAGCCGGAGGTGGCGTCGCTCACCTCGGTGCCGGAGAGGCGCCGCACGACCCAGCTGCCGATCCGCTGCAGCCCCTTTTTCGAGCCGGAGAAGTGGTCGATCTGATCAACGCGGCGGTCGCCGACGACCATGTCGGCCTCGCCGGCGACGATCGGCGCCACCAGCTTCGGCACGTCAGCGCCGTCGTACTGGTTGTCGGCGTCGGTGTTGACGACGACGTCGGCGCCGAGCTTGAGGCAGGCGTCGAGCCCGGCCTGGAAACCGGCTGCGAGCCCCTTGTTGTTGGTCAGGCGGACGACGTGCTCGACCCCGCACTCGCGCGCCACCTCGACCGTGCGGTCGGTGCTGCCGTCGTCGATCACCAGGAGCTCGACCTCATCGATGCCGGGGACGTCGCGCGGGAGGTCGGCGATGGTCGCGGGGAGCGTCTGCTCCTCGTTAAGGCAAGGGATCTGAATGATGAGTTTCACGGCACATCAGCGTATTTGGAAGGGATCGATATGGCGTTGCATATCTGCGTCCTCGGTCGCTCGCGTGCAGAGCACGCCACGCTCCCTGCGTCCTTGATCTGCTTAGCCATATCGACCCGGTACGATGCCACTGATTGACGAGTCAATCAACGATGAATCCCCAGCTAACCGCCATGGATCAGGCTCATCTCCAGCGCGCCCTTGAGTTGGCCGACCGTGGCCGAGGTCGTGTGAGTCCGAATCCCTTGGTCGGCGTCGTGCTCGTCCGCGGCGGGGAGGTCATCGGCGAGGGCTTTCACGCCGAGCTCGGCGGTCTGCATGCCGAGCGGGCGGCTCTGGAAGACTGCCGCAGCCGCGGCGGCGATCCGGCTGGGGCGACGATGTACGTGACGCTGGAGCCGTGCGCGCATCAAGGACGCCAGCCGCCCTGCGTCGAGGCGATCCTCGAGGCCGGGATCGGCCGGGTCGTCATTGCCTCCGACGATCCCAGCGAGAAGGCCGCAGGCCGCGGTCCCGGCATCCTCCGCGACGGCGGCGTCGAGGTCGCCTTCGCCAGCGGCGCCGAGGCCACCGCCGCGCGCCGCCTCAACCAGCCGTTCCGCAAGCACGCCCGCACCGACCTGCCGCTCGTCGTCTTCAAGATGGCGATGTCCCTCGACGGCCAAACCACCACGGCCCTCGGCGAGAGCCCCTGGATCTCCGGCCCCGAGAGCCGCGAGCTCGTCCACCGCTGGCGCGCGGAACACGACGCGATCGCCGTCGGCATCGGCACCGCCCTCGCCGACGACCCCCTCCTCACCGCCCGCATCGACGGCGCCCGTCAGCCGAAGCGCGTCGTCTTCGACTCACAGGCCCGATTGCCGCTGGACTCCCAGCTCCTTTCCACGCTCGACCAGGCGCCGGTCCTCGTCATCACCGCCCCGGACGCCCCAACGGATCGCACCACTCCACTAAAAGAGGCGGGCGCCGACGTCATCCCCGCCCCGGACCTAGAACTTGCCCTGCGCGAATTAGGCCGCCGCGAAGTCACCTCCCTCTTCCTGGAGGGCGGCCAGACCCTCGCCTCCTCCTTCCTCTCCTATGGACTGATCGACGAATCCCGTACCTTCATCGCCCCGATGCTCCTAGGTCATCAACCCAATTCCGCCCCTCGCGCGGGTGGCACGGTAGGGGGGACCATGTCTGAGGAAGCTTTAGCTACCGGAAGACATGGTGGGTCCCCTGCCGTGACAGGACCCGCGCGCCTAGCTGCGCTGAGGTCGTCGACCAAGAGCGTCGGCGACGACACCCTGATCACCGCGACGTACAAGGAGTGGTGACATGTTCACCGGCCTGATCGAAGACCTCGGGACCGTCCAGTCCCTCGAGCGCAACGAGGACGGCGCCCGCCTGCGCATCTCCTCCCACCTTGCCGGCGAGCTCTCCCTCGGCGACTCGATCGCCGTCAACGGCTGCTGCCTCACCGCCACCGCGGTCGATGGCGGCAGCTTCGAGATCGAGGCGATGAATCAGACGCTTGAGGTCACCGCTCTCGACTCCGTGGAAGACGGCTCAGAAGTCAACCTCGAGCTGGGGATGAAGGTCGGCGATCGCCTGGGCGGCCACATCGTCCAAGGGCACGTCGATGGCGTCGGCACCGTCTCGTCCGCCGAGGACGACGGCTTCGCGAGGCGCCTTCGAGTCGACCTCCCCACCCAGCTCCTTCAGTTCGTCGTCGACAAGGGCTCGATCACCCTCAACGGCGTCAGCCTCACCGTCGCCGAGCTGGGGGAGACGTGGGCCGAGGTCTCGCTGATCCCCGAGACGCTGGAGCGGACCAACCTCGGCGATTTGGCGCCAGGAGACCGATTGAACGTGGAGTGCGACGTCATCGCCAAGTACGTGGAGCGATTGATGTCACCATTCGCCCGAAAGGAGCAGGCGTGAGCACGATGGCCGAGACGCAAGGACAAGAGAAAGCGACGCAGACGGGGGAGAGCCCGTTCGCGATGATCGAGGAGGCGATCGAGGAGGTCCGCGCCGGCCGCATGGTCGTCGTCTGCGACGACGAGAACCGCGAGAACGAGGGCGACCTGACGATGGCCGCCCAGTTCGCGACGCCGGAGGCGATCAACTTCATGGCCAAGGAGGGGCGCGGGCTGATCTGCCTCTCTCTGACCGGTGAGCGCTGCGAAGCCCTCGGCCTCAACCTGATGGCGGCGAAGAACGAAGCGCCGCTGCAGACCGCCTTCACGGTCTCGGTCGAGGCGCGCGAAGGGGTCACCACCGGGATCTCCGCCCACGACCGCGCCCACACGATCCAGGTCGCGATCGACCCCGGCGCGACCCCGCGCGACCTCGTCCAGCCCGGCCACGTCTTCCCGCTCAAAGCCAAAGACGGCGGCGTGCTGGAGCGCGCCGGCCAGACCGAGGCCTCAGTCGACCTCGCACGCCTCGCCGGCCTCCATCCCAGCGGCGTGATCTGCGAGATCATGAACGACGACGGGACGATGGCCCGCGTCCCGGACCTCGTCCCCTACTGCGAGAAGCACGGGCTGATGATGATCACGGTCGCCGACCTGATCGCCTATCGGCGGCGGACCGAGAAACTGGTCGAGCGGGTGGTGGCGACGGCGCTGCCTACCGCGTTCGGCGACTTCCAGGCGGTCGGCTACCGCTCTCTGGTTGACGACAAACATCACGTGGCGATGGTCAAGGGCGACGTCGACGGGGCAGACGACGTCCTCGTCCGCGTCCACAGCGAGTGCCTCACCGGCGACGTTTTCCACTCGATGCGCTGCGACTGCGGCGAACAGCTGGAGGCGGCGCTCTCGATGATCGAGCGCGAGGGCAAGGGCGTCCTCCTCTACCTCTCCCAGGAGGGGCGGGGGATCGGGCTGCTGAACAAGCTGCGCGCCTACAAACTGCAGGAGGAGGGCGCCGACACCGTCGAGGCCAACCTCAAGCTTGGCCTCCCGGCTGACCTGCGGGACTACGGGATCGGGGCCCAGATCCTCGGCGACCTCGGCCTGACCAGCATCCGCATCCTCACCAACAACCCGAAAAAGATCATCGGGCTGGAGGGCTACGGGCTTTCGGTCAGCGAGCAGGTGCCGATCGAATCGGTTCCCAACAGCCACAACGAGGCCTACCTCCGCGCCAAGCGCGACAAGATGGGCCACTCGCTGCACCACCAGGGCCTCGCCCTCGACGAGGAGATGATCCACGACGAGTCCGAACGCGACGCCGCCGATGCCAAGGGCGGCAATGGCTGAGGCCGGGGCGTTCCTCGAGCAGTTCAGCGACGAGGAGAAGGCAAAGCTGGAGAAACTCCAGTTCGCGGTTGTCGTCGGCCGCTTCTACGAGGACCTGGCGCTGCGGCTGCTCGACGGCGCCGACCACGGGTTTCAGCTGGCGGGCGTGCCGATCGGCAACGTCACCCACCAATCGGTCCCCGGAGCCTACGAGCTCCCGTTCGCCGCCAAAGAAATCATCGACGGCGTCCGCCGCGACAACGCCAAACACAACGGCGGCCTCGAGATCGGCGGCGTCGCCTGCCTCGGCGTCGTCATCCGAGGCGAGACCGACCACTACGACTTCGTCTGCGCCGAGTCGGCCCGCGGCATCCAGGACGTGCAGCTGGCGACCGGCGTGCCCTGCGCCTTCGGCGTCATCACCTGCGACAACATGGAGCAGGCCCTCGCCCGGGCAGGCGGCGACAAGCGCGACCAGGGCCGCAACGCCGCCCTCACCGTCGCCCGCATGGCTCTCCTCAAGCGAGCGGTGGGCGGCTAGCCCTCCGGGCCTCCGCACCCTGTACCATCCCGCGACCGATGGCCAAGGTATGTCACAGCTGCGGCAAGGGACCAGCGTTCGGCCAGTCCCGAAGCCACTCGATGGTCGCCACCAAGCGCCGCTTCGACCCGAACCTGCAAAAGGTGCGGATTCAAGAGAACGGCCGCCCCCTCAGGACCTACGTGTGCACGCGTTGCCTGAAGGCGGGCAAGGTCACGAAGAGCGCCTAGCGCCTCAAGCGCCCAAAGAGCCCGAAAAAGCAGCGGGGTAGGGGGAGGGCCCGAGGCCTCTGTCGACTTTGTCTCCCTATGGAGGACAAACTCGACACGCTCGACCTGCGGATCGATGAGACCGCGGCTCATCAGCATGGTGTGATCACCCTGCGGCAGCTCGAAGGGCTGGGCCTGGGACGAAGAGGCGCGGCGAAACGCGCCAGGACTGGGCGACTCCACCGTGTTCACCAAGGCGTCTACGCCGTCGGCCACCGCGGCCTGAGCCTCCACGGGCGCTTCATAGCCGCAGTGCTCGCCTGCGGTTCCGGCGCCGTCCTGAGCCATGTGTCCGCCGCAGTTCTCTGGGAACTCCTCAAACCGATCGACGGGCCCGTCCACATCACGATCCCATCCACCTCAGGTCGCTCGAAGCGCCCTGGCATCCACCTCCACCGATGCCCCTCCCTCAACCCCTCCTCAGAGCCTTCGCCGTCGCCCTCCTGCTCGCAGCAAGAAGGAGGGCGACGGGGAAGGCTCTTGACCACCCACCGCCACAACATCCCCGTTACGAGCGTGGCGAGGACCCTCGAAGACCTCGAGCGCACCTCACTGGTCCCACAACGCCTGATCCGCCGCGCCACCCGCCAGGCGGAGCTCAAGGGCTACCGCCTCGAGCACCTCACTACGGATCGCACCCGCTCAGATCTCGAGACTCTGTTCCTCAGCATCTGCCGCCACTACCGCCTCCCGCACCCCGAGGTCAACGTGAAACTAGGCCGCTGGACCGTCGACTTCCTCTGGCGCGATGCGCGTCTCGTAGTCGAGACCGACTTCTGGACCTACCACCGCGGCTCGATCGCATTCCAAGACGACCACGCTCGCGACCTAGACCTCCGCTCGGCCGGTTACACCGTCCTGCGCTTCGACGACACGCAGCTGGAGTCCGAACCCGCTCGCGTCTCCGAGGACGTCTCGCGCGCCCTCAGCCGCGCCCGCGTCGCCTAACCGTCCGACTCAGCCGCAGCGACCACAGGGTGCTCGCCCGTCGGCGCCGGGTCGCCCTCTTCGGGCTCCACGTGCAGCTTCGGCAGGATCCGGTCGAGCCAATCCGGGAACCACCACGCCCGCTCACCCAGGAGCTGCATGATCGCCGGGACGAGGACGGAGCGGATGATCACGGCGTCGATGAAGACCGCCGAGGCGAGGCCGAGGCCGAAGAGTTTGATGATCCGGTCTTCGCCGAGCATGAAGGCAGCGAAGACGGTGACCATGATCGCCGCAGCAGCGGTGATCACCCGGCCGGTCAGGGCGAGGCCTCGGGTCACTGCCTCGGAGGCGTCCTTGCTGTGTTCCCACTCCTCGTGGATCCGCGACATCAGGAAGACCTCGTAGTCCATTGAGAGCCCGAAGACGATCGAGAAGAGGAAGATCGGGAAGAACGAGATGATCGGGCCGGTGCTGTCGACCCCGATCAGGCTCGCGCCCCAGCCCCATTGGAAGACAGCGACGATCAGCCCGAAGGCGGCGCCGATCGAGAGCAGGTTCATCACGATCGCCTTCAGCGGCACCCAGATCGAGCGGAAGACGATCATCAGCAGCAGCGCCGAGAGGAGGACGACGACGCCGATGAAGAGCGGCAGCTTTTCGGCGATCGCGGTCCCGAAGTCCTCGAAGATCGCGTTGACGCCGCCGACGTGCACCTGGGCGCCCGTCGATTCCTCGACCGGCGGGATCACATCGTCGCGGATGCGGTCGAGTAAGTCGGTCGTGTCCGTGCTCTGCGGCGAGGTCGTCGGATAGAGCTGGAAGACGCCGACCGTTTCGTTGGGGTTCAGGGCGACGTCGGTGACCGCCTCGACGCCTTCTTCGTCCTCGACCTGCGTCCGCAGCTCCTGCAGCGCTTCGTCGTCGCCCTTTTCGGGCAGCTGGGCGGCGATCACGAAGGGACCGTTGAAGCCGGGCCCGAAGCCTTCGGCGAGCAGATCGTAGGCCTGTCGCGTCGTCGTTCCGTCCGGGTCGGTGCCGGCGTCGTTGGTGCCGAGGCGCAGCGAGAGGGTTGGGACGCAGAGCGCGAGCAGGAGCGCGCCGGAGAGCAACGCCGCCGTCCAGGGCCGCCGCTGGATGCGGTTGCTCCATCGGGACCACCAGGTGCCTTCGTCGACGCTCCGTTTGCCGCGGCCGAGGCCGGGGATGCGCAGCCGGTCGACCCGCCGGCCGACGATCGTCAACAGCGCCGGCAGCAGCGTTAGAGCGCTGACCATCGTGAAGAAGACCGCCAGCGCCGCCGCGACCGCCACCCCGTAGAGGAAGCTGAGCCCGAGCAGCATCATTCCCAGCAGGGCGATGATCACCGTGATCGCGGCGAACAGGACCGCGCGGCCGGCGGTGTCGACGGCGGCGATCGTCGCCTCGCGCGGCTCGTAACCCTCGGCCAGCCCATTGCGAAAGCGGGTGAGGATGAAGAGGGCGTAGTCGACACCGACGCCGAGTCCGATCATGAAGGCGAGCTGGGGGGCGAAGTCGGCCGTGTTGAAAACGTGGGTGCCGAGGGTGATGAAGCTGACCCCGACGCCGAGGGCGAAGAGCGCGGTGATGATCGGCAGCCCCATCGCCACCACCGAGCCGAAGGTGAGCAGGAGGACGACGATCGCGGCGAGCAGCCCGATCGCCTCGGAGAAGCCTTCTTCTTCTTCTTCTTCTTCGCCCCGGACTTCCTCGATCGGCGAGCCGCCGAGCTCGATCTGCAGCCCGTCGCCGGCGGCGGCCTGAGCGGTCTTCATCACCCGCTCGGCTTCCTCGGTATCGAGATCAGGTCCGGCGACGTTGAACTGGACGGTCGCGTAGGCGATCTTTCCGTCGTCGCTGACCGCCGCTGCGCCGCCGCCTTCGTAAGGACTCGCGACTTCGCTGACGTGCGGTTCCTTCTCGACTTCGGAGAAGACCCGCTCCATCTTCTGCTTAACCGCCGCCGCCTCGACGCCGGAATCCGCCTTGAAGACGATCTGCGCCGTTTCCCCGGACTGCGCCGGGAACTTTTCTTCCAGCAGATCCAGCGCTTCCTTCGAGTCGGAGTCCGGGAGGCTGAATTCTTCGCTGAAGTCAGCGCCGACCGAGCTGGAGATCGCGATCATCGCGAAGAGGGCGACAACCCAGCTGATGATCACCGTCTTGCGGTGGCCGGTGGTCCAGGTGGCAAAGCGTCTCATTGGCGCGGGCACCGTACCAATGCGGGAGGCGGGTCCGTGTGAACATCCTCACGTCGCAGCCGGGGACTAGATTCCCTGCAGATGCCAGAACCCCAGATCGCCCGCTTCCGGCGGGTAATCAGCAGTGCCTACGCCTCTCTGGAGGCGCGCCGCCAGGAGGTCAACGACCTCAACGTCTTCCCGGTCGCCGACGGCGACACCGGCGACAACATGGCGATGACGCTGCGTGCTGTGATGGAAGAGCTCGACCACCTCGACGGCCAGTCGGTCGATGAGGTCGGCCGCACCGAGCTGGTCCAGACGCTGGCGCGCGCGGCCCTGATGGGCGCTCGCGGCAACTCCGGCGTCATCCTCAGCCAGATCGTCCGCGGCGCCGCCGAGGAGCTCGCCAGCCGTCCCGGCGAGCTGATCGACCCCACCCTCGTCGCCGCCGCCTTCGCCCGCGCCGCCGACGCCGCCTACGACTCGGTCCGCGACCCGGCAGAGGGGACGATGCTGACCGTCTTCCGCGAGATGGCCCACTCGCTCTCGCGCCAGCTCGCCCACCTCGAGCAGGACAAGCAACGGCTCGGTACCGATGCCCCCGAAGAGGTGCAGGACGCCGTCCTCGCCGAGGTGCTCGAACGGGCGATCGAAGACGGTGAGCGCGCCGTCGCCCGCACCCCCGAGCAGCTCGAGGTCCTGCGCGAGTCCGGCGTGGTCGACGCCGGCGGCCACGGCCTCGTCCTCATCCTCGCCGGCGTCGTCGCCGCCCTCCGCGGCGACGGCGAGGAGCCCGAGGTTCAGCACTACGAGCCGCCGCGGCGCAGTCTGCCCCACCACGAGGACAGCCGCTACCGCTACTGCACCAACTTCATCGTCTCCGGCCGCGGCCTCGAAAACCGGGGGTTCCTGCCACGACTGGAGAAGCTCGGCGACTCCGTCCTCGTCGTCGGCGACGACGTCACCCTCAAGGTCCACGTCCACACCGACGAGCCCGAGGCCGCGGTCTCGGTCTTCGACGGCGTCGGCGAGGTGACCAACCTCGACGTCGCCGACATGCGCGAGCAGATGGCCGCACGCGATGCCCGCCTCGGCGGTCGCACCGGCGTCGTCGCGGTCGCTGCCGGCGACGGGATGCTGCGCCTCTTCGGTGAGCTCGGCGCCCACGTCGTCCCCGGCGGCGAGACGCTCAACCCGTCGACCTACGAGCTCCTCGCCGGCATCCACAGCGTTGCCGCCGAGGAGGTCCTCGTCCTGCCCAGCTCCTCGAACGTGATCATGGCCGCCGAGCGCGCCTGCGAGCTCTCCGAGAAGCCGGCGCGGGTGGTCCCGGCGACATCTCAGCAGGCGAGCTTGCTGGCGCTGGTCGAGCTCGACCCCCAGGTCTCCCTGGACGAGAACGCCGAGCGATTGGAGGAGGCGCTGGACGGGGTCGGCACCGGCGCCATCGCCCCGGCCGCCCGCGACGACGCTCAGGGCCGCTTCCGCAAGGGCGACGCCGTTGGCTTCGTCGACGGCGAGATCGTCGCCTGGGGCGGCGCCGGCTCGACCCTGACCCAGACGCTGCAGCACCTCGCCGAGGCGGCGGAGATCGTCACCGTGATCGCCGGCGAGGGAGCGCCGATCGGCCTCGGGGAGATCGACACCCACGTCCCCGACGGAGTCGAGATCGAGACCCACGAGGGGGGACAGCCGAGCTGGTGGTGGCTGCTGGCCGCCCAGTAGTGCGGTCCTTTGCCGGCGCCCGGGAGCTGGGGCGCGGCGACCTGCTCGACGCCCCCGTCCACTGGCCCCGCCCGAGCGTGCTGGAGCAGGGGCTAGGCGCGCTGAAGGGGGTCGGGCCGAAGACCGCCGAAGCCGCGGCCGAAGCGGGCATCCGCACCGTCGGTGACCTCCTCTTCCACGTCCCCCGGCGACACCGGGACCTCCGTGTGCGCAAGCTGGGGGACCTGACGGCGGGCGAGACCGCGACGGTCCTGGTGGAGGTTCAGGGCCCTCAACCCCGGCCCTTCCGCAAAGGCCGCTTGCGCATGGTCTCGGTCAAGGTGGGCGACGAGACCGGCCACGTCCGCGCGACCTGGTTCAACCAGCCCTGGGTGGCAGGCAAGTTGGTACCCGGCACGGAACTCCTGATGACTGGGAAATTTTCAGGGAAAGGCTTCGCAGTAAGAGAATGGGAGCTCGTTTCTTCTGCGGGTGGCGAGGGCGCCGGGGACCCCGAGCATCCTGCGCAGGGGTCCCCGAACAGCCCTCGTCAGGACCCGCAGTCGAGCGCCCTCGTCCCTCTTCACAGAGCAACCGAAGCCCTTCGTCCCGGGCAGATCCGCGACTGGGTACAGCAAGCGGTCGAGTGGGCGCCGAACGCGATTGAGGGACTGCCGGCGGAGATAAGGGCGCAGCGCAAGCTCGCCGGCGTGGGGGACGCGCTCACTGCTGTCCACTTCCCAAGGGACCTTGACGAAGTCGAAGAAGCGCGGCGCCGTCTCGGCTACGAAGAGCTGTTCCTGCACCAAGCGCTGCTGGCGACCCGCAAGCGCAGCCATCGCACCGCCCGTCCCGCGCCGCGCTTCGGCAAGCCCGGCGACCTTGTCGCCCGCTGGCTCGACTCGCTGCCGTTCGAGCCGACGGGGGACCAGCTCAAGGCCTTCGACGAGATCGAGACCGACCTCGACTCCGGCGAGCCGATGCAGCGGCTGCTGATGGGCGAGGTCGGCTCCGGCAAGACCGTCGTCGCCGTCTACTCGATGCTGCGGGCGCTGGAAGCCGGCTACCAAGCGGCGCTGATGGCGCCGACCGAGACGCTCGCCGAGCAGCACGCGATCACCCTCGGCAAGCTGCTCGCCGCGGAGGCGACGCCCTTCGCGCTGCTCACCGGCTCGACCCCGGCGCCCCGGCGCCGGGAAGCCCTCGACCGCCTCGCCAGCAACGAGCTCGGCCTCCTCGTCGGGACCCACGCCCTGATCGAGCCGACGGTCGAGTTCGCCCGCCTCGGCCTCGTCGTCGTCGACGAGCAGCACCGCTTCGGGGTCAGCCAGCGCCGCGCTCTCGACGAGAAGGGGGTGGAGGGGATGGCCCCGCACGTCCTCCACATGACCGCGACCCCGATCCCCCGCACCCTGTCTCTCACTGCGTACGGTGATCTCGATACGACGACGCTGCATGAGCTGCCGGCGGGACGACAGCCGGTGACGACGCAACTGGTCGAGGAGCACCAGCGCGGCGAAGCTTTCGAGTTCCTCCGTCGGCGCCTGCGCGAGGGCCGCCAGGCCTTCGTCGTCTGCCCACTGGTCTCCGAGTCCGAGAAACAGCCGGGCAAAGCGGCCGAGGTCGAGGCCGAGCGGTTGCGCAGGGGCGAGCTGCGCGGGTTCCGCGTCGGCCTCCTGCACGGGCAGATGCACTCCGCGCAGAAGGCCGAGGCGATGGCCGCCTTCGCAGCCCGGGAGACCGACGTCCTCGTCTCGACGACGGTGATCGAGGTCGGGATCGACGTCGCCAACGCGACGGTGATGGTGATCGAGGGGGCCGAGCGCTTCGGCGTCTCTCAGCTGCACCAGCTGCGCGGCCGCGTCGGCCGCGGCGAGCACCCGAGCCAGTGCTTACTGTTCGCCGAAGAGACGGGGGAGATGGCACGGCGGCGACTCGAGGCGGTTGTCGGCAGCGGCGACGGCTTCAAGCTGGCCGAGGTGGACCTGGAACTGCGGGGGGAAGGGGAGATCCTCGGCACCCGCCAGAGCGGCCTGCCGCGCTTCGCGGTCGCAAGCCTTCCTGAGGACGGGCCGCAGCTGCTCGAAGCCCAACGCGAGGTCCAGGCGCTGCTGCGCGAGCACGGCTCCCTCTCCGATCCCGCCCTAGGCCCTCTGCTCGAGGCCGCCCATCGCCGCTTCGGAACCGCCGCGGCTGATCCAATCCCCCTCTAGCGGCGTTCGTCCTTTATTCGTCGATGGCGGAACAAAAGACGAACGCCGAATAGGTTTTCGGCGTGAGAGTCATCGCCGGAGATCTCAAAGGGCAGCGCCTCGTCGCGCCCAAGGGCTGGAAGGTGCGGCCGACCTCCGACCGGGTACGCGAGGCGGTCTTCTCGATCCTCGGGGAGAGGGTGCGGGACGCCCAGGTCCTCGACCTCTACTGCGGCACCGGCGCCCTCGCGATCGAGGCCCTCTCCCGCGGCGCCGAGCGCGCCGTCCTCGTCGACCGCGACACCCGTCCCGCCCTCGGCAACGTCCAGCGCCTCGGCCTCGGTGAGCGCGCCGAACTGGTCCGCGCCGACGTCGGCCGCTGGCTGGGAGGGGTTTCGTCTGCCGCCTTTGCGGGGAAATTCGACCTCGTCTTCATCGACGCCCCTTATAGACTCGCCGACCTCGTGGCCCAGGATCTCGATACCCACCTGCCGAAGCTGCTTGCTGCAGATGGCCGCGCTGTGGTCGAGAGCGCCGCCCGCCGGCCGCTGAAGATCACCTCACTCGAGCCGTTGCGCCAACGCCGCTACGGCGCCGCCGACGTCACTGTCTACGGAGCCGTGCAGTGAGCGAGAAGGACGGGACGGTCGTCTGCCCGGGTAGTTACGACCCGGTCACCAACGGCCACATCGACATCATCACCCGCACCTCCAACGTCTTCGAGCGTGTCGTCGTCGGCGTCGTCAACAACCCGGTCCGCAAGGCGAAGACGCTCTTCACTGCCGAGGAGCGCAAGGCATTCATCGAAGAGGCAACCGCCGACCTCGCCAACGTCGAGGTGCAGATCTTCGCCAACCTGTTGGTCGAGTTCGCGCGCGAAAACGGCGCCAAGGCGATCGTCAAGGGGCTGCGGGCGATCTCCGACTTCGAGTACGAGTTCGAGATGGCGCAGCTGAACCGCAAGCTCGACCCGGGGATCGAGAGCATCTACGTGATCGCCTCGCCCCACTACAGCTTCCTCTCGTCCACCGGGGTGAAGGAGATGGCCACCTTCGGCGGCAACGTCTCCGACCTCGTTCCAGCCGCCGTCGCAGCCGCGCTGGGTGACCGCCTGAACGACAGGTAGGCTGTCCGAACCAGTCGTCCGCATGGGCGCCGCCTTGCAAAAAATCCCCCTTTGAACCTCTTCTTCCCTAAAACCCCCGCATACACGTAGGCTTACGACTCTTCATATGGACGTACTGGTCCTCATAGACAAGCTCGATGACGTAGTTCACAACGCCCGTCCGGTTCCCCTGACGGATCAGGTGCGCGTGGATCGGGAGGAGATTTACGACCTCCTCGATCAGATGCGCGCCACGATCCCCGAGGAGATCAAGCAGGCGCGTTGGATCGTCAAGGAGCGCCAAGAGATGCTGGCCGAGGCCAAACGCGAGGCCGAGCGCATCGTCCGCGAGGCCCGCGAGCAGCAGGCCCGCCTGATCTCCGACGAGGAGGTCACCAAGCAGGCCGAGCGC
>Ga0126305_10000870_pt1 | contig 13167 bp, 12 predicted proteins | sample Plot26_FD_92536 | JGI IMG/M metagenome (GOLD analysis project Ga0126305, IMG submission 92536) | Serpentine soil microbial communities from UC McLaughlin Reserve, CA, USA - Plot26 | ecosystem: Environmental > Terrestrial > Soil > Grasslands | place: USA: UC McLaughlin Reserve, Lake County... | reverse complement strand
CATATTGAAATGGCATTCTACATCTCATTCCCTCCTCGTCGCAGTCGTATAGGATTCCACATTTTTTACACTGATGTAGGCAGATCTGTGTTGTCTGTGTGATTAAATCCAACAGTTAAAGTATACTTACATTCATTTTAAGTCAAACTATTAATTTTTAAAGTTGCTAAGCTTATGACAATTAAATTGATATTATAAATAGAAAATTGTTTGTATATTGTTAGAAAGATAAATGACACTTTTTGAAAATTCTTATCAGTAGCTGTTTTCCTGAGCCTCTATCTTGAATATAGCCAGTCATTAGCTAAATAACGCACCCGGCGATCCAATAGTATCTTTTAGTTTGTCCTTGGAGTAAATCTCTAGCCAAAAATTTGTTCCATAAGGTTTGAGAGCTAGGGTATAGTACGAAGTGCCCCACCAGCGAATCAATCAAATCATGAATAACATCAAAGATTGTAATCAGGTCAATATTAAAAATATTGTTTTCACAATTTGCTGCGTCGATAGTATTATACTATGATAATAAAATTATACAACTTTTTAAAGAGTCTCCTCAGCTTCATTAATGAAGAAGAATTGATGAACAAATATTACCTCTTTGGATCTTCTATTCTTCTTCTATTCTTCTTCATTTTATTTTCTCTAATGGTCTCACCGAAATTGAATCATAATGCAAACTCCCTACTTATAAGTAAAGATACATATGCTTTTCTGAAGATTAACAATTCACATTATCCTGCTTTTAATCAGTTTATGATACTATTAACTCAGTATGGAAGAGAAGTAGTATGGTCTATTGCGATAATACTCTTGTTTATAATTGGAGGTTGGACAGGCAAAAAGACAGCTGTAGTAATGGGATTAGCTATGCTTGTTCTTATACCAGTAGTTAATGCAGCAAAAGAAATTGTGGCCCGACCTAGACCAATTATCCCCCAGACAGATTTGTTAATTGCAGCAGATTCAAAATATTCCTTTCCATCAGGCCACGCTACGATAGTGTCTGCTGGTGCAGCGGTAGTCTTAATGTTATTTAGGGACTCGGCAAGGAAACTTGCAATATCTTTAATATTGGCTGTAGAAGCAGCTCTTGTATGTTTCTCCAGAGTATATGTTGGTGGTCATTATCCTTTGGATGTATTTGGTGGCATATTTCTGGGAGTTGGGATGGCTCTGCTATTCATAGGTGTCACAAACTATGGAGAAGTAGTCATGCTATTATTAAAGAGAATATCAAGGAAATCGTAAGATATACTTATAATAACAAATGCTTGATTTGCTAAACGATTGTTGTATTGATTGTTTGTTGTTGATTGCATACTACAGATAATAACTATTTAGATTACTCACTCCTTGTCTCCCCATCTATGAAATGGGTTCTACCTAGCATCTGAAATCAAATATAAATTCACTGGAAATAGATTTAGTTAAGACAAACATGCAGAATGAGGGATGATATATGTGTGTATGTACGATTTATAAAGCTAACAAAAATTATATATTATATATTATATATTAACAAGAATTTGATTCTTTATCGTGTTTGAGAATGTTAATGATTATGTTGTTGCAATATGCCTAGCATGGATAATAGTAGTAATTTATTTTATAATAATAACTAGAGAAGTAATGCTGACATTGGGAATAATATTTCCGATATTGATTATGTTACTCAAAGAGCACGAAAGTAAGTCAACTCATAGAAGATAGATTACTTTCTGTGATAGTTTAGTGAAATAGGTGTGTATCTCAAAATAGGTCATGGCTATATAATGTAGCAATATTAACAATTAAAGTATTGATAAGTATAGATACATGAACTAATAATAATAATTCTTCTTGGAGAAAACTATGGCTTTTGAAGAAGGTAAATGTGCTGGGATATCTATATGGATATTATTAGGTATAGATATAGCAGAAGTCGTAGTATCTCTACCCTACCACATATGGCAATTTGACGTTGTTTGCTGACGATCATGATTATATGGCAGATGTCAGAGGATGCTCTTGCATCATTCATTGTTTGGTTTGGTATTACTATGTTACAAAACACAAAAAGTAAACTCTACACTGCAATTCATTAGATCAAGGTACAACAGCGCATTTATGCAATGGTTATGTTCTGAGGACAAACTATCTACAAATAATCCTATTATTTTAAAGAGTTTGTCAATAATAAATATGCCGTACTATACAATAAGAACTTTGTTAATCATGAAGAGTTGAACTGCACGCACTATGAAATATCAAAATGTCCGAGTTGTCACATACAGAGATGACTGTGCACATATAGGATTCACGACATATGTATTGAGCAGAAATATGATCATGAGGCGACACTTGATTAAAAAGAGAAGTGAGAGGATATATACTAACTACTATAATGGAATCTATTTTACTAAATTCATATGATTGCAATATGCTTTTATTTTTTAGATACTTTCTCTGCAACCTTCCAACCAAATTTAATAACATATGGAGACATAAATGTTGTAATTATAGTCATAGCACCAACCATTGGTAGTAAGAAAGAACCTGTTACACCTACATCAATACCGCCCTTTGCAACAACAAGTGCCAGCTCACCCCCAGAGGAAGATAAACCAAATGCTGCTCTAAGCGATGTGAGTCTACTAAAACCCTGGTATTTTGTAGCCAAGAAAATAGTAAAGAATTTGGCAGCGAGAGATACTGCTACTAAAACAAGAGCAGGCACTATGAAGAGTAGAAGAAGAGTAACATCCATTAAGGCACCCACAGATACAAAGAACAAAGCAGCAAACATATCTCTAAGTGGAGTTGCTAAGACCCTTGTAACAGAATGTGATTTTGATTCAGCAATTAATACTCCTGCAAAAAAAGCACCTGCTGCAACAGAGATTCCTATCTGGTAAGCTACAAAAGCCAAACCAAAAGCTACACCCAACATAGCAACTACTAAAACATCATGCTGATTTGTCCTGCTCACATAGTCAACTAACTTCGGTACTGTCTTTGAACCAATTAATAAAACACCAGCTATGAACGCTATAGTTATACCAATAGAAAACCCTATGTCTATAAAAGATAAATTACCTGTAGAGCCTACTGACTGCAAAATCGCCAACATAGAAATAATGATTATATCTTCAATTATTGCAACACCCAAAATAAGAACAGAAGCTTCTTCTTTTATCATGTTCAGCTCTTCTAAAACCCTCATTACTATGACAGTACTTGTTACAGAGATTGCTAATGCTACAAACAGACTATCAAAGAAAGAAAAATTCAAAGCCTGTCCTGTAATGTAGCCAGCTGAGAAGGTGCCAAAAGCTTCGGTTATTGCAATTACAAATGCTTTTCTACTTATACTCTTTAGCTTTTCTATAGGAAATTCCATTCCTACTACAAACAAAAGCAATATTATACCAATTTCTGCAAATAGATTTAAAACTTCGACATTAAGGATAAAGCTAAAGGGAGGAGTATAAGGACCTATTATTATCCCTGCGCCAATGTATCCAATAACCATTGGTTGTTTAAGTTTAAATGAGATTAAAGCCATGGCAGATGCAACGATCATAATGACAGCAAAATCCTGTACTATCTGTCCTATCTCAATTACCATGACCTTATGCAGATAAAAAGCGCCATATGATTATAATATATGTATCTCTATGAAAGGAATTTAATTTGGATCAGACCAAGATATTTTAGTAGTATATTTTTGGCGACTTGTTTTATTAATTCGATGACTTGACTATGAATTAGTATAAATTAAAATCAGTAGTCAAATAAATAGATAAAACTTTAGTGAATCAATAGAAAAAGCTGGAATACCTGTGTCTTTATCATAGTGTTGTTTTGTTATTACGAACAACTTGAGTATCGTACACACACAGTGTGTTTTTATTTTACTCTCAGAATTAAGATGTAAGAAAAAATAATGTTATTTGAGAAACCATTAATTGTCCTGTGCTTATTAACAATATCCATTATCCTTTCAATAGATATCATCAATAGTTCATCCAATACACTAGTTGAATCTGCAAATGCTCAAAGCACTCTAGACAGTATAAGAGGGCTTCAAAATGGAACAGCAGAAAATACAGTAGACAGGAGTTTAATAGTAAAACTTTTAGCTCATAATCTAGAAGATAGACTCAATAAATCAGCTGCAGTTTTGGAAATAACAAGCAGATTACCAGAACTAAAAAATGTATCTTATGCTAATTCAATCGACTCTGCATTGCATGGAATACCTCAAGACCTTGACACAGAAAAAAGAAAAATAGCACAAGATATTTTGGCTGCAGATAGAGACTTTCAGGTAATATTTTTCCTGCTACCAAATGGTGATATGTATCTGGAAGAACCATATTCCAGTCAACAGAACTTAACAAGAAACAATTTTGCTTTTAGAGACTACTATAAAGGAGCTGTTAGTACTGGTGAAACTTATCTAGGAAATGTAATCATATCTGCTTCCTCTGGTATTCCACAGACTTATATAGCAGTCCCCGTTTATTCGGCTGGCAACAATAGAGATAGTGATAATGCAACTTCTTTATCAGGAGTATGGGCTGGTGGCTTGAATCTGGCAGTTTTCAGTGAATCATTACAATCACTAAATCTAACAAACCAAGAACGGATTGTATATGTGGATCAACACGGACAAAAAATTGCTGATTCGGATAAGGAATTATTATTTAATAGAAATCAGAATGAATCTTTTACTGATCTACAAAGCTTCAAGAATGCAGTAAAAGGAGAATCAGGTTCTATTATAGAAGTAATTAATGGCACTGAAATGCGTGTCTTGTATGAACCTGCAAAATTCTACGGCACTACTTGGGCCGTTCTTTTAATGCAGCCTTATTATTCTGAGAATAATGTGACTTCTTCGGCTACAAATACAGTAATGCAAAATGGCTTAGTTGCTGGAAGAGAAGAAGAAGAAGAAGAAGAAATCTTTATCGCACAAAATACTTCAATGTCAGCACCAGCTCCTGTCAGGCATCCAGGTCAACCTCCACACGAAGTAGTATTCGCTCTTCCACTTAGAGATGATGGAAAAATTTGGTCAGGTAGAGTAACATTTACTGCCAGTAAACCTATTGAAGCAGAGATACTACATATTTACAATCCACAACAGCCCATAGACGAAAAACATGGTGAGCCATATCACGCCATATTACCAGGTAATAGAGGTGTTGCTATTTCTCACCTGAGAGACTTGGTAGATGTGCCTATAGAAATCAATGGTACAGGTATCAGCTCAGGAGCATTTGAATTTGAAGGAAGCGCATTAGTATTTCACAAAACTAGTGGAGAGCCATTTACTGTAACATATACTGTTAATGCAGTGGCTAGGGAGATAAATAAGTAAAATGTTTTGATCTTGCTGTAATAATACGAGAAGAAAAATAACCATATTATCATTCTTGTCTATTGCATAAGCATGACCAATCAGTCTATTTGTAATTAGATTAGATATTTTATATTGAGAAATAGAGAATGCAGCGAAAAAGGAAGTGTCCATTGTTATTAGAAAGTTTGATTCGCTGTGTACTTGCGTTGTTATTTCTCTTCTCTTCCTGCAGGACCTTCTAATCCAAGACAAAGAACATCAAAAAAACTTATTGAATTGTTCAAAGAAAGGCAAGAGGCACAACGTTAAAGAAATTTGGCAAAGATGAATTTGGAGGATGGAGTGTATGATTGCTTCTTGGTTTGAAAATTTTATCTTAGAAGACTGGATACCTGCTGTATTGATATAAATGCCAAACTTAAAAAGGTGAGTTAGTTGCGATGTAGGTTGTGGTAGGCGAGTAGAGCTATTATAATATTAGCACAAGCCCTTCAAAATTCAAGATCTCTAGGTTATGATGTATTTGAGCCAGCCGACTATATAATATGGTGGTGAGTATTTGTATCTCTCTGCCACACTAAGTTTTCGCTGTTTCTATTTGAGCAGCAGTAGTAGCAGCTTCTGCTACTACTACTTGAGCTATTTATTATACGATTGTTATTGGCACTAATCCTGCCATCGATAAGACCGCTATCTTTGCAAATATTGGTAGTGTGTCTTGTTCTTTTTCTATTCCTTCAGATATCCTTTTATGTGTTTTTATGCTTTTATGGCCGCTGGTACTGCTATTGTTTTTGTGCTTGTTTTTATTTTTGCCATCGTCCCCTTTCTTTTACCTGTTATCTTTCCCATTCTCCAAGACATTTCCAAAAAAACTAGTGTTGGTACAAAACCCAATGCAATCCACGTAATGGATTTAAATATCTTTTCCATAGGAATAAACATGTATGTGTGATATATTAGCTCCGCCCAACATTTGTTTGAACAAATCATATACTATTCTAATAAAATAAAAACAAATATTGCATGACGTTCATTAACCTTATACAATATATATTAATTGATTGTCAAAGTGTAAGACTAATGAAGTATTGCCTTCAAGACCAGTAGTAATAAACATGAGTAAATATATCAATGAAGAACTCAAAGATAGTTGATTGAAGTTATTGATAGATAGAAAAGATGTTTTGGCTAATATTGCAATGCAGATAGTATGGCAAGTATAGGGGAAGGTGCAGCCAAATCCAAACATATGAAAATGTAAGAGATAAGAACACTGACTAGAAACTAAGCTTGCTCTAGACAAGCCACTCAGACCAAGAAACAACCCCAAGGTCCGGTCTCGGCTCCTTGTCCAGCATCGTTAGATACTCAATCAGGTGGCCATCGGGATCGCGGAAGTAGAGGGCGGCTGCTGGCATCCAGCCGATCACACTTGGCTCCATCGTCTCCACGCCGAAGAACGAGAGTGGTGAGATCCCCAGTGCCTTCAGCCGCTTCGGCGCGTCCAAGAGGTCGTCCTTGGTCACTCTAAATGCCACGTGCAGAGTAATGCCCAGTGGCACAGTGCCAATTGACCATAGCCCGAGCATCGAGTGCTTAGAATCGCCGATCCAGAAGAAGGCTGCATTTCGCTGGGATACCTCAAGCGCGAGCTGAAGGCCTACGATATCGCGGTAGAAGCCGATGGATCGCTGGAGATCGCTGACGGTAAGGTGCGTCTCAAAGAGTCCGAGGACTGGAACGTGGTCAGTCATTGCGGCTGTGACTGCTCCTGAGCTGGTTCTAAGAAAAAAGAAACAGGTGCATGTCCGATAGTTGCTTCCAGTTGCGGCGCACTGATGACATTATGTTTTGCCCAGCGCCGCCTCCTGTCTAAAACGCCATGTACAAGACCGGCCTTAGCCTTCTCCTTCTCAATAGCAACCTGTTTTACCATTTCTTTTGCTTTATCTCCTTCTTCCCTCTGCCATATTGAGTTTTTTCCTTTGTCCGTTCCGTTCCGTATAACTCATTATTCATTTTCCAAACAAACTTGTACTTAAGAATGGTTCCACGTCATAATTCATTTCTTGTCAAGACCTTCCTCTGATCTTTTTATCTTTGTATCAAAAAAAGGGATAATCTATCATTTTATATTAAAATCATAAAAGGTAACGTCTCGGGAGTCATGAATTTAGCAAATGCCATATTAGTTTCAAACTGTTATTCTGATGACTTTCTGATGCACCGTTATTATTATTCATATATTGTTGATAAAATTCGCTGATTAAAACTGCATTAGTAGAATTATGTATGAAGCAATTTTACTAACTGTATTATTAGACAACCTAACTAGCATTTTGTTTCATATTCTTCCAGATGGTGATCGTAGATTATTGATTGCAATATATGAATCCATATAGTTAATAGATCATATAGTTAATAGATTGAGCGCGGAGGGACTTAGCCTATCATCTCCTTGGGAGACGGCCAAAATGTAAGAGGACGGACCATACTGTATAATCATCAAGGACTAATAATAACAATAGTTTTAAGTCAAATTGGCATTTTATATATAAGCCTGCAGAATAGTGACTCGGGTTTCTGTTCCGTTCACCGAAAGTCATTATCATGGTAATGGGGAAAAGCCAAACACGGAACTGGCTGATAATAGCCCCTTATCAGCAGGAGGAGCAGGAGAAGAAGAATAAAGTGCATATGCAAGTTTTTATTGCTACTTCATTATCCATAAAGGATCAGTCTTCTTCATGATAGAAAGCCAACCCATGTCTGGCGGCTCTATATTCATTTGCCAAAGTATTGCTATTATCTCTCCTCTATGATGAATCTCTTCTATCACGACATGGATTAATACATCTTTAATCCTAGACGTTCTTCTTATACCATCCTTATTTATTCTCCAAACTTTCCTGTCAAGCTCTTCCAATTTTATATTAGATAGATATTCGTCAACTTTTGAGATAATCCTTGAATTATATTCAATTATTGAATTCCATGTCTGGTATTTGGAGTAATTAAATGGCCTGTTAGGATCCTCTAAACCTTGAATGGAGTAATTAATCCATGTATCTTCAACCCAAATTATATGAAGTAAAGTATCTTTCAAAGATAGCCATGCTATGTCATGATTTCTAACCATCTCTTGCCAAGGAATATTTTTTTGAAATTCATCGATGTAGTTCTGTCTTACTGTATGGTTATACATAAATAGTTCTTTGATATCAGAAGGTTCCATTATTACGGTCTTACCCAGAACTTAAGCATACTCTAATACAAAAAGATACTTCTTGTTAATAGTAGTATGCATCCTCGATAACTCAAAACAGTTTTTTGAATAGTAAAAACTGTATTTATTGTCATTTCTATCGTTTCCTTTTCTTGTTCATTTCTGATTTATTCTTTTCAACATAAATCAGATTCTTTCTATGCCATGAACTCTATTAATTTCTTCTGCAGCAAAAATGATCTAAAAATATATATAGTAAACTGCCAACCAAAAAGGATCAAAAACGACCTCTGTCATGAGGACATTACCTATTACAAGAGTGCGTGTGTGATAACAAGCACTTGTATGTGCTCTATCTATTTAGTCTACAATAAAATATGTCTGATGCATCTATCTTCTTCTCTGTATATTTGCCACCTTTGACATCATCAAGGATTTTGAATTTACCTCCACCTATGTGTATGATTTTTGCTTCAATCGTTTCTTCCTCAATGGATACAAGACACCATATTGCATCTTTTTCCATATTATATTATCCTTATTATAGGGATAGAATCAAAAGTATTTGTCTGTTATGTACGTCTTTTAAGAGTTGGTAATAATGCCAAATTCATCTTAGAAGAGAGAGATATGTATCCAATATTTTCTGCAAACAACAGACATCAAGCCATCATTTTATTCCCTGTTCATTTTTGTAATATTGGAGATAATACATTTTTCTATAGTTAAGGTATAGTTTCTTGTCCATCTAATTTTTCTATTGCTGATCGAATAATCATTTAAATTATATCTAGAAATATATAGTTGTTGATTTATCCGCAGTAAATTAGCATTGATTCAAGTTTTACAGTCATAGGAAATCTAGAAAAACAGCCGGATTTGGAAATCTTTTTATAGTTTCTTATTGTCGCTAACGAAGAGATGACATCAGACAAGAATCTCTCAGAGCAATCATTAAGCCTAGGTCTGCTCTTAGTTGCAATAGTAGGAATAGCATTCGCTACTAGTACCAGCATATTAAACAACAATCAATTAGAGGCACAACAACAACAAACTCAAACATCAATGCCACATAATGCCAAAGGGCATGAATCTCATCAAGCAGTGCAATTACAAAATGCAAGTCAAGGTGTAGTATACAATGGAACAGTTACTTTCAATTCATCAAAACCCGTAGATATTATAGCATATGATGATGTAACAGGCCAACAACAACAAAACGTTAGTGCTACAGCAAACCTTTGGGATGTGAATGGAAACAAATATGCTCCAAAAACACTTATGAAAAATGTAACTGAAGGAACTGTAAACTTTCAAGGTGCTGGCATCTTAATGCATTCTACATCAAGTCAACCATACAACGTTACTTTCGCTCTAAATGCAGCTCCTATCAAACAATAAAAGTCAATGAATCATTCATATATCTACTCCACTAACATTTTTTTAATTTTCTTTAGTTAATCATACAAAATCCTGTATGTTACTTTCAAATAATATGATATTGGTGTTGTTTCTTCTCTTTGTATTCAACACAGTATAAGAACAAGTAGTAATTAGTAGATTAAGTAGTATTAGGGTCATGCATTTAGAAAGGGCTCAATTTCTATATTATATTTTTCTTTATACCAAGCTGCGTACTTCCTTAATTGTTCTATCAATTTGATTTAGGACAATCTGTTTGTTCCTATGTAAATGGATGAAATTAAATCTCATAAATTGTAACAGTGATTTAATAAAAAAAGAATGGCAATAAAAACAAGATGGCAATAAAAACAAGATGGCAATTTCTGTAAAACCTGTCTATAATACTTGACTAGATTGTGCAGGTGCTATAGTAATAGTCAATAAAATAAAGGAAGCAAATGAGAGATTAATGTTGTTATTATTATCGTTGTTGTTGTTGTTTTTGCCGCAGCTGCTTTGATTCTTCTTCTTGATGCATAGCGCCGCCAAGCACTAATAATGAAAACCCAATAACACCTATAGCCATAAACACCATTTCAGCATATAATGGAGATATTATTCCAAAGAAGATAGGCTCTGGCCGTTGAGTTGTGGGATCTAACTCTTGTTGCTCTGCATCATTTATTACAATAGAACCAAAAGGAATAGCACCCATAAATCCAATCGCTAACATAATAGCACCACTGATTATCAGCAGTCTCTTTTTCATGGTATATGCTACCATGATAGCACCAAGTGCAGCTTCTTTTTTCATTTTTTTCATAATAGGCCAAAACATATAGAGTGGATATACTACATAAAACTTGCGATGTTTATCTGATAAATGCTATTTTAATAAAAAGTTTCTGTTTCAGAAATATGCATATGCATGTTTATTGTACTCAAATAAATAACCAAGATAATGCAAGGCTAGGTATCCTGCTATGATAGCATACCTGATAAATCTTGGAAATGGTGTTGTGTTCATAGCTCATATGCATAAATACATCACAATACATGACAATATAATTAACTAAAGCATATCTGGGAAAGTACAGAGATAAAGTTTGCGAGAACAGCAGCCAACAATATATGTATTTTAAATAAGATGGAGAGACTAAGTAATTCTTATTCGTATTGCTCTCAGGTATGAAATAGAGTCATTTTCAGCACCTATCATAAGTACGTAATCTCCTGGCTTCAAATCTGTTGAAGGTATAAAGGTAAATAAAACCTCTCGTTCTTCTCCTGCATCCATTGAAATTGATTGCTCAGTAAAATATCCTATAGAGTTTCCGAGATCTCCTGTAGAGGTAAATGTTCCTGATGCAATCATACGAATATTGTCGAGAGAAGAAGATGATGGTGACTCTGCTGCTTTAACTCTAACTTGAATTTTTTCTCTTTCACCTCTCTCCGTGGTTAGTTCTTTATCTGATTCAAAAACAGTGATTGAAAATGGCAAGTTTTCGTCGTCGTCATCTACTTCTAATTTACCAATCTTATTTTCTGACCATTCTGTAAACCAAATCTGATAATCTTCACCATCATCGTGATCTCGTCCTATGGAAAACTGTAGTACATTGGCAATACCACATGTCTCCTTGCTACTCTTACTGCTAATAATAATATTATTACTACTACCACTGTTATTATCCTCATTAGAACAGACGCCCCATAACCTGTTCTGTGTCGGAACCCAATACTCAATTAGTTTCATATTTGAAGGATCAAACCTTGCTATCTTATTTCCTTGTTGTTCATTAAACCATATTGACCCGTCATTTGATTTCTTAATCCATGATGGTTGAGTATAACTGTTTTTGTAGATACTGCTAATATTGTTATTATTATTAATCGTATTTATATTACCAAAAATCCTAGGAGATGTTTTTGAAGTTACAAATTTTATTATATTATTATTATCATCATCTGGATCTATCTTGTAAAATAGGCTAGTACCTGGATTTGTAATCCATAAATCACCATCATTATGGATATCATCTACAACTAGTCCCCAAGGAGAGCTTAACCCGTGTTCCTCCTCAGGCAAATCATATACATCAAAAGATTTCTTATCTAAATCATATTTGAAAATCTGACCTTTCTGTGCTGCATATGATAGTACAGAGATCCATATTGCATCTCTTTTATTATCAAATGCAATTGATCCAGTAGTAATATAAACAGAGTCAATTCCTCTAAATCCTTTTTCAATAGGAATAGGAATTTGAGAAATTCCATCGGATGTTCCATTCTTCATTTCGCTTATATCTGCGATCCATAGTGAAGGAGAATATGTACCTACAAAGTAAATAATATTCTCATTGTTTGGATCAAACTCAATAGATAGTGGATAAGTTGTACCAAAATCTTCAGATTTACCTGGTATTATGTACATTTCAAATGTCTTTGAAGATTTGATATATCTCCATATTGCATTTTGTTGCTCATCTGTAAACCAAACATCTCCTCCTCCTCCTCCTCCTCCTTCTTCTCTTCTGCTGTCTACCTCTATTTCCCATACCTGTGAAAATCCACGTGGGCTTTCACGTACTTTCCAATTTGGAATTAGATGTTCTTTATCAAATTTGTCTTCTTTTATGTTATAGCTTCCTAAAAGTCCTTTTTTTGTTGATACATACCAAACCTTATTTATCTGATCGTTATCATTATCATCAACATCATTATCATCTTCATCAGCAGCTATGCCTAATGGCATTTCACAAGTTTGTGGAAGTACATATTCAGTTATGTATTCATTAGAATTGGGCTTTGCATCAATACCACAAAATTCCTTTTGAAAAGTTTCAAGAGCTTTATCCTCTTCTTCTTCATCTTCTTCATCTTCTTCATCTCTACCTTCTTGTAGTGCCATTGCAATTTGTTGGTGTTGGTTCTTATCCTCATGAATAAATGCGATACTAGGAGATAAAAGTAATAGAAATAAAATTATTACAGTTAAACCAAAGAAAAAAATCTTAATCTGACTACCTTCCATCTTCATACAGAAAAAAAGAGTCAATTATGATAGCCACAATAAAAAAATTGAATTTAATAATTATGGGTGGAATATAGATATGTCATTTATCTAATCTTTTTCTGTTTTCCTGATTGTCTATATATTATTAATTATCCTTTT
>Ga0126305_10000869_pt1 | contig 13168 bp, 8 predicted proteins | sample Plot26_FD_92536 | JGI IMG/M metagenome (GOLD analysis project Ga0126305, IMG submission 92536) | Serpentine soil microbial communities from UC McLaughlin Reserve, CA, USA - Plot26 | ecosystem: Environmental > Terrestrial > Soil > Grasslands | place: USA: UC McLaughlin Reserve, Lake County... | reverse complement strand
TAGCGGTGACTCCTTTCGGGAAGTTAGACCCGAAAGGGTACCCGGAATGGGGAACTACTGCCTCGAAGATGGTAAAGTCAACGTTTTGGCGGAGAGATCTACCGCGTAGCGGTTTTGTTCAACGTTCCTTTCGCGGTGGCGGAAGGGCAGTTTCTCTCTTAAAATCAATAGGATAAGGATTTTCGGGCCGGGCGGCTTATCCGACACGATCTGTCGGATAACAGTCCGCAGCCAAGACGACAAAGCTCCCCCCAGTGCCCCTGGACAGCCTCCGAGCCGGCACCAAGCGCGAAAAGAGAAGGACAGCGAGCCCCGGCTCCAAATCAGGAGCTTGGAGGAAGATGAGCTCGGGAGAATCCCTACAGCAGATCGACCGGACTCTTCACTCCCCGGCCACCCCGGTTGAGCACGTGCGTGTAGATCATCGTCGTTTTCACGCTCTGATGACCCAGTAGCTCCTGGACCGTCCGGATGTCGTAGCCGTTCATCAAGACGTGGGTCGCAAAGGAATGGCGGAGGGTATGACAGGTCGCCAGCTTGGTAATCGAGGCCTGCCGGACCGCCAGGTGGAAGGCACGCTGGATTCCTCTCTCGTGCAAGTGATGCCGCCGCCGCTCTCCCGACCGCGGGTCCCGCGACAGCCCCGGCGCGGGAAACACGTACTGCCAGCCCCACTCGGCGGCGGCGCCGGGATACTTCCGAGACAGCGCGTTTGGCAGGTAGACCCGGCCGTTGCCCGCTCGGAGATCCCCCTCGTGCAGCTTCTTGACGCTCTCAGGTGCTCCCGCAGGTCCGCCTTGAGGGACGACGGGAGCATCGTCACCCGGTCCTTGGCTCCCTTGCCGTCCCGGATGGTGATCTGGTCGTAGGAGAAGTCGACCTCCTTCACCCGCAGACGCAGTCCCTCCGCCAGACGCATACCGGTGCCGTAAAGGAGCGAGAGGAAGAGCCGCTCGGTCCCCTGAAGATGGGAGAGCACGCGTTTGACCTCCTCCACCGTCAGCACGACCGATAGCTTCCGCTTCCTTCGAGCCCGGACGAGGCCTTCCAACTCTCTCGCCCATGCAACTCGTCGTTTCCATGGGATAAAGCACAGGCGGGCACCAGCCGCCCCCTGGCGCCCGCCTGATCAAGATTCAGTTGTCAATGAGCCCAGAGCACGGCGCCGTGTCCTGTCCGGATTATCCGGAATCAGAGACATCGGGTTTCAAATCAAGATTCCAGAATCCCTCAATGGAGATCTCCTTATTCTTGACTCGGTTGTGTCCTACGTGAAGCGGGGCGGAAGATAGCTCCGCGGATTGGCGTCTGTCAAGATCCAATTTCGCTAAAGACTCCCCTATCTTTTCAAATGAGTCTTTAGCCGCGGGAAAAGATCCTTTGCTCCCGAGCCAAGGTCAATTGGGCGACGACATGAGTAAATCTTCTCGGAAGGATTGCGCTTCGACGGACAAGAGGACTATGCTCCCGCCCCTCGGCAATCGGGACGGGAAAAGAGTGGCGGGCCGCCAATTGATCTGAGCGGATTTGGGCGTTCTTTGAAAACTGAATCAAGGCTTTCTGCCTTGAAAAGAGGGTCTGCCGCCCCTGGCGGGGCTCCGGAGAGGGGTGGATCCGCGATTCCAGGGCTGTCGCCCTGGGCTATGAGTCTGACGCCCTCCGGACTCGCGGTGAGGTTGAGGTCGAGGCTCGGAGTGAAGCCTGAGCGGAACGAGCGGCTCGCCAGTGCCAAAAGTTGGCTCGCCGGACCCTAAAGTTCGTCCGCCGACCGGAACGAGCGGCTCGCCGGACCTTAAAGTTCGTCCGCCGACCGGAACGAGCGGCTCGCCGGACCTTAAAGTTCGTCCGCCGGCCGGAACGAGTCGCTCGCCGGAGTCAAAAGTTGGTTCGCCGGCCGGAACGAGTCGCTCGCCGGTCGGAACGAGTCGCTCGCCGGAGTCAAAAGTTGACTCGCCGGCCGGAACGGGCCGCTCGCCGGAGCCGGCGGACGGACCTCTAGTGCGTGTGCACCGGAATCTCGTGCCAGTAGGCGGGACCTCCGACGTTGACGACCAGCACGAGCGAGGGCTGCTCCCCCGCTGGGAAGAGGCCGCCGACGCCGGAAAGGGAGAGGGATTCGACGCCGCCGGCGGCGACCGCGGCGAGCAGGGCCGGATCGCGGGAGCCGTCGAAGGCGTAGACGGACTTGCCGACGCGCAGGAAGACCGCGACCAGGGTCATCTGGGACGGCAGGGCGCCCGAGAAGGAGAGATCGATCAGGACCGTCCCCGAGGACTGCGTGCCTCCCGGCGGTCCCATGCCGCGGCACGGCAGGCAGGGATCGATCCCCGGGAGCGGGCCGTGGCGGGCCTCAGCATTTCGCCCGGCAGCAGACGGCCGCACGCCCTGCTCTGCTGCCACCCCTGACCCCTGCCGCCCCTGACCCAGATACCCCCCGCAAAAAACAAAAAGGCGGGCTCGTAGAGCCCGCCTCGTAACCTGCCCCTCAGGAACCTTCCTTTAGGGACTGACGCCGCTCCAGGCGCTGGTGTTGCCGCTCTCGAAGCCGTCGCTGAAGATCGCGTTCGCCGTGCAGACGCCGACGTCGGAGACGGTCACGGAGTCGACGAACCAGCCGGTCGCCTCGGCGCTGCTGTCATCGCCTTCCAGCCACCGCAGCTTGGTGTTCGGACCGGCGAAGGCGCCGAGGTTGACGTTGACCTGGGTCATCGCACCGATCGTGCCGCTGCACCAGGCGCGCCGGCCGCCGAGCGGGTTCATGAAGTCGGCCCGGACCGTGCCGTTGTAGCCGCCCGCCGTGAACGCCGCGTCCGGCACCGGCGACCACGCACCGCCGCCGTTGGTCGAAACCTCGAGCACGCCGGCGTCGAAGCAGTTGGCGGCGCTCTCGAAGGCGAAGGTGTGCCAGAACGAGAGGAGGGTGCTGGTACCCGTCACGAACGTCGGGGTAACCAGGGCCCGCGAGGAGACGGAGGTCTGGCTGTCGGAGAACCAGGAGTGCGTGGGCGTCTGCGACTGTGCCGTCGACAACGCCCAGTCGTTGACCCCCGAGACCACGTTGTGCGTCCAGCCCGGATTGTCGAAGCCGCCGGCGCCCTCGAAGGTCTCGGTCAGGAGGCTGCTGACCGGGCCGGTGGGCGTGGCGCTGCGCTGGACGGTGTTGGTGTCCTCGGACGCGTTCGAGCTGTCGACCGCCCGCACGATGTAGAAGTAGGTCGTGCCGTTCACCAGCGTCACCGAGGTGTCGGTGTAGCTCGTGCCGGTGACTCCGGTGGCGATCAGGTTGCCGATGCTCGGCGTGAAGCCGGTGGTCGTCGAACGGTAGACGTTGTAGGTGACCGGGCCGGCGCAATTCGCCGTGGCGGCCACCCAGGACAGGTTGATGCCGCAGGAGCTCACCGCCTGGTTGGTGGCGCTCACCAGCCCCGCGAAGGTCGGCGGCAGCGTGCAGGCGCCGGTCGCCGTGGCCTGGACGCAGGCCGACGCCGGGGACTCGCAGTTGCCGGTGACGTCGAGGCCATGGACCCGGTAGGCGTAGGTGATGCTGCCCGAGACCGTGCTGTCGGTGTACGGGGAGCCCGCGACTCCGGGGGCGATGTTGGTGAAGGTGCCGGGCGAGGCGCAGGTGCCGACCGCGCGGTAGACGTTGAAGGACGTCGAGGAGGGCGAGCCGTTGCCCCAGGTGACCTGGATCTGGTTCGGCGCGATGGCCGAAGCGGTGCCGATGGCCGGCGCGCCCGGAGGCGTGCAGGAGAGGTCGGTGATCTTCGCCGTCCAGATCTCCTCGCGGGCGTTGTTCCGCCGGTCGGTCCAGGACGGGAAGTAGATGCCGGCGATGCCCGACATGCCGTTGTAGTCGCCGTACTGGTTGCCCGAGTCGGCGCCCGCGATCGTCTCGTCCGTCTGGGCGGAGGTCACCTTGACCGGCGTCGACCAGGTGACGCCGTCGTTGAAGGAGGACTGATGCCAGATGTCGGACTTCTTGCGGCCCGCATCGCCGACCGTGTCGTAGTAGACGATCTGGAGCGCGCCGGTCGTCTCGTCGACCACCATCCACTGGTTGTACTGGTCGTTGAGCGAGGCCTGGTTGTTGATCATGACCGGCGCCGACCATGCAGCGCCGCCGTTGGTGGAGCGGGAGAACCAGATGCGGGTCTTGCAGGTGGACGCCGCGTTGGTGCCCGGCTCGTTGGCCGCCGCGGTGCATCCGGCGGCGCCCGTCAGGTCGGTCCAGGTGGCGTAGACCAGATCCTTGCCCGCGGTACGGTAGGCACCGGCGGAGACATAGATGAGCGCCCGGCGGCCGGCGAAGGACGGCACGCCGATGTCGAAGCCGTCGAACATCTGGGCGATCTGGACCGGCGCGCCGAAGGAGACGCCGCCGTTGGTCGACTTGGTGACGAAGACCCGGCGGTTCGTCGTGGTCGGCCAGAAGCCGAACACGTCGCCGAAGGCGTTGGTCTTGATGTCGCTGCCGATCGCCGTGCCCGTCGACTCCGCGCCGCTCACCTGGAGGGGCGTCTGCCAGGAGCCGGCCGGGCCCGTGCGCCGGTTGACGAAGGCCGGCTGGCCGTTGTGCCAGATGACGTAGATGTTGTCCTTGAAAGGCGACGTCGCGCTGTGGTCCACCCACATGATCTGCTTGTCGGCGCTCGACTGGGCGCCGGAGAACGTGGCGTCGAAGGTCCAGGAGGCGCCGTTGTCGACCGACTTGTAGGACCGCATCTGGAGCACTGTGACGGCGCTGTTGATGCCGATCGTGGTCGACCAGGCGGTGCCGTCCGACGTCCAATCGACGGTCGGGTCGGAGTGGAAGGCGTCGGTCCCCTGGAGCAGCAGGCTGGTCTGGCTCCAGGTCGCGCCGCCGTCGAGCGAGAAGAACTGGGACTGCTGGCCGCTCGCCGAGATGTTGTTCGAGGCGCCGATGATCTTCATCGTGTCCCAATAGTTGACGCGGATGTCCGACTCGCTCCGGGGCGCGGTCTGGGCGCCCGAGATCCGCTGCTCGCCGGAGATCGTGGCCGCCCGGTCGGGATCGTCGTCATCCCTCCCCTCGGGCCCCGAGTCCCTTTCCGGCAGGCCGGGCAAGAGGTTCTGGTGGGTCACCATCCACTCGTGCGCCTCCTTGAGGACGAACGGATAGCCGCCCGTCGGATCGTCCGCGCGGTAGACCATGTCGGGATGAGCCTTGCGCCAGATCACCCGCAGCCAGAGCGGGATGCGGATCTGGTCCTTGGCTTCCTCGGGCCGCAGCAGCAAGAAATCCTGGTTGGCCGCAATCAGCGCCTCGAGAGCGCTGCGCGGCTCCACGGCGTCAGCTCGGAGCTGGCTCGCGAGCGACGGCCAGTCGACCGCGGCGTTCGCCACGGCGGCAGGTAGTAAGAGGATGGAGAGGGCCAACACGAGGAACCACCGCTTCGTCATAGGCTTTTTTCCCGCAGAAAAAGTTTCGCCCAGGGTACCACATCCGAGGGTTGGCGGGGCTGCCCCGGAAAGCAAAAGGCGGGCTCGTCGAGCCCGCCTCGCAACCTGCCCCCCCCCCTCGGGAAGCGTTCCTCGGGGAACCTTCCTTTAGGGACTGACGCCGCTCCAGGCGCTGGTGTTGCCGCTCTCGAAGCCGTCGCTGAAGATGCCGGTCGCCGTGCAGACGCCGACGTCGGCGACGGTCACGGAGTCGACGAACCAGCCGGTCGCCTCGGCGCTGCTGTCATCGCCTTCCAGCCACCGCAGCTTGGTGTTCGGACCGGCGAAGGCGCCAAGGTTGACGTTGACCTGCGTCATCGCGCCGATCGTGCCGTTGCACCAGGCGCGCCGGCCGCCGAGCGGGTTCATGAAGTCGGCCCGGACCGTGCCCGTGTAGCCGCCCGCCGTGAAGGCCGCGTCCGGCACCGGCGTCCACGCACCGCCGCCGTTAGTCGAAACTTCGAGCACGCCGGCGTCGAAGCAGTTGGCGGAGCTCTCGAACGCGAAGGTGTGCCAGAACGAGAGGAGGGTGCTGGCACCGGTCGCGAACGTCGGCGTCACCAGGGCCCTCTGGGAGACCGAGGTCTGGCTGTCGGAGAACCAGGAGTGCGTGGGCGTCTGCGACTGGGCCGTCGACAGCGCCCAGTCGTTGGTGCCCGAGAGCACGGGGTGCGTCCAGCCCGGGTTGTCGAAGCCGCCGGCGCCCTCGAACGTCTCGGCCAGAAGGCTGGTGACCGGACCGGTGGGCGCGGTGCTGCGCTGGACGGTGTTGGCATCCTCGACGGTGTTCGAGCCGTCGACCGCCCGCACGATGTAGAAGAAGGTCGTGCCGTTCACCAGCGCCACCGAGCTGTCGGTGTAGCTCGTGCCGGTGACGCCGGTGGCGATCCGGTTCCCGAGGCTCGGCGTGAAGCCGGTCGTCGTCGAACGGTAGACGTTGTAGGTGATCGGGCCGCCGCAGTTGGCGGTGGCGGCCGCCCAGGACAAGCCGATGCCGCAGGAATTCGCCGCCTGGTTGGTGGCGCTCACCAGCCCCGCGAAGGTCGGCGGCAGCGTGCAAGACCCGGTGGCCGTGGCTTGGACGCAGGCCGACGGGGGGGATTCGCAGGAGCCGGTGACATCGCGGCCGGTGACCTGGAACGCATAGGTCGTACTGCCGGAAACGGTGTTGTCGTTGAACGGCGAGCCGGCGACGCCGGGGCCCACGACGGTGAAGGGACCGGGCGAGGCGCAGGTGCCCTGAGCGCGGTAGACGTTGAAATCCGTCGAGGAGGGCGAGCCGTCGCTCCAGGTGACCTGGATCTGGTTCGGCCCGGTAGCCGAGGCCGTGCCGATGGCCGGCGCGCCCGTAGGCGTGCAGGCGCGGACGCCGTCGATGGCCATGGCGCCGGTGTTGCCGGCGTCGAGCCAGTTGGAGACGCGGGTGCTGTTGGTGCCGCCGCCGGTCCAGGAGACGCTGAAGCGGCCATAGATGTCGGAGAGGTTATCGCCGGTGGCGCCGCAGGCGGAGGCGCCGCCGTGGAGCTGGCCGATGAAGCGGCCGGCGCCGTTGTAGAGCGGCGAGCCCGAGGAGCCGGGCTCGGTCACGCCCGGCACGGTGAACGGTCCGGGGGGATCGGTCGCCCAGTGCACCCAGACATGGGTGCCGTCGCCCGGGGTGGGCGGCGGAGTGTTGGCCCAACTGCTGGACACCATGTTGGTCAACGAGTAGGTGATGCGCTTCTCGTCCGTGTCCGGGTGATGGATCGCGGCGCAAGGGGCCCCGGCGCTGCAGGCGATGTCGCCGGGCGAGCGGTCCCAGCCTTCCCAGAAGTGGTTGAAAGCGGGCACCGGCGGATCGTCGAGCTCGACCAGGGTGAAGTCGGACGCCGAGGAGGAGGCGCGGAAGAAGGAGCCGGTATGGAACTGGGTGAGCTGGCCGTCACCCGCCTGTCCGCTCTGGGCGCTGCCGGGCGTCCGGCAGAACGAGTTCTGGAAGTTCCAGAAGGCCACCAGCGAGGCGGCGTTGCCGGCGCCGATGCCGCAGTGGTTGGCGGTGATGAAGTACATCTTGTGGTCGTTGGCGGTGTCGTTGATCAGCGACCCGGTGCAGAAGGTCCCGCCGCCGGTCGAGATCACCGCCACCGCGGCCATCTGCTCGCGCCAGGGGTCGTCGGCGGCAAGGCACTCGACGTCCAGGTTGCAGCTTCCGGACTTGACCAGCGGGGTGGTGCCGAAGCCCCGGTAGCCCCGGTTGATGGAGGTCAGCTCGAGCTCCACCTTCTCCCTCTCGCTCGCCGGCACCGTAAGCTCGACGATCAGGTCGTCGGTGAGCACCGGCGGCGTCCACAACTGGCCGTGCACCTCGTTGTCGTCGGCGGTGAAAGGCCGCAGCCTGTTCTCCTTGCCGTCGGTCGAGTAGAGGAGCAGGCGGCCGTGCGCCGGCATCTGGAAGCGCGAGAAGCCGAGGTTGAGGGAGGTCGTCCCCTCGCGGCCGAGGATGCGCAGCCGCCACAGCATCCTGCCGTCGGGCAGGCTCTCCCAGGTGCCGCGGGTGGCGGGCGTGATCGAGACCGCCTCAGGGATGGCAAAACGCGGCGGCAGGCCCTGGCTGTCGCGTACCTCGTCCTCCTTGGCGATCGCCACCAGGTCCATCTGCGACGCCAGCACGGAGTCGATCTGGTCGACGTCCTTCACCACATACTGGCTCGCAGTGGGAGTGACGTTCTGGGCCGCCAGTCCGGCGGCGGTGCCCAGCAGCGTCAAGGCGAGAACGATCCGCGGCGCATGCATCTTCATCGAGGAGCCTCCTTGTCAGATTCCGGTCGCCGTCCGCTCCGGCGGACCGCGCCAGCCAGCCGCATCCGCGGTCTACACCCACAAGTTGCGGGGGCACTAAAAAGAGGATTCCATTATAGGCGCCCTCTTCTCTGACTACAATCCCGGGCTCGCCTGAACGCCTGAGTCCTGGCCAAAGGGAGAACGAGAATCACCGATCTCGAGACCAGATCAAGGTCAGATACCGAGCGCTGAGAAGGGATTCTCGACGGTGATCCCGCCGTAAGACTGTCCGTCGCCGAGATCTTCCGAGAGCACCCTCTTGCACCCGGCCTGGCGTGCCGCCTCGAGGATGGCGGCATCCCAGGGAGATATCTGCGAACGCTGAGCAAGGCCGAGCGCTGCCAAGACCAACTCGGGGGTCATCTCGATGACGGGCCACTCCGCGAAGGCGCGGACATACTCGAGAGCCTCACGGGGAGGGAGGCCGATCTTCGCCTTCCGGGTGACGTTGACGTACACCTCCAACATCACCTGTGTACTGATAGCGAAGCACCCCTCGGTGAAGCCGCGAGCTACGATCTCTCGCGCTCTACCCTGCTTCTCCGGCTCGTCGTTGCTGACAGCGTAGACGAGCACGTTGGAATCAACGAAAGCCGCGGGCTCAGCGCTCATGCAACTCGTCTCTGGAAGGGCGGGGACTGCCGAGATGAACGGAGGGGCGGTCGAGAAGAGGCTGAATCCGCTCCAACGCCGCGAGCCGCCGGCTCTCCTGGCTCACCATATCCCTCAGAAACTGGCGCACCATCTCGTTGATGGAGGTGTGCCGCTGGGCTGCCACGGCCCGGGCCTCTCGCAGGAGGTCTTCTTCGACGACAAGGGTTACGTTCAGTCTCTTCACTGCCATAGCTTGAATCCTCCAGAGACCAGAGTAGCACGGGTTCCGTGCAGCCATACAGTGTAGGCGGCTGGCACGAGCACTCGAGGAGTCCCACTTCGGACGGCATGTTGGACGACCTTGCGGCGCCTCGGACCTGACTACCCCTCGGCTCAGGCTCGCCCAACCCGCGTTCGAGAGAGCCTACATAGGATCTGGCAACCGAACCACGCTGCTCCTTGCCGGGAGCAATGGGAGGAGCCCGACGCTAACTAAGACAGGTTACAATCCATGGCGAGAGGGGATGGGACATGATGAAACTGCCGGCAGCGACTCTCGAAGACGCCTTCAATGCCTGCGATCCTGCCCAGCCACTTGCGGCAGGCGACGAACGTTATGTAGATCTCGCTCTTGGACGTGGAAACGACGGCAACGCGGTAATACAATGCTGCCGAAGGATTACCCGGTCCGAACGGCCCTTGGTCCAGCTTTTCGCCGGACATCGTGGCTGTGGGAAATCGACCGAGTTACGGCGACTACAGAAAGCATTGGAAGAAGCCGGTTACTTAGTTGCCTACATTGAAGCGGATACTGATATTGACCTAGAGGATACAGAGCCGACCGACATTCTGCTGTCCCTAATCCGTAGCCTGGATCTTTCCCTACGCAAATTAGAGATAGAAGTCAGCGACAAACATCTCGAGGATTTCATGCAATGGTTTGCCGAAGTGGTCCTCGAAAAAACTGACCGAACCGAAATAGAAGCCGAGGTTCGTTCAGAGGCCGAAGTTTCGGGAGGATTTCCACTTTTTGCGAAGCTTTTGGCACGATTTTCAGGTTGGATAAAAACAGGCACGGAATCGAAGAAGCAGGTACGACAGAACCTGGACCCACAGCTATCCCAACTCCTTTCGCGCGGCAAGCTCTTTGTCGAAAACGCTCGACTAGAGGTCCAGAAAAAGAAAAAAAAGGATCTTGTACTGATCGTCGATTCTCTCGACAGGATTGCTCTCAGGAATCTTAATGATGGTCGCACCTCGCATGAAGTCTTGTTCATCGAACGAGGGAACCTGCTTTATGGCCTGGGTTGTCATATGGTTGTGACCGTTCCGATTTCTCTTCTCTTTTCGTCCAAGGCCTCCAATCTCGGAGCAATCTTCCCGGACCGCCACATTCTGCCGATGGTCAAAATCGCTGAGCGTCAGACGCGCGCGGCATGGAGTACCGGGAGAGAACTTCTAAAGGAACTCTTAAGTCATCGCCTCGAACTAATTACCGTATTCACGGAGAACGCCTTAGACAAGCTCATTGAGGCGAGTGGAGGTCATCCTCGCTACCTGATGACCCTAGTGCGTTATGCGCTCGACTTCGTAGACGAATTGCCGGTTACCAATTCGGCGGTCGAAAGGGCAATCCTGCGACTAATTAATGACTTCGACCGTTCTATTCCACACGACCACTGGCCACTTCTCGTCCAAGTCCACGAGCAACAAACCGTAAAAAACGATGCTCAACACCAGCTTATGTTATTCAATCTCAGCGTACTAGAGTACCAGAACGACGAGCGATGGTGCGATGTTCATCCAGTGGTACTTCTCATTCGGGCTTTCAGGGAATCCTCAAAACCTTCCCTATTGACAAAGTTATGAACGCGATGACACTCCCAGAGATTCTTCAGCCTGCGCCGAAGCTCGACCCTGAACTCATACCGCTGCTGCGGCTTCTTCAGCGCGCAAAGAGCTTTGCTCTCGCTTTCGTTAAGTGCAATGTGCCAACGAAACGAGAGCGACTAGTAGAAATCTTTGGCCCGAGATTAGAAGCTCATGGAAAGTTCGCCCGGCTGTTGCACCTTCATAATCCCATTACAGACATTTTAGAAAATATCCATCAACTCAGGCCCCTGCTGAGTTCGAAAGACGTACTCTTCATCCTTGGCCTTGAACATTCAATTCCTGCTGAGGAGGAGTTTCCGCCAGCACTAGTCAAACTTAACTTGGCCCGGGAACGTTTCCGAGATTTACCCTGCCCTCTTGTAATGATTTTGCCGGACTACGCCCTTACTCAGCTCGCCAGACAAGCCCCCGATTTCTGGGCGTGGAGGTCCGGCGTATTCGAAATCGAGGTGCCCTTAGAAGATCTCACCACGATTATGCACAGAGATGTGCAGGTAGCCGGTCGGGATCTCCTAAGTCTATCTCCGGAGAGAATCAAGGGCCACCTAAACATCTTACAAGAAGTTCTAGCCGAGTACGAGGCGCGTGGTAACTTTGATCGGGAGAGACTCGATCTCTCTAGGCAGATATCCAACAATTTGATAGTCCTTGGCGACCTAAAAAGAGCGCAAATTTATGCCGCAAGATCTATCGATCTGGCAAGGCGCTTGGGAGATCTTCCCGTAGAATTAGAGGCTCTAAATATGCTGGCGGTCGTCTTAGCAGACCTCGGTAATTATCAAGAGGCTTTGATATCTGCCCAAAAAGCCGTAGATATTGGTCGCGCCCTCGCAAAGGTAGAAACTGAAAAATCCCAAGAAAACTTGGCAGCAAGCTTGAGCAATTTGGGTGCCATACTTGGCCGCCTTCGCTCTTCAAAAGAAGCATATGAAGCTCTTGAAGAAGCGGTAGAGCTTCGTCGGCACTTAGCATTAAGACTCCCAGATCAATTCTTACCAGAACTGGCCAGTGCTTTAAATAATCTGGGAATTGCTTTGGGAGATCTAGGGCGCCGAGAGGAAGCGCTGGCCGCCATAGAGGAATCGGTTGCGATTCGCAGACGTCTCTCCTCAGGGAACTCGGACCACTTCCTGCCGGACCTAGCGTCTAGCTTAAATAATTTCGGTAGTAATCTGCGTGATCTTGGCCGGCCAGAGGAATCGCTCGCCGTGACTAAGGAAGCGGTGGATATCTACCGTGCCCTCTCTGCGAGGAATCCTGAAGCGTTTGCTCCATTTCTTGTGGCCAGTTTGAACAATTTAGGAGCCATTCTCAGTGATCTGGGCAGACGAGAAGAGGCGTTACGAGCCACAGAGGAAGCTCTTGAGCTGTATCGGAATTTAGCACGATCTCGCCCGACGTTGTTTCTGCCGGACTTGGCAACTAACCTAGACAACTTAGGAACCATGTTGACTGCTCTGGGTCGCCCGGAGGAGGCACTCCGGGCTGTCCTGGAAGCTGTGGAGATTCTACAGCGGCTAGGGGTAGAACACGGAGAAACCTTCTTGCCTCAGTTGGCAAAAAGCTTCGATACTCTTGGAAGCATACTATCAGCTCTCGGCCGCGACAATGATGCTCTGCAAGCTTCCCAGCAAGCCGTGGAACATTACCGTACTCTGTCTTTGAGCAACTCCGGTGCCTTTCTGCCCAATTTAGCAAAAGCACTGAGCAATCTTGGGAACCGTTTGAATCGTGAGAACTTTCGGGAAGACGCGCTTGCAGTCATCCAGGAAGGTGTGCAGTATCTCCGTAAGCTAGCATCGGAAAGCCCAGAATCCTTTGAGCGGTGGCTAGCTCTAAGCCTGAACAATATGGCCAACAGCTTAAATGCTCTTGGTCGTCGCAATGAAGCGCTTGGATTAATGGAAGAAGCCATAGGTCTATTCCGGCATCTCTCGTCACTCTATCCAGAAGCATTTCTGCCGTATCTGGGGTCTAGCTTGGGCAATTTTGGAGAGATTCTGAGTGAATCAGCCCATAGAGAAGAGGCACTCCAAATGATAGAGGAAGGGATCAGTATTTTAACCCCCTTCTTTCTTCGTGATCCTTCAGCTTTCCAGAAGTGGATGGACAATAGCGTGACAAGATATATATCTCTCTGCACTGAGATGGGGCGTGAGCCTAGCCCGGAGCTTCTCCGCTTTGTCCGCCCCACTGTTCAGTCATGAGACTGACCTAGGACAGCAAACTTCAAGGCTGACTCCCGGTTGTTCCTCAAGAACACGAACGAGGCTCACTAGTACCTCGTCACCGCAGATGTGATGGGTATCGGTGCCCTCCTGACTCCTGGAGAGACTACAATTTCTCTCCAGGAGGAAACCGATGCGGAAACTCTATGTGGTCACCCTCAGCCCCGAGG
>Ga0126305_10000866_pt1 | contig 13220 bp, 7 predicted proteins | sample Plot26_FD_92536 | JGI IMG/M metagenome (GOLD analysis project Ga0126305, IMG submission 92536) | Serpentine soil microbial communities from UC McLaughlin Reserve, CA, USA - Plot26 | ecosystem: Environmental > Terrestrial > Soil > Grasslands | place: USA: UC McLaughlin Reserve, Lake County... | reverse complement strand
TAAAGGATATTGGGGGTCACTTTGGGAAGAACGCCGCGCAAGTATGGTACAGAAGTATCCGGATGCCATGATAAATAAGCTCGTTCAACAAAATGGCTGGAACCATTATTACATCATTGCGAAGGGGCATCATATCCAGGCATGGCTCAATGGAGTAAAGACGATTGATATTATTCATCATGCAGGCTTTTTAGAAGGTAATATCGGCTTTCAACTATGTCATTATCATAGCCAGACCGCGGTAGATGTAAAATCTTTATATATCCGCGAGTTGTAGTAAGAACACCGCTTAAAATAGCATCCGTGTTTAATATAAACGGAAAGAAAAAAATAAGAAGAAATGAAATTCAAACCATCACTGGTAATTGCTGCGTTAAGTTGTTTTGCAATAAATATAGCGACAGCGCAAAATCCCATCATTAAAGACATATTTACAGCAGACCCTGCTCCAATTGTATATCATGATACTGTTTTTTTATATACGGGACATGATACTGCATCCGTAACAGCTACCAATTACAAAATGCCCGACTGGCATGTGTTCTCTTCTACCGATATGGTAAACTGGAAAGACTATGGTGCCCTGCTTTCGCCGCATACTTTTTCCTGGGCTACAGGTGATGCGTATGCCGCACAGTGTATTGAAAGAAATAGAAAGTTCTACTGGTTTGTGTCAACCTTTCATAAAAAAGATAGTATTAGTAATGGGGGAGCCGCCATAGGTGTAGCGGTTTCGGACAGACCAACGGGTCCTTTTGTTGATGCTATTGGCAAGGCACTTACTATAAATGAAATGACCACTGATATGAAATATGGCTGGGATGATATTGACCCAACCGTTTTTATTGACGATGACGGGCAGGCCTATTTATTCTGGGGCAATGGCAGCTGCAAATGGGTAAAGCTAAAAAAAAACATGATTGAACTGGATGGGGCTATTACAACTTTCAAACCGCTTCATTATATAGAAGGTCCGTGGGTTTACAAACGCAATGGATTGTATTACCTGGTATATGCGAGTGCTGGCACTAAACCGGAAATGATTGAATATTGCACAGCAACAAATCCCGCCGGTCCCTGGGAATACAAAGGGATCATCCAGGAGAATGTACCTAACAGTTTTACAACCCATCCGGGAATACTTGATTATAAAGGCAAATCGTATTTCTTTTATCATAATGGCACATTGCCAACCGGTGGCAGCTACCGCCGATCCATTTGTGTAGATTATATGTATTATAACACGGACGGTACTATTCAAAAAATTATTCAAACAACGACAGGGGTTGAACCGGTGGCAGCTGATAAAAAAAAGAAGAAAAAAAATAAAGGATAATGAAAGTAGAATTAAAAGCAGCCAGGGATTTATTTACACTATTGCTTTCGTTAGCTTTATCAGCAACATGTATTCATGCACAAAATAATACAACATTAAAATTATGGTATACTAAACCTTCCGGAAGGGTGTGGGAAAATGCATTGCCGATCGGAAACGGAAGATTAGGTGCAATGATTTATGGTAATGTTGATACTGAAACAATACAGTTAAACGAACATACTATATGGAGTGGAAGTCCGAATCGCAATGATAATCCTCTGGCGTTGGATTCACTTGCTTTGATCAGGCAGCTCATATATGATGGAAAAAGAAAAGAAGCAGAAAGAGTTGTCAATAATTCAATCATTACTAAAAAATCTCATGGGCAAAAGTTTGAACCTATCGGCAGCCTTCAACTTGCATTTGATGGGCATGACAATTTTTCGAATTACTCCCGGGAGTTGGATATTGAAAGAGCTGTAACAAAAACTTCTTATACAGTTCGCGATGTTACCTATACCAGGGAAGCGTTGGCCTCTTTTCCTGATCGGGTTGTTGTAATGCGATTAACAGCAAGCAAACCTGGCAGTATCTCATTTACTGCTTTTTTTACAACACCTCAAAAAAGAACAACTATCAAAACAACTGCAATCAAGGAACTAACAATTTTCGGAACTACCTCTGACCATGAAACAGTGAGAGGCATGGTGAATTATAAAGGCATTGTGCGTATGAAATTGGAAGGAGGAAGTTTAAATGCAAACGATACTTCTCTTATAATTAAAAATGCCAGTGCGGTAACAATTTATATTTCCATTGCCACCAATTTTACTAACTATCATGATATTAGCGGCGATGAAAATAAAAGAGCTGCAAATTATCTGAGTAAAGCTTATCCAAAATCTTTTAAGGAAATTTTACCTGCTCATGTTGCAGCTTATCAAAAATATTTTAATCGTGTAAAACTGGATTTGGGAATTACTGATGCAGCGAATCTTCCTACAGATGAACGTTTGAAAAACTTTAATTCAAGCAATGACCCTTCGTTTGTAACATTATACTATCAATTCGGACGGTACTTATTGATCTCATCATCCCAACCAGGTGGGCAAGCGGCCAATTTACAGGGAATATGGAATGATAAGATCAATCCGCCATGGGACAGCAAGTACACCATCAACATCAATGCTGAAATGAATTACTGGCCTGCTGAAAAAACAAATCTTGCAGAACTGCATGAACCATTTATTCAAATGGTAAAGGACATGTCCGTGGCCGGGCAACAAACGGCAAAAGATATGTATGGCGCAAGAGGTTGGGTAGCGCATCATAATACAGATATATGGCGTGCTACAGGCGCTATTGATGGCGCCAACTGGGGTTTGTTTAATGCCTCTGGTGGATGGATGAGCCAACATCTTTGGGAGCATTATTTATATAGTGGCGATAAAATTTTCCTTACTTCTGTTTATCCTGTACTAAAAGGAGCGTCCACTTTTTATGTTGATTATTTAGTGGAACATCCCAAATATCATTGGCTGGTGATCAATCCCGATGAGTCTCCGGAAAATACACCAAAAGCACACCAGGGTTCTGCTCTTGATGCAGGTGTAACCATGACCAACCAAATTCTTTTTGAGATATTCAACACTACTATACAAGCAGCAGAAATTTTAAAAACCGATGCCGCATTTATTGATACACTAAAGCAAATTCGCAGTCGTCTCGCGCCAATGCATATTGGCCAGTATGGTCAATTGCAGGAATGGTTGGATGATATTGATGACCCAAAAGACAATCATCGCCATATTTCTCATCTCTATGGTTTGTTTCCTTCGAATCAAATATCTGCCTATCGCACACCGCAATTATATAGTGCAGCTAAAACCACACTCATTCATCGTGGGGATGTATCGACAGGCTGGAGTATGGGATGGAAAGTAAATTGGTGGGCAAGACTGCTGGATGGTAATCATGCTTACAAATTAATACGAAACCAGCTTTCACCTGTAAATACGATGGGTACAAGATATGATGGTGGTGGCGGCACATACAACAATCTTTTCGATGCGCATCCGCCTTTTCAAATTGACGGAAATTTTGGCTGTACTTCGGGTATTACAGAAATGCTGATACAAAGTGCTGATGGCGACATTCATTTACTTCCTGCTCTTCCCGATGCGTGGCCATCAGGAAGTATTAAAGGAGTACGCGCAAGAGGAGGGTTTGAAATTGTAGATATGGAATGGAAAGATACCAAAGTAATAAAGCTGATAATAAGATCGAGCCTGGGTGGAAATCTTAGATTAAGAACACCTAATGTAGTTAAACTGGTCAATGGCGTTTTGAAAAATGCGTCAGGCAATAATAAAAATCCCTTTTACCAGATAACGCCGACACCTGATCCGGTTGTATCATCTCTTGCACCCGTATCAACAATCGATTTGAAAGAAACATTTTTGTATGATGTACCAACAATAGCAGGAAAAACCTACACATTTGTAATTAAATAAAATGAAAAAAAATATTACAAATAACCAGGAAGGATCTATGATAATGAAATTCTCTTTTGCATTTTTGTTTCTCACGGTTTATGTTCATAACTGTTATGCCCAACTATCTTATTCCATCAGCAGTCCTGACAAAAACATTCTGGTTGTTTGTGATCCGCGTAAAGCGAGCTACAACATTTCTTATGAAGGTCAGTCGGTTTTGAAAAATTCAAAACTGGGTGTGATAAGAGAGGATGAAGATTTTTCCAAAGACCTGAATGTGATAAAAGCGTCTTCGCCATCAATAGTAAGAGATAGTTACACAATGGTTAATGCCAAAAAAAGAAACATAACTTATGTCGCCACGCAAAGAACCATTGAAACACAAACCGCTTCAGGAAAGAAAATGAATATTGTTTTCCGTGTGTCAAATGATGGTGTTGCATTTCGTTATGAGTTCCCTGAAAGATCAACAGATGTAAAAAAGATAAGCGCTGAAGCAACCAGTTTTCATTTTTATGACGGAACAAGGGCATGGCTGCAACCAAAAACCGAAGCTCAATCAGGATTTGAGCATACCAATCCATCTTACGAAGGTCATTACCAGATGGACATGGCAACAGGCACACCGTCTCCCGGCAAAAACGGCTGGGTGTATCCTGCTTTATTTAAATACAACGATACATGGATGCTGATCACCGAAGCAGCATTGGGAAGAACCTATTGCGGCACAGCCTTGCAGCAAAACTCACCAGACAATGAATACAAAATAAATTTCCCACAGGAAGCGGAAGTATTTAAAGATGGTAAAGCAACTCTCAATCCTGAATCAACATTGCCATGGAAAACGCCCTGGAGAATAATCGTTGTAGGAAGCATGAAAACAATTGTGGAATCAACATTAGGAACTGATCTTGCTTTGCCAGCAAAAAAAATTAATGCTTCGTTTATTAAACCGGGTAAATCATCCTGGAGCTGGATCATAAAAAAGGATGACTCTACTATTTACAGCGTTTCCAAAAGATATATTGATTTTGCGTCGGACATGAAATGGCAATATTGTTTGCTCGATGCGTGGTGGGATAAACTGATCGGCTATGATTCAGTGAAATTATTAGTTGATTATGCAAAGGCGAAAAATGTCGGCATATTAGTATGGTATAATTCTGCCGGAAGCTGGAATACCGTGAAGTTTACACCGAAAGATAAATTGCTGACGCATGAAAGCCGGGTGAAGGAATTTACACGATTGAAGGCAATGGGCATCAAAGGTCTTAAGATAGATTTCTTTGCAGGTGATGGACAGTCTATGATCAACTATTACCAGGATCTGCTGGATGATGCTGCGCAGTTTGGTCTTCTTCTTAATTTTCACGGTGCTACCCTGCCGCGGGGTTTACAAAGAACATATCCAAATTTCATGACGGCTGAAGCTGTATTTGGATATGAAATGATCACTTTTGGCCAGCAGTCTGCAAACAAAGCTCCGTCTCATTCAGTGATGAGTGCAATGCTTCGCAATGCATTTGACCCGATGGATTTTACCCCCATGAATCTTTATAAAATACCCCGGATAAAACGTGTCACCACTTCGGCATTTGAGCTGGCTACATCGGTTGTTTTCTTATCCGGGATACAGCACTATGCAGAAACACCTGAAGGCATGACGCATGTGCCGGAATATGTAAAAGATTTTTTGAGAACCCTTCCCAACAGTTGGGATGATGTAAAATTCATCGATGGTTATCCTGGTAAATTATATGTTGTGGCAAGAAAATCAGGCAATAAATGGTATGTAGCAGGCATCAATGGTGAAGATGTAGAAAAAAATCTTTTGTTGGATCTGTCCTTCTTGAAAAATAAGAAAGCCACACTTATTGCATCATCAGATAGTTCAACCGGAGATGAACCATCTTTTGATCAAAAAATTATTACGGTTCCCGCTACCGGTAAAATGGAGTTCTCGTTGAAAAAGAATGATGGTTTTATAGCGGTGTTTGAATGATTATCAATACAACATATAATACAGAAATATGAAACTATACAGCCGGCAAGTATTAATAACAACAACAGTGTTCTTCGTTTCAGTTAATTACCTGTTTGGTCAAAACCCTATAGTCCGTACCCAGTACAGTGCCGACCCCACTGCAAGAGTATTTGGAGACAGGGTGTATGTTTTTCCGTCTCATGATATTCTTGCCACCGAAGGCAAAGGTCGTGTAGGTTGGTTCTGCATGGAGGATTATCATGTTTTTTCATCAGCTAATCTTACGGATTGGACAGATCATGGAATGATAGTGCAACAAAACAATGTACCCTGGGTAAGACCCAATAGTTACAGCATGTGGGCACCTGATTGTATTTACAGAAACGGGAAATATTATTTCTATTTTCCCACCTCTCCAAAGGATACAGTTACATATGGTCGCGGTTTTACAATCGGTGTAGCTGTTGCTGATAAACCAGAAGGCCCTTATACTCCTGAAGCAACGCCAATCAAAGGTGTACGTGGTATTGATCCGAATGTTTTTATTGATAAAGACGGGCAAGCCTATCTCTATTGGTCGGCAGGAAATATTTATGGAGCAAAGCTGAAAGAGAATATGCTGGAGCTTGCTTCGGATGTAAAAATACTCGGAGAACTTCCAACCAAAGGATTAAAAGAAGGTCCTTATTTATTTGAGCGTAATGGAATTTATTATTTAACCTATCCGCATGTAGAAAATAAAATTGAGAGATTGGAATATGCGATTGGCGATAATCCATTGGGGCCATTCAAAATTACGGGCGTCATCATGGATGAATCACCTACCGGTTGCTGGACCAATCATCATTCGTTAATACAATTCAAAGGTCAATGGTATTTGTTTTATCATGACAGGGACTATTCTCCAAATTTTGATAAAGCCAGGTCGGCCAGGGCTGATAGTTTATTCTTTAACGCGGATGGCACTATTAAGAAAGTGATTCCCACATTAAGAGGTGTTGGATTGACCGATGCGGGCAAAGAGATACAGCTTGATCGTTTTAGCAGTAAAAGTAGTGACGGAGTTGCTATTGATTTTATTGATACAGCGAACAGGTTCCTGGGATGGAAAACAATCTTTAATAAATCAAATGGGTGGATTCAATACAACAGCGTTGACTTTGGACAGAAAAAATTCAAATTGGTAAATGTAAAAGCTATGTCCAAAACCGGAGGTGTTTTACAGGCACATTTGAATAATTCTGATGGGCCCGTTATCGCAGAACTGAAAATTCCTGCGAGCGATGATTGGCGCAACGTGAAAGCATCTTTGTCCGGGTTAAAACAAGGTATCCACAACGTTGTTATATCATTAAAGGGCGTTAACCAGGTTGAAGTGGACTGGATACGTTTTGAATAATGCTTTCCATCATGATAGAAATAATTCATATAAATAAAATGAGCCGTAATACTTTTTAAATGAAATATCTTTTCAGAAAGAAACCATTTATCCAGAGGATTGTGTTTCACCTATCGTCACAATCCAATAGAAAAATTTTTCTTGATTTCATCATATCGCGAATCAAATTACTTTTCAAATATTCTTGCCAAATGAAATTAACAGCTAAAATTACCGGAGTGATTATTGTAATGTTCTCCTTTGTCTACGCAACTATTAATGATTTTTTGCCTGACGAACATAACACATGGAAACACTATGGCGGCAGCCCCGATCAATCAAAGTATTTTAATGCCTCCCAGATCACCAAAGAAAATGTAAACCAGATGCAGGTGGCCTGGGTCTATCCCACAATGGATTCCATTTTTAATTTTTTCAGTCCAATCGTTGTGGATACTATTATGTATGTGATGGCGAAAAACTATTCTCTTGTTGCAGTCAATGCTGAAACAGGTAAAGAGATCTGGATTCATGCCAACCTGCAGGGACTAACCCGCAGAGGTATTAACTATTGGGAAAGCAAAGACCGAAAGCAGAGGCGCCTGTTGTTTACACTCAATAATACTTTGCAGGCAATCGATGCACTGACAGGTAAATCGATCATGACGTTTGGCAAAAACGGATATGTTGATATGAGAGAAGGGCTTGACCGGCCTGTTTCAACTATCCGGAGAATGCAATCCATGATGCCCGGAGTAATATTTGAAGATCTGATAATCATGGGATCCGCTCCCGGTGAAGGTTATTTTTCTCCTCCCGGTTATATTAGAGCTTATAACATTGTAACCGGTAAAAGAGTATGGACATTTCATACTATTCCTCACCCCGGAGAGTATGGTTATAATACATGGCCAAAAGATGCTTATAAATATGTAGGCGGCACGAATGTATGGAGTGAAATTTCGGTCGACACCAAAAGGGGGATTGCCTATTTACCCATTGGTTCTCCTACTTTCGATTTTTATGGTGCAGACCGGCTCGGAAGCAACCTCTTTGGTAATTCTCTCGTGGCATTGAATGCAAAAACAGGTAAGCGTCTCTGGCATTTTCAAACCGTGCACCATGATCTCTGGGATTATGATCTTGCTTCTGCACCTCAATTAATTACTGTAACACGTGATGGAAAACAAATTGATGCTGTGGCTATAGCTACCAAGCATGGTTTTGTATTTGTATTCGATCGTGTAACAGGAAAACCTATTTTCCCAATAGAAGAAAAACCTTTCCCCGCCAGTAAGATGCCGGGAGAAAAATCATGGCCGACACAACCTGTTCCGGCAGTGGTACCCGGCTTCACAAGACATGAAGTGACAAAAGAAATGATCAATCCTAATTATTCTGAAGAGGAAAAGAAAAAATGGTATAAAAGGATCGACTCCGCCAGGTCAGGATTATTCGTTCCTCCGTCTGATAAATATGAAACGATCATGTTGCCAGGTGCGTTAGGTGGAGTAAACTTTGGCAACACTGCTTCTGATCCAGGTAAAGGAATGTTATATATACTAACGCAGGAGTATCCTTCGGTTTATAAACTTGAAAGAATTAAATCTCCCCGGGAATTAATGTCAAAAGATGATAAACAAAAAGCGCAGACTCTATATTCCACTACATGTAAGTCCTGTCATGGAGATAATATGACAGGCAGAGGTATAGCGCCTTCAGTGGTTAATGCCGGCCAGCGTATCACGTTTGATGATTTTAAAACTTTGATCACGTTGGGCCGCGGCCAAATGCCAGGCCTTGTACATGTTGACGAGCAAAAACTAACAGCTTTATATATTTATTTAGGTGGTACTATTTCAAGATTTGGTTTTGGCGCCAGAAGAAATACAGAAACGAAAATGCCTGAGGGTCCGGTGGTAGGTTCGGGTGGTGCACCTGTTAAATCCGATGCGAAAATTATTCCGCCAATGTCAGACTATCCGGCAGGTGTTGCACGGCCTAAAAATCGTTATTCAACGGATTATGGCACGGCATGGCCTGATCTCTTAGGTCCGACCTGGGCCTGGGTTATGGCATATGACCTTAACACCGGCACCGTAAAATGGAAACAACCGCTCGGCGAAGATCTTAAAGCATCGCAAGCAGGTGATAAAAGTACCGGCGCAGTAAATGGTTCGCAGAGAAAAGGAATCGTTGTTACTTCCACCGGAATATTGTTCTGCAATGGCAAAGGAGGAAAACTATACGCATATGATGCGGACAATGGTACACTTTTATGGGAGACAAACTTGAGCCATGAATCGAATGCTCAGCCAGTGATGTATGAATTAAATGGTAAACAATACCTGGTAGTCAATGCAACAAATAATTTCACAAGAGATAGTTATGATCATTCCAAAGATCCAGGAGCGTTGCCAAGAGGCTATGTAGCATATGCACTTCCAGGCAGTAAATGATGAAAGTATTTTACACCAGAACATCTTAAAAATTTCGTAATTGTTATTATAATTAACCAAAACTGAAAATCATGAACCGGTTGCTATTATTATTGACTGTTATTATTACGATATCTGCGTCAGCTCAATCTTTAAATAAACGTGTTGTACATAACGATCCTTCAAAATACAGGGAGTTAGCTGCAGTGCATGCCGGAGCCGGAAAAATGGGATTCACCCAACTGATCGGACGTACTGAACTATCTACGAATTTTCTTTACCTGCACACCGGCTCTATCAATGCCAAATCCGGTATTGGACATCATTTTCACCATACTATTGAAGAGATGTTTGTAATACTTGATGGTGAAGCTGAGTTTACGATCAATGGTCGTTCTGCCAAAATAAAAGGACCAGCCTTAGTGCCTTGTAAAATGGGTAACTCTCACGGCATCTATAATTCGGGCAATACGCCAATTCGCTGGATGAATTTTGCTGTAAGCAACACGAAAGGACGAGGAGACGCTTTCGACCTTGGCGATACCCGTGTTGGTGCTGCACTGGATCGGATTCCGCAATTTGTTTCCGGCCTGCTGAAACAAGACTTGCTAAAACCCAATAATAATATTTACTCCGGCACTGGTATTTTATATCGCCGCATCCTTGGACCCGATGTCTTTTCAACCAGCTGGGATCATGTCGATCATGTTGTGATTCCAGCAGGTGGTACGGCAGGGCCAAGACAGCTTGAAGGAATTGAAGAAGTATATTATGTAATTAAAGGATCAGGAACAATTGGCGTTGGTTCCGAAACTAAAGGTATAATTGCCGATGATGCCTTCTATGGATTGTTAGGCGAGAAACTGATTTTTACAAATAACGGAAAGGATGATCTTGAGTTGCTGGTGATCGGCATTGCAACGTCCAAACAACAGAAAGATCCTAATAACCTGAAGGCGTTTGCTAAACCAAAGGCCACCGCATTGCAGATGGACTTTGTCGTCACGAAAGAAAATGCGGAAGCCTTTGAAAAAATGTACACCTCTATCTATGTACCTGCGATGACAGTACAGCCCGGTTACCTGGAGTCAAAACTGCTTCGCTTGTATCCTGATAGTGTTGCCAGGCAAATTCAGGCTGAGCCAACAACCTATAATTACCAGATCCAGATCTCATTTGCGACGGAAGAAGCGCGGCGAAAATGGGTAGCAAGTGCACAACACCAGATCGCCTGGCCGGCAGCAGCGGCATTGACAAAAGAATTCAAATGGCGTGGGTATGATGTAATGGGTGATGATTACCAGCGGCAGTAGCCAAACGGAAGTTTATAAGGATAAGAAATAGCTCATGCAAAAATGTTAACTCATTAGCAAAACCACCAATAAAAAACAGTGAAGGATATTGAACAAGTTTATGAATTTGTCTTAGTAGTTTCAGAAAAGAAATGGCAGGCACTGAAATAAGTTCTTTTTAATATTAATACATTTAACGCTGCAGTTGAGGGGAAGTCATCCAATGAAAAAGTAATTGCCGTTAAATTATTATGATAAATCTAAAAACCAGCTATGAGAAGTAAAATCTATTCCATTACTTCATTGGTGTTCTTCATGTATGTTCATGTTAGCCATGCGCAGGATATGCCACCTGCAACATCGCTGGTATTTCCCGGTATTGATGGTAAGCTGGTTTATGTTGCCGATAGTCTCGGCAATAAGATCCCTGATTTTTCAAATGCAGGATATAAAGGCGGGGGCATTACTATTCCCTATGTGCCGGTAAAAGCAACCGTGTGGCCAATTGCGGGGGACAATTCGGACAAAGTACAGAAAGTGATAGATAGTGTGTCTCTTCTTTCGCCTGATGCGTATGGATTCAGAGGCGCTGTATTATTAAAAATGGGACTTTACCAGTTAGACAAACCGCTTTACATAAAAGCATCGGGTGTGGTGCTGCGTGGTGAAGGCATGAGTGATATTGGTACAATATTATTTGGTAAGATACCAAAGCAACAACCAGCGCAAGGTCCCGGTCGCGGCGGCAGGCCAGCATTAATAAATATTTCCGGTGATTCGGCGATTAAAGTTTTGGAAGAAACAAGACAAACGATCAGCGATCAGTATGTGCCGGTGGGCGCAAGAAGTTTTAATGTGACATCGGCCAAAGCTTTTAAGACCGGTGATAAAGTGATCATACGCCGCGTTGGAAATGAGGATTGGATCAAAGAATTGGGCGAAGACAGCGCAACAGTTGGCCGTAACAGGTGGAGGGCATTTGATATCAATTACGACAGGACCATTACAGACATTAAAGGAAATACAATAACTATTGATGCTCCTGTCTTCTGCGCCATTGACACACGTTGGGGTGGTGGATTTTTATTCAAATACAATGATCCGCGGATCGAGAATGTTGGTATCGAAAACCTTCGCGGTATATCCGAATATGACCCTTCTGTGCGCACAACAGAATATGGCAACATGGACCGCGACAAGCTGGATCCCAAATACCGGTACAAGGGTGAAGAATATTATTCCGACGAAAATCATTATTCAAACTTCATTAATATTATCAATACAAAAAACGCATGGGTAAGAAATATATCTGCTATGCACTTTGTGAGCAGCGTGGTACAAGTGAATGCAGGTTCCAAATGGATCACGGTGCAGGATTGTGAATCAAGAGAACCGGTTTCCCAAAAATGGGGTGGAAGACGATTTATTTTCCATATGAATGGACAATTTTGTTTAGTACAGCGTTGTGTATCGCAAAAAGGAAGACACTCGTTTGTACAGCAACAGTCTGAAGCCAGCGGTAATGTTTATCTCGATTGCACTGCCATAAACCCTTATTCAAGCAGTGAGCCACATAACCATTGGGTAAATGGAAGTTTGTATGATAATGTAAAAGCACCGCTTACTGCACGATATTGGGACTATATTATTGGATGGGCCGGCGCAAATATTGTTTTCTGGAATTGCGAGGGAGATTTCTTAATTCAGAAACCACCGACAGCACAAAATTATTCTTTTGGTCATATAGGAGTTAATGCTGTTATTTTCAATACGGCATTGCAGGATCTTACTAAACCAAATGGACATGTGGAATCAATGGATAGGCATGTAACGCCACGTAGTTTATATCTTACACAGTTAAAGGAAAGATTGGGAATAGAAGCTGTAAAAAATATCACAAAGCTGGAGTAATCGAATACCAAAAAACAAACATCTTAAAACCAATACATGAAATTAAATGGCGCTCTCGTACTCTTTTTAAGTATGATATCTTTTAAGAGTTTGTTATTCGGACAAACCATTTCAAAAGATGAGTTGGTCTTTCTTACTTCGGCATGGAAGGGAGAACGATTTGCAGACGGAAGGCCCAAAATTTCTGATAGCGTGCTGCAAAGGGCAAAGCATATCATGATCGATGATGCATGGACTGTATTGAGAAATGAAGGTTATGTAAATCAGTTTGAAGGCGGATGGAAAACTGTTAATGATACACCAATGACTGGCCGTGCCCTGACTGCTATGTATATGCCCAGCCGACCGGATGTTGAAAAGAATATCAAAGAAAGAGGAGCCAAAGAAGGAAGAAAAGGTAATAC
>Ga0126305_10000865_pt1 | contig 13222 bp, 16 predicted proteins | sample Plot26_FD_92536 | JGI IMG/M metagenome (GOLD analysis project Ga0126305, IMG submission 92536) | Serpentine soil microbial communities from UC McLaughlin Reserve, CA, USA - Plot26 | ecosystem: Environmental > Terrestrial > Soil > Grasslands | place: USA: UC McLaughlin Reserve, Lake County... | reverse complement strand
CGGCACGTTGATCCCAAAAAAATCTTCCGGCGGGATAATATTTTGCGTTGATCAAAGACATCGAATTACGTCCTGTTGATCCTCCATCAAAGCCCTTACTTAATGCAGTGAGATCAGAAAAAGCGTTTTCTTGTTTATGACAACTGGCGCAGGAAATAATTCTGTTTTTTGAAAGCATTTTATCATAAAACAGAACCCGGCCCAATGTTGCTCCCTGATCCGTAATTTGATTATCGGCTGGCGTGTTGATTTGTCCTTGTATCGGTGGTGCGGATAAATAAGCGGGTAACGATGGGTTGGCATAGTTAAAAGGTGTTGCCGGAAGGGTAAGATATTTTGCCAGATCATCGGGTGGAATTTCATTTTCATCTTTGCTGCATGCAACAATTAAGATCGTAACAGAAACTACGAGACTAACAATGACTTTTGTCCTTTTAGTTGGCATAATGGCTTTGGCTTGTTTGAATGGCTGTGACTGAAATTACGAATTTGAGTTTAATCCACATTAACAGATTAACGATAATTAACCTGATGCAAATTCTAAAGCCTCAGCTGTTTCAGTTCAGGGAGAAGGTTTCGGCATCGTGTGCCGGTATCACTAAAGCAAGGAAAATTATGTCAGCGATCATTTTGGTGTTATTTTTTTAAGATCAATTGTAAACTGTCTTCGTGGTTGACAACTGCCACCCATTGACTGAATGCAGTCGTTGTATCACCCTGTTCATTATCCTGATTATTTTTTGTATTAAATTCTTCAAGCTTTTGCAAATATTTTTCTGTTTCAACTTTCCCGAGAGTTACAAGACTGCCGCCACCTTCAAAATAATAGTGAGTAGCAATAAATCTTTTTACATGCATCCTTGTCTCTTTTGGTAAAAAGTTTTGAAGCTTCCAGAAATTTCTGCTTCCTGATTTTTTAATTGCACTTAAAACAGGACCAGGGCCACTGTTGTAAGCGGCTATCACCAAAAGCCAATCTTCAAAATATCCATACAGATCAGTAAGGTATTTTGCTGCAGCCACGCTACTTTTCCAGATATGCTGGCGTTCATCATACTTTGCAGTGATCTTTAATCCTAATGTTTTTGCAGTACCGGGCATAAATTGCCAAACACCAACTGCACCAACACCAGATCTTGCATCTGTTTTAAGCTTCGATTCTATGATCGCAAGATATTTTAGCTCAAGGGGAATTTCGTATTGAGTGAATACTTTATCAATCGTTTTTAGATAAGCACTTTTATTCAGTTTTATTTTTTCAAATAATTCAGTATATTCTTCAGCATATTCCTGTACAAATTTTCCCATTGACTGATGCAAGGGAACCGTGGGAACTGATAAAGAGGATTTACCTGATAAGGATAAACGAATAGAGTCGTTGTACGCAGGATCATTCGGAGTAAGAAGGTTTGTTCCTCCATTTGATCTCAGAACGAACATAAGAAATAGTACTGCAAAAGATACGGTCTTAATTTGTTTCTTGTTCAACATCGTTTTAAGTTTTTTAGGTAAAACAATGCCGACCCAAGGTGTTGGATTTCTAACTCGAAAGATCGATCACAGGAGTATCGGAATAAAAGGGTTGTTAAAAAAATTCCGGGGGTACGGTTATTTGGCTTTTCATTTCCGGAACGGGAACGGTTGCCATAGGAAATTGATTGAACAAAACAAAAATAGAAACCACAAACCGGATCGCATAATAAAACGCAATAGGAAATGCACTATGAAAAATTTAATTCAATGATTCTCATTGATGTTTTTTTACTCGTCTTGTTAAAAGACGAATAAATACGTGAATAAAATGATGATTTTTTAATGTTTTTTGGAATACCCCTGATTGGCAATAATGGTGCCGTTTTAAAAGCGAATTTTAACGGTTTTTTTTATTTATGATTGTTCTGCAACTTTGAGACACAAAATCAAAAATGGCTCAATCAAAAAAAGCTGCTATCGGATTTATTTTTATAACGCTGTTAATTGATGTGATGGGTTGGGGACTTATTATTCCTGTGATGCCAAAATTAATTGCTCAATTAAAAAACATCGGGATAAACGATGCGAGTTCTTATGGAGCATGGTTACTTTTTGCTTATGCTTTTACACAATTCATTTGTGCTCCACTGATAGGAAATCTTAGCGATCGTTTTGGCCGCCGCCCGATCTTGTTATGCTCCTTATTGGGGTTTGGAATCGATTATATTTTCCTTGCATTGGCCCCAAGCTATGGATGGTTATTTGTTGGCCGCATTATAGCTGGCTTGACGGGTGCGAGTTTTACTACTGCTGCAGCTTATATTGCTGACATAAGCACTCCTGAAACGAGGGCAAAAAATTTCGGAATGATAGGTGCCGCTTTTGGCTTAGGATTTATTATTGGTCCGGGATTGGGTGGGTTATTAGCTGGCCTTGGTATCAGAGCACCTTTTTATGCGGCTGCAGGACTTTGTTTATTGAATTTTCTTTACGGATATTTTATTTTACCCGAATCTTTGGATAAAGAACATCGCCGGCTTTTTGAATGGAAAAAAGCAAACCCACTTGGTTCATTAAGATTTTTAAGAAAGGCCCCGACGATTGCAGGGCTGGCTCTTTGTTATTTCCTGATATACCTAGCAGCAATGTCAGTCCAGGGAAACTGGAATTATTTTACGATGTATCGTTTTCATTGGACTGAAAAACTGTGCAGGCGGGTTTAACCCGGATCGTAAACCCGAAACTTGGCAATGAAAAAAGTATTTATATAGGATTGTTATTATATACATTCGGCCTGGTTTTATTTGCATTTGCTACTCAGGGTTGGATGATGTTTGTTTTCCTGCTTCCTTATTGCCTGGGCGGAATTGCTGGTCCTGCATTACAATCAACGATGGCAGGGCATGTTAAGCAAAACGAGCAGGGAGCTCTGCAAGGTGCATTAACCAGTCTTATGAGCCTGACCACGATCATTGGCCCGCTGATCATGAATAATCTGTTCGCATACTTCACACACAAAGATGCCCCGTTCTATTTTCCGGGTGCCTCTTTCTTTTTAGGAGCTCTCTTTATGCTGGCGAGTGTAGTGATCAGCTATTTCGTATTTAGAAAAGAAAAACATCAATTGCAGGCCATTTAATTGCTGTTAAACAAGATGCTTCTTAATATAGTCTTCAACGGAAAGCTCTCCGCCGCCTTCGAAAAGAAATAAGACAAGTAAAACAAGCACAAGCAACGAGAACAGTAATTCAGAACCTGGTGTAAAAATTCCCATTGACAAATTAATGATCACCGCTCCAATAAGAATTGGGATTTGTATCAGTGCGGATAATCTCGTGAACAAACCTATTGTTATCAGGAAGCCACATAACAAATGGATCCACGTAATGACCAGGGCGATCCAGTCTGGCAAAACCCCAAAACTGCTTTCTAACAAAGCTTTTAACGACATCATATCACTGATAAATGAAATGCCTTTAGAGACCAGTGCAATACCCAAAGCCGCACGAAGCAATAACAATAACCTTGGGTGAGTGGTGCTCCATTTGTCAAGTTGGTGTAAAATAGTCATAACAGAAGTTTTAAAGGAGCTAATACAATGACTATATAAGTTACACCAAAATTATACCGGAAACCAAATAGATTTTTCACCCTTGCTGCAACATCCTGTGTATTACGATATAACTTAACACAATAAGAAGCAGAATTATTACGATGGCAACATAAAGCCAGGGCTGATCTTTAAAACGAAATTTTTCTCTTTTTTTCTTTTTGTTTTCAAGTTTTTTATGAAGATCCCGGTTAAGCTGTTCTACAAGCGAAGAGATATTTTGTTTGTTTTTTATTTCCTGCAAGCCTTCCATTGCATCATCATTGAAATTGGTGGTCATCATTTTCTTCTCTACTTCATGCCGCTGTTCGTCCGATAGCCGGCCTTCCAGGTATTTTAATAATGTTTCCTGGTCCACGTCGGGTGAAAGATGAGATAATATGTCTTTTAACTTATCCGGCATTTAACCATTCATTTTTTTCTCAATTAAAATTCTCATGTTCCGTTTCCCGTTTTGTATATGGCTTTTTACCTGCATCATGCTGTAACCTGTTTGCTCAGTTATTTGCTGATAGCTTTTCTTTTCCATATAGAACAAAGTTACACATAGTTGCTGGTCAGCATTCAATTCTTTCAATGCTTCACCCATGTACTCGTATGTCTTTTCATTCAATAGCAAACTTTCTTTATCGGTTTCCCCGGCTTCTGCTGCGATACTGTCTTTTACTTCTACTGTATTTTTACCAGGCTTATCTCTCAATTGCATCAGGCAATGATTCTTTGCCACCATGTAAATCCAGCTTTTGAAATATTCAACGCGGTATTTTTGCAATTCCGTTATGGCTTTAAGGAAAATTTGTTGCACACTATCTCTTGCCAGCTCTTCATTTTTTAAATACTTCATGCAAACACCCAATAATAACAAGGTGTATCGCTCCAGTAAAATGCCGAGCCACTGGTTATCATGTTCAGCATAAAATCTTTCAAGCAATTCCTGGTCGCTGATATGTTTGTGCAGTTTTGGGTTCACGGGATGAAAATAGCTAATTTCCGGCCGACCAGTTATCGGGCGGGCATTTTCTATGATGCGGGAAAACCGAAATTTCACAATAGATTTTAAAGCTCATCGGGGCTAACAATATAGGTGGCTATATTTTCCCGTACCTTGAACCGGATGGTGATCGTAAATGCATATTGGTTCGTATCAGGCAAAATGCCCCATGCAATTGTAACAGGTGCAATTGCGAAAGGTGAAACAAAATAGTTATATACTTTGGTCGTTAGACTCCCATCTTTTTCTTTAAAACTATTAGAAGTATTATTTGAAAAACGAGGCCCCTGGTTTTTATGAAATCGTTTGAACTCCTTTTCTGCAAGATCACTGCTTACGGCGCTGCTATCAATTATTCCCAGCAATTGCAAATTCATAATGGTATCATGTGTTTTTGATGAATCCCTATGAATGATCTCTTCTTCCGCAAGAATAAGCCTTAGCTCTTTTGGTGAATAGTGAAACGGCTTAAAATTTTTATAAGTACCTGTTATATAAAAAAATGAAGTATCGGTGCGTCGGCCATATGTTTCTATGGTAAACCAGGGATCTTGCTGGAGGGTAGCAATAAAACTACTGAACCTCATATCAAAAGGGTGCGTCCGGAAATATGTTTTTAAAATAGATTGCAACGGATTTTGACAATAGCCCATGGTAACGGTCAACAAGAAAATGGGTAATAAAATTTTTTTCATCAAAAGACCCCTTTTATCCATTTAATAAATAGAGTATCCCAACCCAGCATTTTAATGGCGGTATAAAAAAGTATAATCGCAAAGATTTTCTTAAGAGTTTCTGTAGGTAATGAAATAGCCAGCTTGCTCCCGAAATAAGCACCTCCCACAAAGCCAATCGCTAACAGACCTATAATTTTCAGATCCATCGGTGTTCCCATTTTTTTACATTGATGATAATAGTATACGGAAGCAATTATCACCACCGGTAATGTAAGCACGCCCAATGATGTTCCTTGTGCCTGGTGCTGGTTATAATTCAGAAAAAATATCAATGCCGGGACCATGATAATTCCTCCGCCAACACCCACCAGCCCGCTGAGCATACCAGCGGCCAGGCCAATTATCAATACGCTTAGAATGATTTGTGCTGTCATTTTCTGTTGTATAATATTTTGATCGGGTGATTGCATATAAACCTAGTCGCCCTCTTTTGTTTTGAAATTTTGTTTGTAAAAAGCAATTGCATCTTCAATTACCTTCATAGCCGTTTCTTTATCCTGGAAATTGTCAATTACAACTTTTTTATTTTCGAGCACCTTGTATTGTTCAAAAAAGTTCCTGAGTTCAGCAATAATATGTGACGGGAACTCTTTTACAGATTTAAGATGATTGACTGATGGGTCTTTTGCGGCTACTGCAATGATCTTATCATCTACCTGTCCCTGGTCCATCATTTGCATATTACCGATCACATTTGCTTCAACAAGACAGAGCGATTGTATGGATTGTGAACAGAATACCAGGATATCAAGCGGATCGCGGTCCTGCCCGAGTGTCTGCGGGATAAACCCGTAATTGAGAGGATAGTGAAAGGATGAATATATGACTCGATCAAGTTTTAAGAGACCGGTTGGTTTGTCCACTTCATATTTTGCACGGCTTCCCTGGGGGATTTCAATAAGGGCATTTACTGCTAATGGTGCATTTTCGCCATAATGTGCACCGTGCCATGGATGATAAACAGTAAGCATAAATAATTATTTAGTCAAGCGAATACCAATAAATGTTGCCAGTAATCCGCCAACCACACTTGCCGTTAAATAAATAACAAATAAAACTGTCCTGTTTTCTTTTAATAAACCAATTCCTTCCAGTGTAAATGCTGAAAACGTTGTGAACCCGCCACAAAATCCAGTCATCAATAATAATTTCATTTCATCGTCCCATGTAAGTGAGCGGCTAACCAAACTCCATAAGATGCCGATCAAAAAACAACCTGTAATGTTTACAAGCAACGTTCCGGTTGGAAAGACAGCGCCGCTTTGCGACTGAAAAAATTTCTGAACACCATAACGCAACATACTGCCCACAGCACCACCCACTCCAACTATCAAAAAGTTTCTGATCATTTAGGAATTGAATCTTTTGGTTGAAAAGTAAAATTCAGATCAACAAACCACTGCCCGTTTATCCTGATTATTTTTAACGAATCTGGTTTGTTCTTATACGAATTTGAATAATGTATTATAGTTGTGGAATCATTTACTTCATGGGTTTCTTTCAGGAAACGGATACTGGCTGATCTGTATTTTGTTTTATCTTCTGGGGGCAGATTATTATTGTAGTCTTTCTCGTAAATGTCGATCATCTGGTTATTAGTAGAGTCATTCACCAGGTAAGTTCTTGCTTTTTTATAGTCACCATCCAATGCAGCACGAAGAAATCTCGTAGCGGCGTCCATTCCATTTGCTGGTTTTATCTCTTCTTCTTTGGTTGGATCCTTACAAGCGGGTAAAAGCAAGATCAATAAAGCAGTAAGTTCGATCAGTTTTTTCATTAATGCAATGTACTAAAAAAATGAAGCAGCCGGCCCATCCCGATCCGCCAGGCCGGAGAAGGCCATCCATACACAGCCCTAACTTATTTGCAATCTCAAACGAGTTTCAGAGTACGATCAATGAGGATTAAGATCAAAAGAAGTAGAAAGTTAAACGCAGGTTTGTTGTATTAAACAAAGATCCCTCTCCAAAAGGAAAGGGATGTCTAGGTTAATAAGCCGAATAAAATTGTTATCGTATAAGAGTGTCCTTCGGGACTGCATCCGCAAGTTTCAAATACGCTTCGCTTCTTTTCACTTGTGCTCGGGATAAACTGTGCAATGAACGTTGATAGAATTACCAAAGCTGGCTACATCATCTTATTTTATTTCACCACGATTCTCCTCTTCTTTTCTTTCTTTATCGTAAGCTCTTAAAATAGATTTCACTAAACGGTGACGTACCACATCATCTTCATCCAATTCGATATGTGCAATACCATCAATGTTTTTCAAAATGCGGGAAGCTTTCTGTAAGCCGCTGCGTTGATTCCTTGGTAAGTCAACCTGTGTAATATCACCGGTAATGATCGCTTTTGCATTGGCGCCAATGCGGGTCAGGAACATTTTCAATTGCAGGTCCGTTGAGTTTTGCGCTTCATCCAAAATGATGAACGCATTGTCAAGCGTACGGCCACGCATATAAGCAAGAGGTGCGATCTCGATCGTTCTTGTACTCATGTAATAACCGAGCTTATCAGCCGGTATCATATCATCCAATGCGTCATACAATGGACGCAGGTATGGATCGATCTTTTCTTTCAGGTCACCGGGAAGAAAACCAAGGTTTTCACCTGCTTCAACTGCGGGACGTGTAAGAATGATCTTCTTAACTGCTTTATTTTTCAAAGCTCTTACTGCTAAAGCAACAGCCGTGTATGTTTTACCCGTACCGGCAGGACCGATCGCGAAAACGATGTCATTCTTTTCCGCCATCTGCACCAGGCGTTTTTGATTAGCCGTTCTGGCACGAACAGTTTTACCATTCGGTCCAAACACTAATACATCATTTGGATTACGGTCAATAAAATTATCAACCGTCTCAGCATCATCACCACCAAGTACCTGCTCGAAATAATTTTCACTCATATGACCATTCCTTTCCAGGTACTGTACAATGAGTTCAATTTTTTCGCGGGCAGATGTTACCTGCTCTGGCGAACCACTGAGTTTTAACTGGGTACCCCTTGATAAGATCTTTAAGAGGGGGAATTTCTTTTTCAGAATGTCGAGCTTGCCGTTGTTTACGCCAAAGAACTCGATAGGGTTTACGGTTTCGAGGTTGATGATCGTTTCTGTCAATTCACTTCGTTTTTAATTTCACAATCCTGGTATAGGGTGGTTACCAGATTTTTGCACGACACCCGTTTTATTCAGATGTTTGACCCATGATTAAAATAAAGACTAATCTCAATCACATCCTAAAGTTAATTATTAACAGGTGTGCATACAAATTGTTGAAAGTAAAATTTGGTTAATAAATTATTCAGTAAGTAGAATACAATTTTGTTGCCAGCTTTTGTATCCCGATAGTTATCGGGACGTTCAGCTTCTGTTGCACAGTTTACCCTCGCCACTGAGCGTATCGAAGTGGAAGGGCACATTTGTACTGTCACAATTCTAATCGGCAAATCGGAGTTTTGTCACGCAGAGCGGTATATCGTAATGCATTGCGGAAAGCCTCCCTTCTGATCAAGGTCAGGCAAATTCATGGTAAACATCATCCCGTTTCTTTAATACATCTTGTTAATTTTACAAAATGGAAGAGATAAAGCCACTTAAGCGGAGCAAAGAGTTAGCACCCCTAAGTCGTGAACATCATGATGGGCTTTTATTTGCGTGGAAAATAAAGCAGGGCCTCGCAAATGGAACTCCTATTGAAACGCTTCGTAATTACACCCGGTGGTTTTGGACAAATCATATCAAACCTCATTTTAAGGATGAGGAAAAAGTGCTGGTAACATTTTTGCCTGCAGATAATCCCTTAGTTCTTCAAATGTTCAAGGAACATGCACAAATACGTGACCTTATTATCTCTCTCGATAAAGAAGCAAATGCCGGTTCACTCCAATTACTTGCAGAGTTTATCAATAATCATATTCGTTTTGAAGAGAGAGAACTGTTTGCTTACGCAGAACAAACACTTACGCCTGAACAATTGAATAAAATTTATAAAGAGCTGCCAAATGAATTACAATGCGATACTAAATGGAAAGATGAATTTTGGGTAAACAAGTAGCTCAGCTTAAAACGGATGAGTTGGAAGAGTTGGATCGTTTGTTTATTAATTTTTTCCTTACCTCAATTTCGGCAATTATTTGTTGAATGGCTTCTTTACATTCTTTGTACTCACTTCCGAAATCCTTATAAACTAATAGCTGAGTGAATTTCTGAGTTTTTTGGGCAAGAATATCCACAAGTTCCTCCTTTGTCATATTTTGACGCTCATCCATCATTGGTTCAATGCAGTTGGTTAATGGTTTAAATGCTTAAGCTGTGTTAACGTAACAAGAAGTGTGCAAGGTTGATTGACAACCGTTAATACCGATCGTAGTCCGTGTTTTTACGATGATCAGATTGAACTTATCTAATTGGGGATTTATGGGCAATTCAAGACAAAGTCATCTCACCATGACTATTCCATTATGGTAATAAATAAGTTTTCCATCGTCGAGGAAGTAAGCGACAGAGTATTCAGATGGGTAAACGCTATTTTTTTCTTGTAACCCTCCAGGCCTTTGCCAGTACTTCTGTGGAGTTAATTGGGCCTAAGTACAAATTATAATATCCAAATTCAGCATAGAGGCAGGTGTTCTTTATATTCGGTTCCCTTATGATCATGCTCTTCAATAGCATTAATAAAAAGCTTTCTCACCTGTGCAAGAGTAAGAGCTGGAGTTGTATTTAATGAAGTTCCATTCGAGGGATAACCGCCAACGAAATCAGCTATATCATTCTTAAAAGTAAAAAGCATATCAATATTAAAAATTCTTAAGCTATTAGCATATTGATCAACCCTAACGGCTTTACTATCGAATTTGTGGAATGGAGGGAAATAAGTTTGAACAGAATCATGGTCATATTTAAAATAACGATACTTACTATTGTCAATAGTATTGCGTAAAAACAAATTATCTATGCTTGCGATATCAGCGAACTCTACACTATGCTGGTCAGCTCTAAGTATCTTTCGTTCGATACAACGATTGTCTTCCTCAAGTTTTTTTATTGACTCTTCTTTATGGCAAGATCACAGGATAATGCGCATAATTGATACTATGGAAAGAAGATCCTTCATGGTGGCAAGTGGCGTATGACAATCACATTTTGTAGAACGTTGCAGCTATCGTTCAAAATATACAACGAATGCAGCTTCGAAATCTGTTAAATCCCTCAAAAAATAATAATTGTTCTTCAATAAGCGTTATAATTTTTGCAATTTTGCAACTAATATCCCTGCTATGCACCCTCGCTACTGCTTATTGGTGGTATTTTTATTTGGCATCCACGTTGCGCAGGCACAATACTTTAAAGTCTCCGGTAAGGTCACCAACGATAAACTTGAGCCGCTGGCCCTGGTAAGCATACAGGTAAAAGGGTCAGTTAAAGGAACAATTTCAAAAGAAGACGGCAGTTATCAGCTTCGTCTTGAAGAAGGCACATATGATGTTGCCTTCAGCATGCTTGGATATAAAACACTTTTGATAAATATTGTCGTTAGTAAGGATTATGTACAGAATGTTATCCTGGAAACAGATGAAGCAAAAAACCTGTCCGAAGTAGTTGTAAGAGGGAAAATGAAAGACCGTTCAGAAGAGATCATCCGGAATGTGATAAAACATAAAGAAGATATACTTGCAGCAGCCGGACCCTATTCCTGCAATGTTTATATAAAAGCCACACAGGAAGACTCTAGTCAACAGAAAGTAAAAACAAAAAAGAGGCCCGTTGATTCAACCTCTGCTAATTTGAATCCTGATCTGCAAAGAATGACAATGGCAGAAATTTCTTTGCGGTACGATCATGAGAATGATAACCGTGTTAAGGAAGAAAGAACGGGAGTTGTAAAAAGAGGAAACCCCGAAACACTTTTTTACCTCTCATTAACGGAAGGCAATTTTAATTTGTATAATAACCTTATCAGTTCAAGGGTATTATCCGAAGTCCCGTTTTTATCTCCTGTTAGTTATAGTGGATTTGCTGCCTACAGGTATAAGGTCACCAATATAAAACACCAGGACGGACGAAAGATATATACCATAAGCGTAAAGCCAAGGCAGCTAAGTAATGTAACTGTTGAAGGCGAGATAAAGATCCTTGATAGTGCCTGGGTAATTTTAAGTGCGCACTTTACACTGCCTGGTTTTCATATACCAGAATACGATCATTTTGAAATAGACCAGCAATACAGCCTTGTTGATGATAAAGCATGGATGATCACCCGCCAGCAGTTCACATACTATTCAAAGACGGGGAAAGGAAAATTGTCAGGGGAAACGGTCGCTTCTTATAAAGACTTTGAGTTCAATAAAGTATTCCCGAAAAAATATTTCGGTACAGAACTGAGTTCTACCTCACAGGAGGCGTATGAACGCGACAGCAATTTTTGGAAACAAACAAGAACAGAGCCGCTGACTGCAAAAGAGATCCGGTTCATTCATTACAAGGACAGCATGTTTCGTGTTACTACCAGCAAACCGTATCTCGATTCCATGGACAGGATGACCAATAGAGTAACGTGGCCAAGGGTTTTGCTGTTCGGACAAACTAAGTATGATCGTGAAAAAAATAGAACATGGCATTTGCCACCGCTTATGGATTGCATTGACCCGGTTCAGTTTGGCGGCGTCCGGCTAAAAGCAAATGTCTCCTATCATAAAGTATTCCCATCTAAGAGATCACTGTCAGTATATAGCAACATTAGTTATGGTATCAGGAACCAGGATGTGAATGGCAATATAACCGTCACTCACAGATATAATCCTTTTAATCACAGTTTTATTAGCGTTTCAGCACAGCGTGACTTTCAATATATTTTCCAGGGGGATGCATGGATCAATATGCTCAAGCGGAATAATTTTTATCTCAACCAGGCATTCGGCATCAATCATGGAATTGAATTAGTAAATGGCCTGGTCTTTTTTATAAATGCAGATTATGCCCTACGAACTTCTGTAGTTGACTATGACACAAATCCAAAGCTGGATACTGTTCTTGGCGTGGTCAATGAGCCAGTCCCATTCGATCCATACAATGCGGTTTATGGAAAGGTCCGTTTGCAATACACTCCCTTCCAGCGTTTCATTCGTGAGCCAAGGGAGAAGATTATTCTTGGCTCCAAATGGCCTACCTTTTATGTTAGCTGGCGAAAAGGAATTCCGGGTGTGTTTGAAAGTGTAGTGGATTTTGATTACCTCGAATTTGGTATCGAGCAGGAATTGAAATTAGGGACCACCGGTGTTTCTAAATACAAGATACTTACCGGCAATTTTTTCAATACAAAAGATCTTCGGATGGTTGATTATAAATTTCAGCGACGCGGCGACCCTGTCCTTTTCATGAATCCCGATGAAGCTTTTCAATCGCTTGATTCAACGTTTCCGGTATTTAAGCGTTTTTACCAGGGACATTTTGTGCATGAATTCAATGGAGCTATACTGAATAAAATTCCTTTGTTCAAAAAACTGGAGTTGCGTGAAATAGCAGGCGGGGGTTTTCTATTTGCGCCTGAAAGAAATTTACGCTACGGAGAAGTGTTTGCGGGCATTGAAAAAGTCCTTAAGATACCATTCAATCCTCTTTATAAATTCAAGTTGGGTGCGTATGTAATTGGGTCAGCAGCCAACCAGTTCCGCAATCCTGTTCAGTTTAAAATCGGATTTACAGTCTGGGACAGAAGTAGTAATAAGTGGCGATAGAATGATTGTGTTACCAGTCCCGCCTAACGCGGGATAATTCGATTGAGGTTCTCTTCGTCGTCTCTTGCGACGCACAGCCTGCACTGAGCATAGTGTTCATCATTCTCTTCATCAGTGAGCAATTGCGTCGCAGTTTACCCAGAGCGAAGCAAAGCACACCCTTGTACTGCAACGATT
>Ga0126305_10000863_pt1 | contig 13235 bp, 14 predicted proteins | sample Plot26_FD_92536 | JGI IMG/M metagenome (GOLD analysis project Ga0126305, IMG submission 92536) | Serpentine soil microbial communities from UC McLaughlin Reserve, CA, USA - Plot26 | ecosystem: Environmental > Terrestrial > Soil > Grasslands | place: USA: UC McLaughlin Reserve, Lake County... | reverse complement strand
GCTTTACCATTCAATACTGCGCCTACATGTTCTACCTGTAAAACCTTCACCATGAACTCGGAGAACTCAAACACTCTTTTATTTAATTCTTTTACCTGGTTATGTACAGAGGAATTATCGAGCAGTTTGGAATAATAATTTCTTACAAACCCGGCGCAGCTTGCGCTTGGTGTAACTATATAAGCAGATCCGCTAAAGTCTTTTACGAATTTTATACAAACTGTTCTTGCCTCATCCCAAAAGCCTGCATTAAAAGCCGGTTGTCCGCAACAGGTTTGTTTTGTATTGTAAGTAACCGTGCAGCCGGCTTTCTCGAGCACTTTGACCATATTAAATCCCGTCTGCGGATAAAGCTGGTCAACAAAACATGGTATGAATAGCTGTACGTTCATGCCCCCTGTCCCCCTAAAGGGGGAACTTAGATTAAATAATTTTCAATTAATAAAATTTAGATCTATTTAATTTTCGATAATCTTCTACCCTATACAAACTATCATTTATGACATCATAGAATCTTAGATTCAGAGTTATAGGACTTACATAAATCCAATAATAAGTTTCAAATCTTTCTTCCCCGTCGTACCCGAATTGTATCACATAATCTGGATTTTCCTTATCAGGTTTCTCCCATAAGTATGTTATCCGTTCTTTATGGCCACTAATCGAATCAATATATTTGTTAGCTCCTTGTAATTCTGGAAGTTTTGAAACAGTTGCTAATATTTGTTCTGGCAATATTGAATCATTTAAAGAAACCAGGGGTGTATTAGTTTCACTTTTAACTGTTGAAATAATTGAGCCTTTATTTACATTTTCTTCAGAAGAATTTTTGTATTTGCATGCAATCGTAAATGCCAATGGGAAAAAAAGCAAACCAATGATTTTCATTTTAGTTGAATTTTTCTATTAGTCAACATAATCATTTGTAACGCAGTTATCGCGGCCTCTTCTCCCTTATGTCCATGCTTTCCTCCTATTCTTTCTTTAGCCTGTAATTCGTTATCTACTGTTAATACTCCAAAAATAGTGGGAACAGGTAATAAAAGATTTAATTGTAGTACGCCATCTGTCACCGCTTGGCATACATAATCAAAATGCGGCGTATCACCACGAATAACACATCCTAATGCAATGAATGCATCCGGCTTTTTCTTTTTGGCTTTCTTTTCGAAGTAATTTTTTATTGCGAATGGAATTTCAAAAGCACCGGGAACAGTAATAGTAATTACCTTTTTTACTTTATATACTTTTAACTTCTCCAGGCATCCTTTCTCCAATTCATCGACAATAGCAGCATTCCATTCTGTTTTGACCAAAACAATAAAGGCATCCTTTTTAGGAATGCCCGTATTTGTATTTAAAAGTTTACTGTTGCTAACTCGAGCCATTAATCACTCAATTAAAAATATTATGCATTGCAAGATATTTATCTGACTCATTATAGGCTTGCGTATTGGGGAATCTCTCTTTTATCTCTTTGAATAATTCGATCGCTTCTTTTGTCTTCCCGCTTTTATCAGCAAGAGATGCCGCGAAAAGAAGAGCTTCTGCAGAGTTATGAAGATCTTCCGGAAAATGGTTGGCTGATTTTTTATAGTACGCAATAGCATCGTCATTCTTTCCAAGTTCAGAATAAGCATCACCCAACAGCTTATAAGCTCTTGCCTGGTACAGCTTATCTGAGGTTGAATATTCTTTCAGGTGTTTTATTGCATTATTAAAGTCACCTGTTCTTAAATAGCAATCACCCGCATACAGATGCGCAAGATTGCCGGCATCTGTACTGCCATATTCTTTGATCACTCTTACAAAACCCCAGTTGATACCATCTCCGTTCAATGCTTTTTGCAAGCTGTCCATGCGATAGTATTCTTCAGCTTTATACATCGCATCAACAGCTTTTTCCGTATTGGGCTTTACAACAAAATTTTTATAGGCATACCAGCCGCCTATACCTAATACAAGAACAGCCAAAACAACGGTAATTTGTTTTTGATAGCGGGTCCAGAAATCCTGCGCCTTTGCAATTATTTGTTCATTTTCGTGAGCCATCACATTTTTCTCAGCCATTTTTTTATTTTAATAATTAAAGTTTTCTCAATTTATTTACAACGTGCTAAAGTCTCCGCCTGAGGCGGGATTTAGGCGTTAATCAACTATAAAAGGATAATTTTTGTCAACATAAACATCTTTCAATACTTCGTTGTCATCGGGCCACGGACTTTCTTCTGCAAATTTTACAGATCCGGCAACGATGCCCTCTATTCTTTCATCGATCGCTTTCAGATCTTCTTCTTTTGCAAAACCATTTGAAAGGATCGTAGTACGCACCTGTATCACCGGGTCCTGTTCTTTATACTCATCCACTTCTTCCTTACTGCGATATTTTTGGGGATCACTTATGGAGTGACCTTTATAGCGATAGGTCTTCATCTCCAGCAAAGTCGGTCCACCTTTTTCTCTCGCTCTTTTCACGGCACGGCTTACCGCCTCATGCACTGATTCTGCACTCATACCATTTACTGTATCAGCCGGCATTTCATAGCCGTCTGCCAGTTTATAAATATCAATTACATTACTGGTACGTTCTACCGATGTACCCATCGCGTAATTGTTATTCTCGCAAATAAAAATTACAGGCAACTTCCACAACATGGCCAGGTTGAATGTTTCATGCAAAATTCCCTGGCGGGCGGCGCCATCTCCGAAAAAGCAAAGAATCACATTATCAGTGCCCCGGTATTGCTCGGCAAAAGCCAATCCAGCACCGGTTCCGATCTGAGCGCCTACAATTCCATGACCACCCCAGAAGCCTACCTCTTTTCCAAAAAAGTGCATGCTTCCACCTTTACCCTTTGCACAACCGGTTGCCTTTCCATATAACTCGGCCATACAACTATTCACTTCAACCCCTTTTGCAATAGCCAAACCATGATCGCGGTAAGCTGTAATAAATCCGTCTTCAGGACGTGTGGCTGTCATACATCCCGCAGCAATTGCCTCCTGCCCGATATAAGCATGAAAGAATCCGCGGATCTTGCCTTCCATTTTATACTTCTCTTCTGCCATCAGCTCAAACTGGCGGATAAGCTGCATCAGCTCATACCAATAGAGATATGTTTCTTTAGAAAATTTTGTAGCCACAGGCTTCAAAGTTGGGGTTGATTCTGCCATAAATTAAGCGGGGGCAAAAATAAGGCAAAACAGTGAATTTCAGATTGCGGATTTTAGATTTCAGATTATTGGTTTTTAGGGTGTTCCCAACTGTTTGTCCCCGATTGAACTTCTGTTGCGACGCTCCGTTCATCGTTCTGATTTCTATTGAGCAATTGCGGTGCTCCCGATAACTATCGGGATTACCCGGAGCGAAGCTAAGGGTTTAGTCCTCTATTCATCGTTTGTAGGACACGGATGACACAGATGTTACGGATTAAAACGCCTGCCTGCCGTCAGGCAGGGATTTTATTGAATAATTGAAATCGGTGTACATCCATTCAATCCGTGTCATCCGTGTTCTTATTTGCAACTAAAAACTAATATTGCAACTTGTTTTGCTACAGCTTCATTCCATATCGATCACCCAATTCAAAAACTATAGCAACCGCTCATTTCAATTTAATGAACGAATAATTGGCATCTGTGGTAATAACGGTGTTGGTAAAACCAATCTTTTGGATGCCATCCATTATCTCTGCTTTACCAAAAGCTATTTTACAAGAGATATGTTAAACATACAAAGCGGGCACCAGGGTTTTAGAGTTGATGGCGAGCTGGAGCTTAACAATAAAAAAGAAAAAGCCGTTTGTATACTTCGTGAAACCGGCAAGAAAGAGTTTTCTATAAATGATTCGGCCTATGAGAAATTCTCTGAACATATTGGCCGCTACCCCTGTGTTATCATTGCGCCGGACGACATACAGATCATTACTGATGGCAGCGAGGAAAGAAGAAGGTTTCTCGATGCGCTCCTTTCGCAAATTGACAAAGATTATCTGCAGCATTTAATTAATTACAACAAGATATTAGCTCAACGGAATTCCTTGTTGAAAAGTTTTTATGAAACGGGAAATAAAAACCTTTCATTGCTTGACGTACTTGACGAACAATTGATAAAGCCTGGTAAATACATTTTTGAAAAGCGAAAACAGTTCCTCGCTTCCTTTTTACCCGTTGTAAAAAAACTTTATTCGGAAATAGGTAAGCAGGAGGAAGAAACGGAGTTGCATTATCAAAGTGAATTAAACCAATGCACATTTAAAGAATTGTTGCATTTGAACCGGCAACGGGATATGGCAGCTCAAAGAACCACAGGCGGCGTTCATCGGGATGATCTTGTTTTCAATCTAAATGGTCAATTATTCAAAAACATCGCTTCGCAGGGCCAGCGAAAAAGTTTACTCTTTGCACTAAAGGTGGCAGAAATGGATGTACTAAAAGAAAATAAAGGGTTTGCTCCGCTGCTTTTGCTGGACGACGTATTTGAAAAATTAGATGAAGATCGTATCGCCAACTTACTTCATCGTGTTTGTGTTGAAAACAACGGGCAGGTTTTTATTACGGACACCAATGAAGAAAGACTGGTAGCTCATTTACAGCCTTTAAAAATTGATTTCGAAATCTTAAACTTAATTGCTTAATTGTTGTATTGCTAAATTGTTAAGCGATTCATATATTCGGCACACCGATTTAACAATTTAACCATTTAACAATTTATCTTTGCTCCATGGGTGAATATTCAATCGGTGATGCTATCGAAAAGTTCCTGGAACAAAGCCGTATCAAAGGCTCCATCCAGGCTTTGCAGATCGGGGATGTATGGGAAGATATCATGGGCAAAACTATCGCCAGGTATACGGAAGAAATAAAGATCATCAATGACACCCTCTTTATTACAACGCATGTAGGACCCCTAAAACAAGAATTGATCTTCCAGAAAGAAAAAATAAAGCTTCGCGTGAACGAAGCTTTAGGTAAAAAAGTAATAAAAGAAATAGTTGTTAAGTAAGTACTCCAAAACGGCTATCCCTTCTAACGACTGCATCAAAAATTTCCATCCTGTTATTCACTGCTTCTTCCAGTATATCTTCTGACGATACAATACCACGGAAAGAATGGATTTCAAAAACGGGCAGGTAACGAACATGATGTTGACGCATCAATTGCATGCAGGTTTCTACGGTGTCATCTGTTGTAGCCGCAGGTAATCCTTTGTTCATTATGTCACTGACTTTCGTTTTGGTAAGTTGCTTGTTAGTGATCACAACTTTGCTCGCAATGTCGTGTTCAGTAAGAAGTCCGACATATCGTCCATCGTCCATTACGATCAGGTAATCTACATTTTCATGACACATCCGACTAAGTGCAGTATCTGCAGACGAACCAGGAGCTACCGTGTGGAAATGCGGTTCCTTTTTGGCAAGAATCGAAGTTATTTTTTCCATACTCTGCTGGTTTAATAGGTTTCGTAAATCTCTCATCCTACAGTTTTAGGTCTTTTCAAGTTACGAACAAATCTGGGGGAAAAAGTCAGGTTGCAATGATTGTGCAAAAAATATTCCAAAAAAACATTTCCAGCCTGTTGGCCTTAATAATGTCAAAATTCAGATTTCAAACTGAAAATAAAATGAAAATGTTGTAATGAAATTGTAAAGTTTTATTTGACCAGGGTTTTACTGAACTCTCACCCGAGGATCAACTACACCATACAGGATATCAGCGAGTATGTTGATGATGATAAAAAATGTGGCTGAGATAAGAACCGAACCCATGACGACCGGGAAGTCCAATTTCTCCAGGGCATCAACAGTCACTTTACCAATACCCTTCCACCCAAAAATGTATTCAACAAAAAATGCCCCTGCAAGAAGTTCGGCAAACCAACCCGTAACCGCGGTAATAACCGGGTTCAAAGCATTCCGCAAAGCATGTTTCCAGATCACTTTCATTTTACCCAGTCCCTTTGCATAAGCGGTACGAATGTAATCCTGGCTCAACACGTCCAGCATTGCACTGCGTGTAAGTTGGGTAATTATGGCCAGTGGCCGGATCCCCAAAGTAAAAGCAGGCAGAACAAGATTTTGAAGCGTCCATTTTCTTTCCCCGGTTATTTCGTCTATATCAAACCAGTTCCCATTAATATGTAAGCCTGTCCAGCCTGATAACAAAAACCCAAAAATATATGCTATGATGATGCCCATAAAAAACGAGGGCGCCGATATGCCGACAATGCTTGCAAAAACTGAGGATGTGTCCACCCATGAGCCTTTTTTAACTGCCGCAAGTACTCCCAGGGGAATTCCAATTATCACGGCAATCAACATTGCAGCAAATGCAAGGATGAGTGTTCCTGGCAGCGCTTCCGATAGCAAGCTACCAACCTCTTTTTTTGTTTGATATGATTTTCGGAGGTAAGGCACTTTTAATCCTACCCGGTAGCTATTGGGTTTGTTTTCTCCTCCAAAAAATATTCCCTTTAATTTCTTTTCTTTTATATCATTGGAAGATTGAATGGAGATCGGAGACACATCATTCACATAGTAAAAAAATTGTTTCCATTTGGGCTGATCAAGATATAGTTCTTTGCGAATATTGGCTTGTGTTGCAGCATCACCGGTCTGTCCCATTATAAGACGTGATGGATCGCCAAAACCCTGGAAAAGAAAAAAGACTAGGATCACAACTCCCACTAAAACCAGCAGGCCATAAAGAAGTTTTTTAGTGACAAAGCTTAGCATAAATTAATTACCGGTTGCCCGTTACCGGTTACCGCGAAATGGCAATTTGCTTATTTAATTATGGTGTTTTGAATCGCAAGTTTCGCATCGTTTAAATTCGCATAGCTCCATTTGCCGGCGACGGTACCTTGTTTCGTATAATATAATGTCGGGTTTGCTCTTGCGGCTGTTCGAATAGCAGTGAAATCGCAGCTAAGCACAGTAATATCTTTAAAACCCATTTGCGAGTAAACCATGATGGCTGAATCGCGGTTGTTCGTTACAAAATAAAAAGGTATTCCCTTTTTATTTGCCTCTGAATAAACGGCAAGCAGGTCATCCTTCCATCCCGGGTTTTTCTCCGGCAAGTTCGTATTAAACAGTAACAATGCATGAGGCTGTGACAGGATAACTTCCGTTGAATCATTAATTGTAGTGTTCCCGGAAGAATCGACACTGTTTGCACTCGTTAAAGAAAACCCTTTGATCGGAGGTTCATTATTCTTTCCTTTTCGAACCAGCTTATCGTAGCGGCTAATGAATTTGTAAAGCGAATCATTAAAATCCGCAGGGAATTTATCGGCGGTGAATTCAACCTTCTGTCCCTGCTTATCATAAACAAACGTCATCACGATGCTATCAGGTACAGCATTTGCCGGCATTTTCATTTTTTCCGGAATACTGTTCCCTTGTTTGTAAGGCAGGCAATCCACCGGTGGTAAATACCGTAATGCATACCATTGCAGCCCAAAACTGAAGATCGTAACCAAAAGCATTAAGGCGGTATTCAATCGTGGTGTGAAAAGAGGTTTGATATGTTTTCTTGCGAATAGAATGATGAGAATTAATGCCGAAAGTAAAAGGTCTTTATAAAATGAATATTCGGGAGTTATTTTTATACAGTCCCCGAAACAACCGCAATTAGTTGGTCTTCCTGTCTTGTAAGTATAACCGGTAAGGATGGTAAAAAATATCATTAACAATAACAGCAACCAGCTAAATAATTTCATCCGCCAACCCAAAAACAATGCAGCGCCGGCAATTATTTCAAAAGCATTCATTGTTACCGACAAAAACAATGTATGCCCGTTAAAGAAGTGAAATAAATTCATCAACCCATCTTTCAGAAAAAAAGTACTTGTAGTAAGATCAGCGGTCCATACTTCAAAATACTCCTCCATCTTGTAAGCAGTGCCAAGCGGGTCGTTTGCTTTTACCAATCCCGAGAAGATAAAAAGCACGGCAACAAAGATCCTGATGACATTAATAGCTATTTTCATTTTTTAAATAATCAATAATTAATAATAAATAATCAACCCTCACTCATCAATATCAATGCAAACACTGCATAATTTACAATATCAAGATAGTTGGCATCGATACCTTCGCTTATAATTGTTTTCCCTTCATTGATCAGGATCTGGCGAATACGCTGCAGTTTCATCAATATAAGATCCACAAAACTTTCCTGGCTCATGCTACGCCATGCTTCACCATAATCATGATTTTTATCCTGCATTAACCGTTTTGCGATCCCAACTTTTTCATCAAACATTGGTGATATTCTTTCTACAGCCATTTCTTCCGGGTCGTTTTCCGTCAGGTCTAATTGAAAAAGACCGATCACTGCATAGTTTATTATTCCTGTGAATTCAGCAGAAATATCATCGGCCACTTTTTGTTTGCCTGTTTCCTGTATCGTACGAATGCGTTGCGCTTTAATAAATATCTGGTCAACGATCGAAATCGTTCGCAGCACTCTCCATGCTGTTCCATAATCCATTGCTTTGCGTAAAAAAATCTCTTTACAGGAACGGATCACTTCGTCGTATTGCTTTTCGGTTATGGTCATATTGTGAGTGGTGAATTGTCAGTGGTGAGTTGCCGGCCAGGAATGGTGCTCAATCATATCCGATAAAATAATTTATGTTTTGAGTTTTACACTACCCACTCACAACTCACCACTCACCTTCAGTATCTTTATCGCCAAAAATAACGAACAAAACGCGAATGTTTACACTGAATTGTAAGGGAAGGTTGCTGGTGATCGATAAGCCACTTGTGATGGGTATCATTAATGCCACACCTGATTCATTTTTTGGTGGCAGCCGGTTCAATGGAGTTGATGAAGTTGTAACAGAAGCAGAAAAAATGTTGAGTGATGGCGCCGATATAATTGACATTGGCGGGCAAAGTACAAGACCAGGCAGTGAACTGATCCCGGCAGACGAAGAAATAAAAAGGGTGATCCCCGCAATACAGGCGGTCCTAGATAAATTTCCCGGGGCAATTATCTCGATAGATACTTTTTATTCAAAAGTTGCAGTAGCAGCGATTGGCGCCGGGGCTGCGATCATAAATGATATAAGTGCCGGCAGCATGGATGATGAAATGATCGGAACTGTTGCTGAATTAAAGGCGCCCTATGTATTGATGCATATGAAAGGAACGCCACAGACGATGCAACAAAATCTCACGTATGAAAATGTAACACGTGAAGTGCTTGATTTTTTTATTGCAAAGACACATCAATTAAAAAACGCCGGTATTATTGATATCATCATCGATCCGGGATTTGGATTTGCAAAGACGATCGACCACAACTTTGAACTGCTTAAAGATCTTTCTGTTTTTAAAATGCTTGACAAACCGATCATGCTTGGCATCTCAAGAAAATCTACTGTTTATAAAACCCTTGGGATAAGTGCCGATGAGGCATTGAATGGAACATCTGTTTTAAATACGATCGGGCTAATGAATGGTGCATCTATTCTCAGGGTTCATGATGTAAAAGAAGCAAAGGAAGCAGTTAAGTTGTTCTCTCTTATTAATAAATAAAGACCTCTTCCAGCGATTGAAAAGAGGTCTTTATCAAATAATAACCTGCTATTAATTTGTCTTAGGAAGATTTTTAGCTGCAAGAGAATCGGCAACTCTTTTAGCAGCGTCAGCTTGTTCCTGTGTATCACTTACGTTTAATATCTCTATGTCAAAAACAAGCGTCGCCCATGGTCCAGCTGGTCGCTCGCTAGCTTTGTAAGCGAGCGATCCGGGAACATATAATGTGCCTTTACCTCCTTTATTAAATAAGGGGATGCCATCATGCCATCCCTCGATAGCATTTCCTGGCCCTATCTGGAAAACATATACCCCGGCATCAAACACCTGGTTATTCACCAAGCCTTTACCAGAATATTTTACGGCAACAAATTTTCCTACCGCTGCAGGTTCGCCATTGCCTTTCTCTTTAATTACAACATAAGTACCCTTAGGCGCTCTTACTGGTGTTATTTTGTTAGCAGCAAAATAATCCTGCATTTCCTTTTCTGATTTTACATTTTGTTTAGCCGCTTCCTCTTTTTCTTCTTGTTCCTCGCGAGGTTTGTCTTTTGCCATTTCAGCCTCATAATCTTTTCTGGCTACGCTGTCAGATCTGAAAACCTCTAATATTCTAACATATGTTTTGATCTGGTCTCCTTTTTTTGCAAATGGAATTTGTTGCCCTTTTTTGAACAACGTATCTACACTCTGAGTTGCCACCAAACTATCTCCTTTTCTTAACTCTGTAAATACTTCAAACGGGCTATAAGATCCCATCATCTGCTCTGATACCACTAAAAAGGCAGGCATCTTTCCATGACTATCCACCAATAGCGAATCGTTGATCTTATAAACGACGTTAAATTTCACTACATCATTGAGCCTGGCAGCAGAATCTTTGCTGCCTCCGGGAAATATCTTATAAACAACCCCGCTTTTTGTCTTTTTATAATCAGCGCTGCATGACAGCATCACGAAGGCCAACGCTGCCGACACGATCATCGTAATTTTTAGTTTCATTTTTTATTTTATTATTGAAGTAAATGTAAGTTCTCTTTCATGGCAATATGAAAATCCTTTACGGTTTCATCAAGTGATAAAGAGCTTCGTCCGCCAGATGCATTATAATGCCCGCCTCCTTCAAAATATTTCCGCGCAAAAGTATTACAATCAAAATCTCCTTTGCTCCGAAAACTCCATTTTCGTTCTTCATCCCGGTCGATCACTATCGCAACAAGTTTGATGCCTCTTATACTTTGCGGGTAATTTACGAGGCCTTCGGTGTCACCGGTCTTTACCTGGAATCTGATCAGGTCAGATTTTGGAATAACAAGCAACACGGCGTTGTATTCGTAAAAAACTTCCATCCTGTGCATCAATACATGGCCAATGAAACGCATCCTGTTCTCCAAAAAATTATCAAAAAGGTCATTATGCACATGCATGTGCTCAAGACCACGTTCTTTCAGATCGGCAACAAGTTTATGTACCGCTGCTGTTGTTGATGAAAAACGAAATGATCCCGTATCTGCCACAACACCGGCATAAATGCAATCGATCATTTCCCCTGTAAACTTATCACTGTGACCAGAAGCATATACAAGATCATAGATCATTTCACAAGTACTTGACTTACCTGTATCGCTTATTCCCCATTCAAAGTATTTTTCATCAGGTTGCTGATGATGGTCGATCAAAATTCTTGGACAGGTAACTTGTTCTAATTTGGCTGCGAGGTTCTTTGTACGGTGTATTGCATTAAAGTCAAGACAAAAAACCCACTCTGCCTGGTCGAGTACTTTTTCCGCTTTGTCCCTGAACATGTCATAATCGATCACTGCATTGCAACCCGGCATCCAGTTCAGCCAACCGGCCCAATTGGAGGGTGAAATGATCGTTACGCTATGTCCAAATTGTTTTAAAAAATATGAAAGAGCAAGTGACGCACCCATCGCATCAGCGTCGGGTTTCTGATGAGGAACGATCACTGTTCTTTTAGCCTGATGCAATAAGGGAAAAATATCCTCTATGGGTTTCATAAACGGCTGCGAAGATAAGCGTTTGTGGTTTATCGTTTTTAGTTTGTAGTTGGATTCATTTTCCAATCAGGAAATCGTAATTATAAACCATAAACGACAATCTACAAACTTCAAACTCACAACTTTCCCTTAGTTTTGCGGCGCAAAAAACAAAGTAAATTATGAGTAATCGAACATTGACAATGATCAAACCGGACGCTATGAAAAGAGGCTATGCCGGCGGAATACTTGATATGATGATCAACGGCGGGTTTCGTGTAGTAGCATTAAAACAATTAAGGCTAACGGCAGAAAAAGCTGGTGAATTTTATGTAGTGCATAAAGAAAGGCCATTCTATGGCGAGCTGGTTGAGTTCATGAGCAGCGGCCCTATTATCGCTGCTATTTTAGAAAAAGAAAATGCAGTAACTGATTTCCGTAAATTGATCGGCGCTACCAATCCGGCCAATGCAGACGAAGGAACCATCCGGAAAAAATATGCGACCTCGGTTGGTGAAAATGCAGTGCATGGAAGCGACAGTGATGAAAATGCAAAAATTGAAGGTGACTTTTTCTTTTCAGCGCTTGAAAGATTTTGACGAAAGTTAATATTTTAAAAAGCCGTCTTTGTTTTAAGCAAGGCGGCTTTTTAATTTCTGAAATGAATAGTAAATTAGAGCGTCGCCAAATCCTTCACTTATGCCACTACTTAAACCCTCGGCTGTTCTTTTTACCTTTTTAATTGGTTTCGGTGCTTCCGCACAAATGGATTTCCCCGAATTTGGAAAGTTTACCGCTGAAGAGATCGCTTTAAAACAATGCCCTTTTGACCCGGAAGCTGAAGCCATAATACTGCTCGACAAAGCGGTTGTTAATTATGATGACGACTATCACATGATAACCGAAAGAAGGGTAAGAATTAAGATTTTAAGTGAAAAAGGAATAGACAGGGCTAATATCATTATTCCTTTTTATCACAAAGATAATTTTGAATATATAGGCAAAGTGGTTGCTTATACTTTTAATTATGATGCGTCCGGCAGACAATCAACTTTCACCGTTGACAAAAATTCAATTTACAATGAAAAGCGAAACAATTATTATTCACTTAAAAAATTTGCTTTGCCTGCTGTAAAAGCCGGAAGTATTATTGAATATCATTATGTAAGTACTATGAAACATTATGGAGGATTGGACGAATGGAAGTTCCAATCCGATCTGCCTACCATACAAAGCAGTTATTTAGTACAGGTCCTGCCACGGGCAGAGTTTGCATACACTGTTCAAAAAACATCCGTTCTCGGAATTCAGATCAAGAACATGCCGGACCAGGGAAGAGTATACTTTGAAATGAACAACATACCTGCGTTGCGAATAGAGCCTTTTATGGATGCACAACGTGATTACATTCAAAAAGTAATATTTCAGTTATCGGGCTATGTGAGCGTTAGTGGAAGTAAGCTAAATGTGAATTCCACCTGGAGGTCGCTGGCGTACGAACTGATGACTGATAAGCAATTCGGCGCCCAACTGGATAAGGATCTGAAAATTGACCAGATAAAAGCATTCACCCTTCCGGGAAGTTCTGAACAAGGGAAACTGAAAGCTATTTATGAATTTGTAAAGAAAAATATCAGCTGGAATGGTTATGATGGAAAGTTTGCGCCTGACGGATTAAAAGCTG
>Ga0126305_10000862_pt1 | contig 13255 bp, 13 predicted proteins | sample Plot26_FD_92536 | JGI IMG/M metagenome (GOLD analysis project Ga0126305, IMG submission 92536) | Serpentine soil microbial communities from UC McLaughlin Reserve, CA, USA - Plot26 | ecosystem: Environmental > Terrestrial > Soil > Grasslands | place: USA: UC McLaughlin Reserve, Lake County... | reverse complement strand
CATACGCTGTCCCCCCAAATGCCTAGCTGTCCTGGAGGATCAATAGGCCCCCAAACAGTAATATCTTTGAATTTTCCTGCTTTTTGTCTTTTAGATTTAAATGTAGTATCAATAGGTCCTTCGACTTTGGAATGGTCAGTTCCACTACCAGTAAGAGAAATAGTTGTATTAGAATTGCCAGAAGGGATATTTGAAATAGTCGGAGCTGACAAAGGTGGAGTAACAGAAGGCCTAGATGACGAAGATATTTCTTGAGAAGAGATGGATGCAGCTGCTGGAAGAGGTGGAGGATTTGCATTTCTAGTTATAGGATTAACTGCCAAAGGAGTTAATGCTATGAGTTTACCAATAGCTTTTTCGAGGGATAGTTTTTCTAGTTTTTGATAGTGAGCAATCAGTTTATCTCCAATTGATGTATTTCGCAATATTGTATCAATCACCATTTTTGCCTTCAAGTCTGCTTTTTGTCTATAATTTTTTATCCAATAAGGATCGCCAAATCTTTCAATAGGTTTAACTTGATAAATTATATCAATAACTTCTCCTGTTACTATTTCTACTGTTATATCAAGTGAAATTGATATTATTTTACCTGTTAAATCATCTTTATCTTCTTCTTTCCAAGAATTGGTGATATAAATTCGATCAGCGTACCTATCAAGTTTAAAACTCGTTTTCTTTAATTCATTAAAAATATTGTTAATAGTAGATTCTTCTGTCAAATTTACGGGCAATCTAAAGATGCCTAATTTATAGCCATGAAGAGGATATACCCCACGTTTTGAAATTTCAGAAAGCATTACCCAGACTCTATCTTGTAAGAGAACAGACACAGTTTTATTACAAAGGGAAAAACCTAAAAGGGTTTCGATTTTTATCTTCTAATATCAAAGACTATTTCTGTGTATAAAAGAAAGAAGCCTAATATTTTTGCAGACATTTAAATATATATCGATAATATGGCTGTTTTTTACAGGTATGAAGATAATGAGTGACTAATCTATGCTCAATCATAATGCAAAAAGAATTGATTAGTGAGCAACTTCATCACAAGATATGCCAATGATAAAAACATATCTATTTCAATTTTATAATATTAACAATCAATTCATACATCTAAATATCTAAATTAACTCTTATTTTCTTTTACTCACTCAAAAGTTTTAGAACAACATATCATACTTAAATTAAACTATATTATTTAATATCGTTTTTTTATGTTAATTCTTCCACATTAGTAGTTAAGATGAAAAAAATTTTGACAATTTCCAAATTCACTATTTTCCTTCTTTCATTAATGTTATTTTTTGTGTCTTTTTTGTCTCTTTTTTAACTTTATTCTAACGACAATTGCAATATTAGAATTTTTAAAACTAGATATCTCTTTTTATATTACTTTTAAATCCTATTTTAAATATCAAATTGTTATAAATCCTTCTTCTACTATAAATATAGTTAAAAAAAATAATTAAACGTTTAAATTATAAGAAATTTAGGTTTGAGTAAAGGGCCGGTAGTTTAGCCTGGTAGAATACCTGCCTTGCATGCCACCTAGGCAGAGGAAACGTAGGTGGTCGTGGGTTCAAATCCCACCCGGTCCATACATTTTTAAAAATTTAAACATTATTTTTTTCTAATAACTTTAGAATAATTTTCTCTGCTATTACGTTTGAAGCTAAATCTTGAGACTCTCTGGTTTGTGCGCCAATATGAGGAGTACATATTACATTTGATAATTCAATTAGTTTTCGATTAATTGGAGGTTCTTTTTCAAACACATCCAATGCAGCACCAGCAATTTTTTTTCTTATTAAAGCATCATATAATGAATTTTCATCCACTATTTCACCTCTTGATGAATTTATAAAAAAGGCAGTAGACTTCATTTTTGAAAATGTAGATTCATTAAACATATGCTTTGTTTCTGCCGTTGCTGGAACATGACAAGAGATAAAATCTGAACTCGCTATCAACGTATTAAGGTCTGTTGTTATCATTCCAACTTCATTTATAAACTCACGTTTGATTGGATAAGTATCATAACCTATAATATTCATACGTAAAGCTTTAGCAATTCTTGCTAAGTTTCTACCTATATTGCCTACGCCTACAATTCCTAAATACTTCCCCTTTAATTCAATACCACTTAGTTCCTTCTTTATCCAATTTCCTTTTTTCATTTCACTGTCAGCCAAAGTTAAACTTCTAGCCATTGAAAGCATTAAACCAATAACTAATTCTGCAACAGCATTGATTGCAGATTCTGGAGAATTAACCACCTCAATTTGGTTTTCTCTAGCAGATTCAATATCTACATTATCTAATCCAACACCTACTCTTGCTATTATTTTAGTATTTTTTGCTTTTGAGATAATTTCACTAGTAATTTTGGTCCTACTTCTTACTACAATTACATCATACTTTTCTACCTCTGAAAGTAATTCTGAATTAGTTATTGATGGTTTATCCACAACATTAAGACCAGCTTTTTTTAAAATGGTTATTCCAATGGACGAGATTGGGTCACAGATTAAAACATTTCCCTTTACTTGCACAAATAAAATTTTTTAAAATACAAATATAATTATTACTTCAGAATTGAAAAAATTACGCTCGTTTGATATTTAGAATAATAATATAATTGTTGTACTACTTTTTTGAAATAGTTTCTCCTGTTAAATGATCAACGTAATAGGTTTTATTTATTTTAGGAAAATAAATTTCCCAACCAAAATGATTTCCAGTGGTCACCGTTGTCGATGTTTTTCCTAGATAATCACCTATAAAATTTGTATCTATTTTAGAATCATATATTTCACCATTTCCTTTTACATAGACATATTTTGAAATTATATTATCAATATCTTCAGATGTCAAATTATTTTGATTAATAATAATAGAAATTGCTGTATCATTAGAAATAGATAGGAAATTAATAGAGGATCGAGTCAATGAGTCCATCAAACTAATATAAACCAAATAGGTAATTATTGATGCTACAGCTAATGATATTAACAATTTTTTGATCATGTAAAAAATTGATAATTTTTATTATTTATGTTAATATGTTTTAATACATTTAATAATAATATTTTATTAATCTTCTTTATTGCTAATTTCAGAAAAGTTATTTGAATTAGGTTTAGAACTGCCTCCTCCTCCAAAACCGGCAGGATCTTATTTGCCAGTAGTTGAAGTAAATGATCTGATATATATTTCGGGACAAATTCCGCTAGATACAAATTCAGCCCCTCCTATAGTCAAATATAAAGGAAAAATAGGACTAGATACAACAATTGAAAAAGGTCAAGATGCAGCAATACTTTGTACTCTCAATGCACTTTCATTATTAAAGGAGTATCTTGGAAGCCTCGATAAAATAAACAAAATAGTAAAGGTTTCTGCATATATAAATTCAATAGAATCATTTAATGATCATCCAAAGGTTATAAATCCGGCGTCAAATCTTTTGGAAACGTTATTCGGGGAAAAAGGAAAACATTCACGGTTAGCGATAGGAGTTACAAGTCTTCCATTAAATAGCATTATAGAAATTGAATTTATCATCCAAGTTAAACAAATCATATCGTAAGTTCGAAGAAAAGCTAATATTTACAATAACCTTAATTTTTTTTAAAGGAAATTTTATATATCCTTTTGAAAGCATCTCTTTATATTTTAAAATGTACAAACAGATGGCGAAAACTTGGATTACAATGTGGAAGACAAATAGCGATGATTTAAAGTCTCGAGCTATTGGTTGGAGAAACGAATTAGCAATTCATAGAATAAATAAACCGAGTCGACTAGATAGGGCAAGAAAATTAGGCTACAAAGCCAAACAAGGTATTGTAGTTATTAGAGCTAGGGTTGGCAGAGGTGGTATGAGAAAACAGAGACCAGTAGCTGGTCGCAGACAGAAACATAGCGGTGTTGTTCGTATAAAACAAGCAACAAATATGAGGTTAGTAGCCGAAAGAAGAGTAAATGAAAAGTATCCAAATATGGAAATAATAGGGTCATATTTTCTCTACAAAGATGGTAAACATTCATGGTATGAAATTATATTAGCAGATCCCTCTCATCCATCAATTTACAAAGACAGAGAAATGAGAGGAAAATTAAAAGCTTTAACTTAGTTATATCGCTGTTATAACAAATTTTATAATAATAGTTGGTTGGATTTTGCGACACTCTGAGTTTTTTCAATCAACGGATATAATTCATTTTTTTCTATGTTCTTTTCTAAAGTAATATAATATATTAAATCTTTAATATGAAAACTAACAATATCGACTTTTGAACTTGCAATCATAATAAATTGTACATCTCCAACTGCATTTTCATAGTTTTTTCTGATATTATAAATCATAGAATGAACAAATAATTCATTTTTCATATCTTCAGATTTTAAAAAAGGAACTATACCAATTCTGAGTTGACCTGCTATAGTTCTTCCAAATTTATTTGTTATACCAACATAACGTATTTTAGGAGAAATCTCTAAAATTTTCTTGCATATCAATTTATAGTTTGAATTTATTTTAAAGGAATTTTCTGACATTATATAATACATTTTAAGAATGAATATAAAATAGTTTAGGGTATTGTAAGTTAAAAAATTAAAACCTTATTCATATATTTTTTTCACTTAAAGAAGATATATATTTGAGCGTTCTTATGGCATCCAACTCTTTGAGACTTATTCTATTACTCAAAATATAGTCTTTAAATTTTAAAATGAATTTTCTACGAGAAGGAAAAAGATCTAAGGATTTCTCAATGATATTATCATAACTTCGATAAGGAAAGTAGATCCGTTTTGCTAATTTTATCATAATTTGCTTCGTTTCTTTATCAATTATTTGACGTTTCCAAGCCAAAAAAAAATTATATCTGATATCTATCATTGCTTCAGAAATAAGATTGTAATCAGAATCAAAGGTTACTGCGATTTCATCATCTGAATTTATAATATCTTTTTTATATAATTCAAAAATTTTTCCAATTCCCTCCATTCCAAATTTTTCCAATTCTACAGCACGTAATGCCCCAATACTAGATGCACCATAAACCTTGAAATTACTTTTACGGATAACTTGAAATACTTCTATAGGTGTTGGCGGATATTCCTGAAGAAAAACTCCATCTATTAAAACTATTTTTCGAATATCAGACATTAGGCTTAATTTTATAAAGTCACCCTTTTTTGCTGGAGGTTTGAATTCTGCATTGATAATTTTTCTTGCTTTGGTTAGTTTTAAAGATGGTCCTAAAAAAACAATCGGTAAATTCATTTATAAAATCTCCTTGCCCGCCAACCCATAATGGACTTGGATATCATAAATGTCTCTAAACCAGGAATTATAGCTCTCACTACTGGAATTTTTATATTTGGATTTGTTAAATCTACTATTATAGCTTTCTTCAAACCCGCTCCTTTAATATATTTGACAATGAGATTAATATCATCTAAAATATCCTCATTTTGATACGTAATTATTTCAGAAAAATTAATTGTCTTTTTTGAAGGCATAAATTGCCATGCATTTTTATCATCAGTATTATTATCATTATATTTAATTTTGCGAAGATCATCACGAGCACCCTGAATATTTGCTACTCTTGTTTGAGAAACTTCAGTTATAGCTCTTAATAATGCAATTCTTTTATCAGGATGGGAACCATGTCCTTCGGCCAAATAACCATAATCATGAGATATCCATTCAACACTTGCAACATTAAAAGTAGGGATTTTAATATTTGTAGTTACATCTTTAATGATTAATTTAATATTAAATTTTTCAAACTTTTTGATTAATTTTGTTATTAGGTTATGATCTTCTTCTGATATCAAAACATCTGGAAATATAGTATAATCATCCTGAAACATATTTTTTGAGAATAATTTAACCGGATATCCTTGTCTTTGTAAATTATTAGATACACTGTACAAGATATGGAATGGAATTGCACTTGCACGTAATTGAGCTAAGCTTATTGCATCCCTTTCAATTAATTCGGCCAATGCATGACAGATGGCTTCTTCTAAAACATTTCCTGATGCTAAACCATTTGTATGATGAAATGCAAAAGGATTGAGAGATGGCGAATGAGGAGTGTAACGAAATAATGCTAAACCAGCAGGAACCAAAATATTCTCGTTATTAATTATATCAAAACCATTAACATAATCCATAAACATATTATCTTGAAAATCAAAAGAAAGAGGTTCTATTACTTCATTAGGATGAAGAATACTGTGTGATTTTTTTAATTCATTATAAGTCCCAGTAACAAATTTTTTAGTATAAGATCTTGGTAAAGAGGAAAATCTTTCTATGCTTTCCATAATTGCACTTGCCTTTGCATGCTGTTTGGTTGGCCCCTTTCCGCTATATACCCATATATAATCTTCTGTCCCTGGTAAAACAGACGAGTAATTAGGGATATATAACTTATCCATATAAGTTATATCAGCAATTCGTGTAAGCCCTATTTCTTTAGCTATTTTGGTAACATGTAAGAGAGTTTTATCTACGGGAATAGTTCTAGAGGTTCCATTCATTGTCCATTTTTTCTGATTACGAAGGATCAATTAAAAAAAGACTAGCTGTAAAAGTCTTATCAAGGTTACTGATTTTACATAAATTTATATATTATATCCGCTATTTTTTATTTACTTTGGTTTCGCGTCAGAAAGATGCAGAGATTATTAGTGAAATTCTGCTCAAGGCTGCAAGCGAAGCAGAATTCCGAAATTCTCTTATAAAAGATCCAACAGCAATACTAGAAAGATATAACATTTCTAATGAAGCTAAATACATTATTCGAAAAAGTATAATAGATTTAACCCAATAATGTATGTATATACTAGTTCTTTTGTTTTTTCAATAAACAATAAAATTCCTCTAAATTAAAGTTTCCTGTATTTCGAGTTGAAGGTTCCAAATTATATCTTCTCTTTTATTAGTTTTTGTCCCCCGCCTCTGACTCACATCTATTCATAGATAGCCATACACACCTGCTGTGTATTTCTCCTAGTGCACTCTCTATAACGGGGTGTCGAATAACCATCTAGATTAGGATAAGTATATCCTTTCAAGAGGATAATCGGCAAATATGATATATGTTTATCTATTATAAAATGATTATGGGACGCTTTTGATTATGTTTTTAATCTAATAGATTTTACTATTAACTTTTTTGTCAAGATCTCCAATAAAAATAGCATTAGGAAAAATAAATCATAATATAATATAATAACGAGAAAAATAAGATATTGTCAATTTTAAAGCGTAGCCATTTGGTAATTGTATAATTAAAGAAAAACAATGGAAGAAACTAATCAGCTTATCTTATGTGCAAAATTTCAAAAAGATTTGATAAATTTAATTCAAACATAGACATAGGAAGGCGTAAATTAAATTTAGTAATAAAGTGAGGTGAAAGTTCTCCTACAAAACCTATTGTTTTATCTTTAAAAAAGATATCAGCAGACCTACCTCTAATAAATAAATCTCTTTCATTTTTTTTGGTTATAAATTGCTCTCCAAAATTTAGTTTAAAAATAGATTGCAATATCGATTTAATTTCTGTATAGTTCGTATTGTTAGATGCAATCAGAACACCTAAACTCCAATTTTCTACAATTGTGTTTTTAAAACTAAATGTTTTTCCTATTTCAAATACTTTTTGAGGATATTCCTCATGAACATTATGTGAAAGATTAGTTATCAAAGAAGAGATTATATTAGTTCTAAGAAATTCATGCTCTTTACTTTTACTCTCGTTTACCTTAATTTTTTCTAAGAGTTCAGTATTATCTAAATTAAATATTGTAGAAAGAGTAGTATCTATCAATGAAAAATTAACCATTTCTAAAAATCCTAATCCAATCAATGTTTCTCTTAATTTATCATATATATTAAAATCAGCATTTTTTATCCCTGTAGAAACTTGAAAAGAAGGAATAGTTGGTTTGAGATTATCAATGCCATATCCTATAGCAACTTCTTCCACAATGTCTATAGGATGAATAATGTCGTTTCTATAAGAAGGTACTAAACATTTAATTTTTTTATTCTTTGTTATTGAAGATCCAATTCGAGATCTATGTAATGCCTCGACAATCTCTTTAAAAGTTAAGTCTAATCCCAAATATCTATCAATAAGGTATTTATCAACCAATATTTCATTACCTTTAAGAATTTTTAATGAGGAAAAAACTGACATTTCGTCATGAATAATTCCAGAATATATGTTAAACCCTTCTTCATACAAATAATAAGCAAGTATTGCTAGTATGCTTTTACATGTTTCTAAATTTATACCTGTTATTTCTATAAGTAATTTCTTACTTTTGTTTGTAACTTTTGTTTTATTACTATTTATAATTGGAGGAAATGAAATTATCTGATTATTATTATCACATAATGTTGGATAACGGATACACTTCTTTAATAAACTACTATATTTTTTACCAACATCGGTAGTTGATAAGATTTGTTTGAATGTGATAGGCTCATTTTGGTCCAATGGTATAAACGATTCATTTGAAGATTTGGTAGAATAAGTTAATGGAAATTTTATTGAATCAAGATCATGAATACCTATTGAAGCTTTTTTTCTCCCTCTAGCGATCCCATTATGAAGATCTTCTTGAATTGAAATTAACTGCTCTAATAAAAAGTCAGTTATATTATTATTTTGAGCAGCAACAAAAAACAATATTATTGGTCTTATTTGTTTTACATGTTGATCTACTATTATTTTATATGATCTATTGAAATAAAATTTGAATACAGGTAATCCAACTTTCTCGTTTAGTAATCCCTTTAAAGACCGAAATATTCCAGTATCACTAGAAAAGTCTGGACGATTAGGATTGTATTCTACTCTTATTTTTTCTTTATCTATTCCTTCAATATCTAATCCTAGAAAAGGAAGTCTTTCTAATAACTTTCCTATTGAATCATTTGGGAAAGAGTCTGTGATGCGGGACTTTAAAATATTGACTACTGGCATTTGCTTAAGCTCCGTAACCATCCAATTTTATTAGCATATAATTCTCTTACGTCTGTTAGTCGATACTTTAACATAGCTATTCTTTCAATACCTCCTCCCCATGCTAAAACAAGGTTTCTTATACCAAGAGGTTTTACCACTTCGGATCTAAATATTCCCATTCCAAAAAGCTCAATCCATTTTTTTAGATCATCATTGTAAATCATTGACTGTAACGATGGTTCTGTATAGGGAAAAAAAGTTGGCCAAAATTTTATTTTTTCTATGCCAATCTTCTTATAAAATTCTGTTTGAATACCCATTAAATCCCTCAAAGTTATGCTTTTTCCAGTAACTACTCCCTCAATTTGATTAAATTCTACTAAATGTTTGTACGAAACTTTTTCATTTCTAAAAACACGTCCTATTGTAAAAATTCTTGCTTCTTGTGGTTTGGTTTCAGCTAAATATTTTAAAGTTACCGGTGTAGTATGTGTCCTTAAAACCAATTTTTTAGCTTTTTTAATATCCCATGTATATTTCCAACCTTTTAAATGAGTATCAGCAATATTTTTTACCAATTTATTATTTCCAAGCTTTGGTATTGTTTTATCTGTTAAATAAAAAGTATCTTGCATTTCCCTTGCTGCGTGATCTTGTGGAGTAAAAAGAGCATCAAAATTCCAAAAAGCAGATTGTACAAAATCTCCTTCAATTTCCACAAATCCAAGACTTGTGAAAGCTTCTCGTATCTCATTTATTAAATCAGTCAAAGGATGGGTTCTACCTGGAATTGCCATCGGTACTTCAGCTTCAACATCAATAGAACGAAATTTAATGTTCTTCCATTTTCCAGTAACTAAATGTTCAGGAAGTAAGGAAGTAACTATTTTTTCATTTTGTGTTTCAGTTTGAGCGAGTAATTGAGCTTTAATATTTTTTCCTAAATCTGTAAGACTTAGATTTTCTTCATCTTTTTTAATGCTAACAAATTTTGGTCGTTTTAAAAGTAATTTGAATACATTTAATTCTAAATTAGATAAATCTTCTTGTTTTACAATTTTTTCTAAAAAAATTTTTTTTAACAGTAATTCCTCTTCACTTTCAACTTCACAATTATCCGTTAATCTAAAAGTCAATTCTGTATTTTCTGTATTTATGAGTTCTATCCATTTATTGGCTCGTGCCCTAGATATTGCTATATTAATTTCACTTTGAGTCAGTATTCCATTTTCCAATATTTTTGTAATTGTTGTATTCCCTTCTTTTACAGCATTGACTAATCTTCTTTCGGGAAGTCCATGTTCTATAGAACTCTTTCCTAACAGATCTAGAGATAATAAAGTTGAAGGTTTAGAATATTCTATTATATTTTTAAACTTTAACCATTGTAATCCTCTTCTTATTTGATCAATAGTGAGATGAGTCTTATCAATTAAATTGGTTAATGAAATTTTAGTAAAAATATCTATTGAATTTAAAATTTTTGTTTCTATTGGATGTAATTCATCAATATTAATTTGAGATTTTTCCAATTAGATTTAATAAAAAATATTTTTAAACGTTTAAACGTTTGTAATTTTACTAATTAAGAAAATGACAAGTCATTCCAAAAATATTGATATTGGTTTGAATAATGATAATTATTCTTATGATAATAAAAATAAAAATGATATTCATGTTACTCCATGGGAGGTTCAGGGAGATTTAGAGGATAAGAATTATGTTAAATTAATAGAAAAATTTGGAACACAATATTTATCCCTAGAAGTAATAGAAAAAATTAAAAAATTAACCGGAGAAGTTCACCCACTTATTAAATCACAATATTTTTTTTCTCATAGAGATTTGGATTGGGTATTAAATAAATATGAAAATGGAGAATCCTTTTACCTCTATACAGGTAGAGGACCATCAGGTTTTATCCATATTGGACATATTTTACCATGGTTGTTTACGAAATACTTGCAAGATAAATTTGGTTCAAAACTATTATTTCAAATTACAGACGATGAAAAATATTTGTATAATGTAGACACTACAAAAGAAACAATTTCTAAATACACAAATGAAAATATATTAGATATTATAGCAATAGGTTTTAATCCTAAATTAACTAGAATTATTATAGACACTAAACATATCCATCATTTATATCCAATTGCCACAGAGATTGCAAGAAAAATAACTTTTTCTACTGCAAAGGCCGTTTTTGGTTTTACAAATACAACAAATATAGGTATGATTGGTTTTCCTCCAATACAAGCTGCTCCTTGTTTTCTTCCATCAATAATTGAAAAAGTACCTACGCCTGTTCTTATTCCAGCTGCAATCGACCAAGATCCATATTGGAGAATCACAAGAGACATAGCAGAAAAATTAGGTTTTTACAAACCTGCTCAAATACATAGTAAATTTTTACCTAGTTTATCAAAGTTATCTAAAATGTCCTCTTCTAAACCAGAGACTGCAATATTAACAACCGATGAACCAGAAATAGTTGAAAAAAAAGTACTATCGTCATTTACTGGAGGTCAACCAACCGTTTCATTACAAAAAAAACTAGGAGCAAACGCTGATATATGTCCTGTATATTGGTATCTTAAATATTTTTTTGATGATGAGAAAGAATCATTTGAACGATATATAAAATGCAAAAGTGGAAATTTACTTTGTGGAGAATGTAAAAGTGAGCTTGCTAATGATACACGCAATTTTGTAATAGAATTTAAAAATAAGAGAGAAAAAGCTAAAGACAAAGTAAAGGAATTCATGTTTGACTAAAAATGGCTACCCAAAGAAAATTAGATAATATTATCTGTTTAGATAAATACGAAAAAGAGAAACTCACAAGTTTATTTTCAACTCATAAAGATGATTCAATATTTGTAATGGATGCTGAAAATGTAATTGATAATGAAATAATAGTAAGATTAAAGGATAAATCATCTCACAGTATTACATTAAAAGATAAAGATAATGCCAAATCCCTTTTTTTATTAATAAAAGAAATAAAAAAAGGTAAAAGAAGATTTGTCAAAGTAGAATATTTAAGCTCTAATGAGAATATAATAAAAATAATAACTGAAATAATTTTATTTTAATGTTTAAACAAATCAAATTAATCCTTTGTTTTAAATTTCTTTTTCTTATTATTAAAAGTCTTCAGTTTTTTAGATTTAGTATTTTTTTTATTTTTCTTTGTATCCTCATTAATAACAGTTGAATTATAGAGTTGTTTAAGTAAAATCTCTTGAATTTTTCTAAAATATAATCCTGTAGAATATTCCATTAATGAAATATTGTTTTCGATTGTTTCTAAAACAATTGGAATTGCCCGTATGGAAATATTGATCTTGAATTTCATCCACAACACTCTATCTTGCTCAAAATGAATTTTACCTTTCAATTCTTGTTCAACTTGTCCAATTGATTGATACTCAATTTGTTTATACCAATATGCTATTATTTCTGGTTCTAGGCCTGATCTTAACTTTTGAATACTTTTATCAATTTTAACAGATGCTAAATTAACAGGATTATCAAAATACATTAATCTTAAATTATTTACTCAAATAAAATCTTTCTAATAAAAAAAAATTGTTCTTTTTATCATTTTCTTAAAATTTTTCCTTTATCATCAATTTCTCCATTTCGTATTCTACTTGAGGATATAGGTTGTCCATCTTCAGACTTTGCTATTTCAACTACTATTACACTTAATGGATTTAGACATTTAGTAATTCTTATTTCATTCAGCTTTTGAACTTTCACTACAGTTTCTTCACTTACTACTATGGCTTTAATCTCTGAGGAAGAAATAACAGGACCGAATTCATCTTCTAATTTGATTATATTATAATTAACGCCATTAAAATTCTGTAAAATCTTTTCTTTTAAATTCTGATATCTTGTTTTATAATTATTTTTTATGTTTGAAGCAGACTTAAATCTTTTTACAAAATCATCACTAGTTAGGCCGATTATTACCTGATTTCCTATATTAAATGCTGCTGAAAGTAACTTTATATGACCAATATGAATACAATCAAAAGTTCCACCAGTAGCTACGAGATTTAACTTTTTCAATCGACTGATTCAACATGATTAAATAATTACAAAAAAGCTTTATTTTTGATAGATTTTAATAGCTTGTGGTGGACAAACATTTTCACATGCCAAACAGAAAATACAATCTTTTTCTCTAGCCATTAGAGGTTTTTTATCAGAGCCCTGATGACCAGGTGTT
>Ga0126305_10000861_pt1 | contig 13257 bp, 10 predicted proteins | sample Plot26_FD_92536 | JGI IMG/M metagenome (GOLD analysis project Ga0126305, IMG submission 92536) | Serpentine soil microbial communities from UC McLaughlin Reserve, CA, USA - Plot26 | ecosystem: Environmental > Terrestrial > Soil > Grasslands | place: USA: UC McLaughlin Reserve, Lake County... | reverse complement strand
GGACCGCCCTTCACCATGATGCTGCTGCCTCCCGGCACCGGATCGACCGCTGCGTTGAGCAACAGCACCGCGCCGCTTCCGGCGGACCACGGACCCTGGGCACTGCCGAATACGCCGCGCGCCGCGATCGCCGCCTGAAGCAGATCGGTCTCGAACCATTCGGCGACAAGATCTGCCGCCGCCATCGGGCCCCATCGCAGTAGCCGGAAGCCATCCGCGCGGCCGAGTCCGCGGAAGCGCCTGCCGACTTTCAGCAGGTCCCACATTTCGCCGGCCGCAGGCGCATCGATCGACGGCGGCGTGAGCTCCAGCAAGCCCGACAGGAATCCGCCAAGCCGCTGCAACGCGGCGCAGAATTCCGGGTACCTGTCTGCGTCCTTCGATGAGAAGGCGCGGATTGCCTCGACCGTTCGCGGTACTTCACCGAATGCGAGCGCGTGCCCGTCCGAACCAAGAGCAACCAGCCGCGGATCCGGTTTGATGAACTCCACCCGAAGACCCATGTCTCGAATCACCGATGGCCGCAGAGGCCCGATGGCATTGGCGATCGGCGCGTGGAATCCGGGCGCGAACTCCTCGGTGACAGCACATCCGCCGACCACCTCACGACGCTCGAGCACCGTCACCTTGTGTCCGGCTCTCGCGAGGTAGAAGGCAGTCGTTAGTCCGTTATGACCGGCGCCGATGATCAGGATGTCATGCATATCAGGAGCTAGGAGCTAGGAGCTAGGGTCCCTCGCGAGAATGAAGTAATACCGGAGTTCCTCGAGCGAGCTCTGCGAGATGTTCACGATGCGAGCTTTATCGGGCCGGCTCTTTCGTGAGAATGCCTCTGCGATGTTCGCAGCTAATGAGACGGAGGCACTACGCATTTGCGAGGTCAGGCCGAAAAGCTCGTCGTTGGGGAAGATCTTCGTCAGCTTGTAAACGCGCAGAGTGAGAGCATGACTCTTCTGCCAGAAGATCAAGTCTTCGAAACGCGAAGCGGGCTGCCGATCCGAAGATTCTGTCACTCTAGTTCCTAGCTCCTGGTTTCGTGTCTTTGATGATCCTCATCGCGGCATTTCGTCCTGGAGCGCCCATGATGCCGCCGCCCGGATGTGTGGCGGAGCCGCACATATAGAGGTTCTTGATCGGCGTTCGGTACTGCGCCCAGCCTGGCGCCGGCCGGAGGAAGAACAGCTGCTCGAGCGTCAGCTCGCCCTGGAAGATGTTTCCTTCCGTCAGGCCGAAGTCGCGTTCGATGTCGAGCGGCGTCAAAACCTGCCGGTTGAGAATGATGTCCTTGATATTCGGCGCGTGCTCCGCGATGGTGTTGATGACGGTGTCGCCGAACGCCTCACGGTGATCGTCCCACGTGCCTCCCTCCTTGAGGTTGTACGGTGCGTACTGGACGAAGCACGACATCACGTGCTTGCCGGGAGGCGCTACCGAGGGATCAGTGAGACTCGGGATGACCATGTCGATGTAAGGGCGGCGTGAGTAGCGGCCGTACTTCGCTTCGTCGTAGGCGCGCTCCATGTATTCGACACTCGGCGAGATAGAGATCGCTCCGCGAAGATGTGGTCCTGGACCGGGAATCGCCGTGAAGTTCGGGAGGGCATCGAGGGCGAGGTTCACCTTGCCGGATGATCCGCGGTATTTGTAGCGCTTCACGTCGCCGATGAAGTCACCTGGAAGGTTCTCCTCGCCGACCATTTTGAGGAACGTCAGGTTGGGATCGACGCTCGAGGAGATGACACTCCCGGTCAGGTAGTCGCCGTTCGCAAGCACCACGCCGACGGCCACGTCGTCCTTGATGATGATCTTGGAAACCGACGTCTCGGTGCGGATCTCGACGCCGGCTTCGCGCGCCGCGTCGCCGATCGCATTCGAGATGGCGCCCGTGCCCCCCCGCGCGAAGCCCCACGACCGGAACGCGCCGTCGATCTCACCCATGTAGTGGTGGAGCAGAACGTAGGCGGTTCCGGGCGAGCGCACGCCGAGAAACGTTCCGATGATTCCCGACGCCGCCATCGTCGCCTTCAACACATCGGTTTCGAACCACTGATTGAGGAAGTCGACCGCACTCATCGTCATGAGCTGGACCTGGTTGTACTTGTCCTGGTCGCTGAGCGCCTGGAAACGCTTGCCGAGGAACAGCAGGTTCATCAACCCGCGGGGGTCTAGCGAGGTCGGATCCGGCGGCGTCATGTTCAGGATCGGTTTTACGAAGCGTCCCATCTCGACCATCGCCTTGCCGTATTCGTCGTACGCCTCGGCATCCACTTTCGAGTGCCGCGCGATCTCGCGGCGGGTCTTGGCGTGGTCGTTCACGCGCCAGAGATAATCGCCGCTTGGCATGGGCGTGAAGGTGCCGTCCAGCGGCAGGATCTCGAGGCCGTGGCGGGGGAGATCGAGCTCGCGAATGATCTCGGGGCGGAGCAGTGAGACAACGTAAGACGCAACGGAGAACTTGAAACCGGGGAAGATTTCCTCGGTGACGGCGGCGCCGCCGAGCACGTGCCGGCGTTCGAGCACCAGGACCTTGCGTCCGGCGCGCGCGAGATACGCGGCATTCACCAGGCCGTTGTGGCCGCCGCCGATGATGATGACGTCGTACTTGGTCATGGTGAAAAATTGAACACTGCGGTTAGTTGAAGTGCTGAAATTTCTGCGAAGGGGTCTGACCCCGGTCTGACCCCGGTCTGACCCCCGATGGGGGCGGAATCAGAGGCCGGCGGTGCGGGTGCAGAGCAGGTCGAGCATCGAAGTGTCTCGAAATCTTAACCTATAATTCTTCAGCCATGCCGATCGGAACAGCCGTCCACGAACGCACGTTTGCACTCTGCGAAAGCCTCAATTACCGCGAGTGGTCCGGCTACTACGCGGTCAGCGCATACGAGGGACACCACGAGCACGAATACAACGCGATCCGCAATGCATCGGCGCTGATCGATGTATCCCCGCTATACAAGTACATGGTCACCGGCCGCGATGCCGCCCGGTTCGTGGATCGCCTGATCACGCGAGACGTCGCGAAGATGACCATCGGCCAGGTGTTTTACACCCCCTGGTGTGACGAGCGGGGGAAGGTCATCGACGACGGGACAGTCTCGCGCCTGGGCGAACACACCTTCCGCTGGACGGCCGCCGATCCAAGCCTTCGCTGGTTCTCACAGAACGCCGCCGGAATGGACGTTCATATCGAAGATGTGTCGGAAGAGATTGCTGCTCTGGCGCTGCAGGGGCCGACCAGCGCCCGGCTGCTGCGCGCTGTCGCCGAGGCGGATCTCGAGTCTCTGAAATACTTCCGCGTCACGAGCGGCACCATTGGAGGCGTACCGGTGGAGATCTCCCGCACCGGCTACACGGGAGATCTTGGCTACGAGATCTGGATGCCGGCAGAGCGGGCGCTGCCGGTGTGGGACGCGCTGATGGAAGACGGCAAGCCATTCGACATCAAGCCCGCTGGAATGCTGGCGCTCGACGTCGCCCGGATCGAGGCGGGGCTGCTGTTGATCGAAGTCGACTTCTTCAGCAGCAAGAAGGCGATGATCCCGTCGCAGACGTACTCGCCCTATGAAATGAACCTCGGGCGTCTTGTCAGCCTGACCAAAGGACGCTTCATCGGTCAGCAGTCGCTGCGGCAGGAGCATCAGCGCGGGCACGAGCGGCAGATCGTCGGCCTCGAGGTCGACTGGACCGAGGTCGAGGCGATCTACGAGAAGCTGGCGCTCGCGCCGTCGGTGGGTGCGACCGCCTCGAGAGTCGCGGTTCCTGTCTATCGCAACGGACGCCAGGTCGGGCGCGCCACGTCCACCACCTGGTCCCCGGTCCTCAAGAAAATGATCGCGCTCGCAACCGTCGACAAGCCGTTCTATGGCGAAGGAACGAGGCTTCACATCGAGGTAACAGTAGAAGCCGTCCGCCACCGGGTTGCGGCAACAGTTGCGAAGACGCCGTTCTTCGACCCCAAACGCAAAACCGCAACTCCACCGATGTAGTGCAGCCCTTCAGGGCTGCCAGGCCGTAGTGTTGCTCTTCAGGGCTTCGCGTCATGCACGCCGACGATCATCTGGTCGAAGGCGTAGAGCAGATCCTCACGGTTGGAGTACGGGCCGGGCGTGTACGCACGCGAGCTGATGCCGGCCTGTGAGAGCTCGCAGACGTGCCAGTCCTGCCGGTTCGTCATGTCCCAGAATTCGACGGCGTCCTTCGGATCGAAGTCGGGCCGTGCCAGCTCCTCCGGATGGAAATGCCACTCGCAGATGTTGATCGTCCGATCCGGGCCCTGCGGCCACAGCGTGTGGACCATCATGTAATCCGGGTGCAGGCTCAGGAGCATGTTGGGGAAGATCGCGTAGTAATAGACCCGACGCACATCCTCTTCAGAGAGGCCGGGCAGGAAGGCGCGGTCGCACGTGCCGTCCCAGGTCAGGGTACTCACACCCGGGCGCAAGTCCATTCGGCCGCCCATGTAGGTGGCGTGTAGCGGTTCATTCTCTCCGCTCAAGTAGTGCGACAGCTTGTTCAGAGCCGGATGGAGGTTGGGGCAGTGCAGGCACTCGTTGTAGTTCTGGATGATCAGCTTCCAGTTGGCCTTCACGTCATAAACGATGCGGCGGCCCAGGCGGAGCTCCTGCATGCGCCACCGCACGAATTTGTCGGGCAGGCTCGCCAGCTGCTCGCGCAGCGGACGCGGCTCTGATGACAGATTGATGAAGATGTGGCCGTCCCACACGTCCGCGCTGACGCTGCGAAGCGGGTAATCCTGCTTCCTGAAATGCGGCACTTCTTCCATGTGGGGAGCGCCGATCAGTGTCCCATCCAGGTCGTACGTCCATGCGTGATACGGGCACTGAATGCTGCGGCCGAAGGTTCCCTCATGGTCGGTGCAGAGCTTCGTTCCCCGATGACGGCAGAGGTTGTAGAAGGCGTTGACTTTGCCAGCCGGGTTGGTCGTGATGATGATGCTCTCGCCCAGCACTTCGCGGACGATGAACTGACCCGGCCTCTCGACCTGTTCGACGCGCCCGGCACAGATCCACATCCGCGCGTAAAGCGATTCCATCTCGCGGCGGAAGTAGGTCTCGTCGATATAGAACGGCGCCGGCAGTGTGCGCGCACCCTGTGGCATCACCTCGCGCGGCTTCACGACGACATCAGTTTCCATGACCGTTCATGATACAACCACGCCGTGACCTCAACGGCTGCCGAGACACCATCGTCATCACTGCGCCGCGAACTCGGACGCTGGGATCTCACGGCCGTCGGCGTCAACCAGGTGATCGGCGGCGCCGTGTTCGCGCTGCCCGCCGCTCTTGCCGCGAATGCCGGCTCCTGGAGTCCATGGATGGTTGCGGCGATCGGCCTCGCATCGATGCTGATCGCGCTCTCGTTCGCAGAAGTGGCGAGCCGATTCGACGGAACCGGAGGTCCGTATCTCTACACGCGCGCCGCATTCGGACGCTTCGCTGCTTTCGAAGTCGGCTGGATGATGTGGTTCACCCGCGCGGCAAGCTGGGCCTCTGTCATCAACGTCCTGGTCGCGTCGTTGGGATTTTACTGGCCGTCGGTCACCGCCGGCGCGAACCGCTCGATCTTCCTCACCATCATCATCGCGATCATTGCAGCCATCAACTTGCGGGGCATCCGGCAGAGCAGCCTGGTCGTGAATGTCCTGACTGTCGCGAAGCTGCTGCCGCTGGCCATCTTCATCATCGCCGGGCTGCTTTACGTCGACTGGGCCCGCGCGTCCGCTCCGGCGACGTTTGACTTCTCGCAGCTGTCCACCAGCGCACTGCTCCTGATTTTCGCCTTCGGTGGATACGAAACGGTTCCAGTACTAGGCGGGGAAGCGAAGGATCCACGTCGCGCGATTCCGTTCGCGTTGATCACCACGATCGCGATCGTGACGGTGGTCATGGCACTGGCCCAGCTGGTCGCGCTCGGAACGCTGCCGGACCTGGCCACGTCGAAGACGCCTCTTGCCGATGCATCCGCGTTGTTCCTCGGCGCCGGCGGGGCGGCGATGATCACGCTTGGTGCGGTTTTCTCGACATCGGGAAACAACATGGGCCAGGCGCTCTCCGGATCGCGAAACCTGTTCGCGCTGGCCGAGCAGGGCGATCTTCCGCCGTTCTTCGGCCGGGTTCACCCGGCCTGGCGAACGCCCATCAATGCCATCATCATCACGGCGATGGTGTCGCTGTTGCTCGCCGTGTCGGGCAGCTTTGTCACGATGGCGGCCGCCAGCGCCATCAGCCGTCTGCTGGTATATGTAATGACGTGTGCGTCGATGATTCGCCTTCGGGCCATCCGGTTCCACGGTGAAGAGAGCGTCGGACGCAATGGCGTCGCGGTTCGGCAGGCGCTGTTCACCGTCCCCGGTGGACCGGTTGTTCCGAGCCTCGCGATCCTGATCGCCCTCGCGATCCTCTTCGGCGCGACGCGCCAGCAGTTGATCTCGGGCACGGGCGCACTGGTTGCCGGCGCGGTCCTGTACTTCATTGCGATCCGCTCAGCGCGCGGTGTGGTCCGCTCATAACGTAGCGCGGCCCTTCAGGGCTGCCCGGAGCAAAAAGATGCGACGTGTCTTCGGAATTTCAGGAACGCTCGTGGCGGTCATCCTGTTGGCGGGTGTCTCAGCCGCCGCGCAGCAGACCGTATTCGTGGTCCGGCACGCGGAACGCGCCGACGGCGGCGGAGCAGGGGTGGGGAGCATGGGGAGCACGGATCCCGAGCTCTCGGATGCCGGCAAAGTGCGGGCCCAGGCACTCGCGTCAGCGCTCAAAGACGCCGGTATCAAGTCGATCTACGTCACCGAGTTCAAGCGCACGCAGCAGACCGCGGCGCCGCTTGCCGCCGCGCTCGGCATTCAGGCGACCGTGGTTCCCGCCAACGACCTGGCGGTGCTGATCGAAAAGCTGAAGGCAGGCTCCGGCAACGCCCTGGTGGTCGGGCATTCGAACACCGTGCCGGATGTGATCAAGCAGCTGGGCGTGAGCGAACCGGTGAATTTGGCCGACACCGACTACGACCACCTGTTCGTCGTGACACAGGGACCTCCACCGTCCCTCCTGCGCCTTCACTTCCGCTAGCCGGCATCCACGTCGAGGAGCCTGTCTTTCCACACAGCGGTCGCAAATGCCATCGGCGTCAGCAGTCCCAGCGCCCAGACCAGCACGGTGACGAAGGTCAGCGACAACGAGTTCGGGGCCACTCTCGCCAGCACTGGCGCAAAGACGACCGCGAGCACACCGCCGGCGATCTGGCTGAGAAGAATCAGCCAGAGCACGCGGCGCGCCGCCGGGACCCCGGCGGGCGTCGCCGTTTCCCGGTAGCTGCGAAGCAGCGAAATGATCCCGGCGAAAGGCAGGACTGCACCCAGCAGCACCATCAACGGGAACCCGAATACGAGGAACGTCAATATGAAGGGGACGGTTGCGCCGGCCGGCTTCTCGGGCCAGAGCTGCGTCAGAACGAGCACCGCCACCGGCGTGAGTCCGTAGGCGATCGGCAATTGCGGGCCCGATCCCTTGATCCACGGGCGCCGTCGTGGGAAGACCTGGCTGAAATGAAAGAGCAATAACGCGCCGACGGCCAGCGCCGACAACACCAGCGCCATCGGGATCCGGTACATCGCCAGCGGATTCTTTTCGCCGAGGAACCAGCCGGCTGTCGGGATCCCGAATGCGACGCAGTTCATGATGGCGAAGGCGAAGAAGACGCGGGTGCGAGGATCCCTGGGCGCATGCGCGAGCGCCGCAACACCCACGCCGATATAGAGCAGCGCCGCGATGACCTGCGTCAGAACGTCGAGGGAGGTCATTGCAGGCATCGACAACGGTGCATCCATCGCAGACATTGTCCTCCGACTCCATGCTGGAATGACGTGCCTTCTATAATGAGCGTCATGCGATTCCTGAATCGACCCTGGCGGCCACTGCTTTGCCTCGCGGTTCTCTCGATCGTCATCGTCACGGCCGATGCTGCCGGGGAACAGCGCTCGAGTGACAACGCGCTCACGCCGCAGCTTCTTGCGCGGACCTGGGACTCGGAACACGTGTCGCCGCAACTGCCTCCTCTGATGACCCATGACGAAGTCGTGGAGCGTCTCAGGACCGTCGCGTCGGCGCCGGGAGGCATGTTCTCGATGGAACAGATTGGCGCCTCACTCGAAGGCCGATCGATCCACCATCTCTGGACCGGAACCGGCGCGACCCGGGTTCTGCTGTGGTCGCAGATGCACGGCGACGAGCCGACGGCAACAGCAGCGCTCTTCGATGTCTATGAGTACCTGTCCAGGCACCGGGATGATCCGGCGGTGCGCCGCATCCTGTCGAACCTGACGCTTCATTTCGTGCCGATGCTCAACCCGGATGGAGCCGAACGCTTTCAGCGTCGGAACGCGCAGAGTATCGACATCAATCGGGACGCGCTACGGCTGCAGACGCCGGAGGGAAAGATTCTCAAGGCGCTGCGCGACAGACTGAACCCGAAAGTCGGATTCAACCTTCACAACCAGAGCTGGGGAACGGCGATCGGGAAACCGCCGAAGCCCGCATCGATCTCGCTGCTGTCGGTTGCCTATGACGAGAAGCGCAGCGAGAACGATGGCCGCAAGCTCACCAAGCGGCTCTGCTCCGTCATTCGTGATGCTCTCGAGCCGTTCGCATCAGGACAGATCGGCCGTTATGACGACGAGTTCGAGGTGCGCGCGTTTGGCGACAACCTCACACTGTGGGGAACGCCGGTGGTGCTCATCGAGACCGGCCCGTGGCCGTCGCAGCAGCCCGATCCACCGCTGATCCGCCTGAACTTCGTTGCGATCCTCTCGGCCCTCGACGCACTCGCGACCGGGCGCGTCAAGAAGGCGGATCCCAAGCGGTACGAATCGTTGCCGATGAACGAGACCGGCCTGTTCTACGTGCTGCTGCGCAATGCGACGGTGATCAATGGATCCGGTGTCGAGCCCTACACCGCCGACATAGGCATCTCCGGCAATCGGCGCGTCCGGACGGCAGACGGCAAGCGCGAGATCCAGGTAGTCACCAGCATCAACGACATGGGCGATCTGCGGAACTCCGGTGCCCTGCGCGACGTCGATGCAACCGGCATGACCGCCGTGCCGGATACCGGCTACGAGACCGGCGCCTTGATCGATCTACCTGATTGGAAGTTGAAGTCGGACGCGACGATCGCCACCGGGCAGCCGGCACGCATCGCCCTGCTGCGCCCTGCCGAAGGTGGCAAATACCGGGTCGAGCTCTTGCTGAAATGAGATACCTCCCAACTTCAAACTCCAAAGCAGTCCCATTTGGAGCTTTTGAAGTTTGGAATTTGAAGTTTGGTGTTGGCCTGGCTTATTTGGTGTTCGAGGTTTGGAGTTTGGAGTTGGTGTCGGCCGGGTACACGATGCGTCCGTCGAGGACGGTGTAGACGACGGTGACCGACGGCAGCGCGCTGCGCTCCATCTTGAAGATGTCGTCTGACAGCACGACGAAGTCGGCGAGCATGCCTGGTTTCAGCGTGCCTTTGCGCTGCTCGTCTCGGGAGGCGTAGGCGCCCGCGGCCGTGTAGCCGACGATGGCGTCCTTCAAGGCCATCTCCTCCGGGAACGACGCCAGGACGCGCATCGGTGACAGCGGACCGTAGGGCCAGTCGCTGCCGACGACATGGCGCGTGCCGACCTGGTCGAAATGGTCCGCATGGCTCTGGATCCGGTGCCGTCGTTCGAGCTCGCGGGTCGTGTTCGAGCGCATCGCGTGCGAGAGCGCCGCGGCAGCCCTCGTCTCTTCATCGATGGACGACTGGTGAATGGAGATCTGCCACCCGCGCCCGTCGAGCAGCCGGACGAGGCGATTGAGACCATTCCCATCGGTAGTGCCGGCATCGACATCGGCCACGCCCGACTTCAACATCGGATCGTCGGGATACCGTGAGGGATCCAGCCTCGCCACGTCGGCGTCAGAGCGCTGAGGCCGGACGGCGAGCGCCGCATACACGCGCGTGTCGAGCAGGTTTGAGCGCTTCGACGTGTTCAGCAGCTCGATATCAGCCGGTTCGAGTCCGGCAGCCTGAATGCTGGTGATCCCGTTCCGCTTCGCCTCGAGCAGTGCGGAGAGGATCGCCCGAGTGCGCGTCGCTGCGTCAACCTTCGGCAGCAGCGCCGCAACAGCCTTTATGGCGGATCCCCCGAGAACGCCGGACGGCTCGCCCGTCCCGTCTTTGAGGATGATCCCTCCGGCGGGCTCTGCCGTGCGTGCGCCGATCTTCGCAAGCTTCAGTGCCGCCGAGTTGACCCATGCGGAGGCGCCGTCTTCCGAAAGGAGGTAAACGGGGCGATCGGCCGCGACCGTATCCAGCGCCTGTCGTGTCGCCGGCTCTTCCTCCGGGAAAGTGGTCCATCCGCGGCCGAGGATCCATTTACTGGTCGGATGTGCCTCCGCCCACGTGCGCACACGATCGATCGCATCGGCAACCGTCTCCGTGCCCCTCAGGTCGACACCACTGAGCGCCAGCCCCCCTTCGACGAGATGCAGGTGCGCATCATTGAAGCCGGGCAGCACGGCCGCACCCCTGGCATCGATTGTGACAGTCTGCGGACGGCGCATGCGCAGGATTTCGCGATTGCTTCCGACTTTGAGGATCTGGTTGGCGCGAACCGCGACCGCTTCCTCCATCGGCGCCGATGCGTCACCGGTAAAGACGATCGCGTTGTGAACGATCAGGTCCACGGGCCCGTTGCTGTCATCGCGCTGTGCTCCGACGATCAATCCGGCGATCAGTGTCGCAGCGACGATGCCGACGACAACGAATGTGGTGAGACGGGCGGCCATGCGATCCTCCGTGCCGAATTTTAGCACCCGAACTGAAGTAAAGTGCGGCCTTCACGGAGGGGCGCGCGAATGCAGGTCCAGGAAACGACAGACGCATCACCCGACGAAGGTCTGCTCCGGGCGCTGGGGCTCGGTTCGGCGATCCTGCTGGTGCTTGGCAGCGTCATCGGTTCCGGCATCTTCCTGACTACCGGCGGGATGGCGGCGCTCATTCCTTCGCCCTCCCTCCTCCTGGCGGCATGGATCGCTGGAGGGGTGCTGTCGATAGCCGGCGGCCTCACATACGCAGAGATGGGCGCCATGTTTCCGCGATCCGGTGGCGTCTACGTCTTCCTGAAGGAAGCCTACGGTGCATTGCCGGCATTCCTGTACGGGTGGGCATCGCTGCTGGTCATCATCAGCGGCAGCATCGCGGCGGTTGCGGTCGGCTTTGCCGAGTACCTGAGCTACTTCATTCCCGCCGCATCGACATCCCACATCGTCCTCTCGATCCCTGTGCCGTGGGGCACGTTCGACATTTCGGCAGCACAGCTCGTTGCCTCCGCGTCGCTGCTCGTGCTCGGCGCGATCAACTACGTCGGCGTGCGCAGCGGGAACATCACAAACGTGGTGCTGACGGCGGCGAAGGTGGCGGGCCTGGTCGCGATTCCGGTCATGGCGCTGATCTGGGGCAGCGCGAGTCCTTCGTACACGCCGATCATGCCTCCCGACATCACCCGACCGCTCGCATCGTTCGGCGTGGCCATGATCGCGGTGTTGTGGACCTACGAGTCCTGGTACTACGTCACCTACGCGGCCGGTGAAATCCGCGATCCGCAGAAGAACGTGCCCCGCGCGCTGGTCCTTGGTGTGCTCGCACTGATTGTCATTTACCTTTCGGTGAACCTTGCCTACTTCTACGCGTTGAGTCTCGATGAGATCAAGGGAGTCACGCGGATCGCGGAGAAAGCCGCGCTGGCGCTGATAGGACCGTCGGGCGCAGGGTTCATTGCCCTGACCGTTTTGATTTCCACGTTCGGGTGCAACGCCGCCGGAATTCTCGGCGGCTCACGGGTTCTGTTCGCGATGGCCCGGGACGGTGTGTTCCTGCCCTCGGCGAGCAAGGTTCACCCCACTTACCGGACGCCTCACGTGGCGATCGTGGCCCTGACGGTGTGGTCCGCAATCCTTGCTCTTTCAGGGACTTACGACCAGCTTTTCACCTACGTGATGTTCGCGTCGATCCTGTTCAGTGTCGCTACTGGTGTCGCCGTGTTCGTGTTGCGATGGACGCGCCCCGGCCAGCCGCGCCCATACCGGGCGTGGGGTTACCCCGTCGTGCCGCTGCTCTTCGTGCTTGGATCGACCGCCTTCGTCATCAACACGCTCAACGAGAAGCCGGTAGAGTCGCTGATCGGGCTGGGATTGCTGCTGACTGGCATTCCTGTGTACATGTATTCAACACGACGAAGCTGAATGGAAAGACGAAGCGCTTTTGCCGGAGTGTTTGAATGAGCGGCAACAGAAAATAAGCGCGTTGTGTCGTCGAGTCCTATTGTCGTGAGTGCGAGCCGCAGGCTTAACGTCAATGAACCCACTGTCATGAAAATCGCAATTCTCGGCTCCGGCGCCGTCGGCGGCTACTATGGCGCGAAGCTCGCGCACGCCGGCCATGACGTGACCTTCATCGCCCGCGGCGCGCACCTCGCCGCGATTCGCGAGCGAGGGCTCGCGATCAAGAGCCCCGCGCTCGGAGATTTCGTTGCAACCGCGCGCGCAGAAGAAGACACCCGGAAAATTGGCACCGTCGACCTGGTGCTGGTTGCGGTGAAGGCCTACGACAACCCGACGGCGCTGCCGATGCTGCTGCCGATGCTCGGTCAGGAGACGACCGTGCTCACGGTGCAGAACGGCGTCGACAGTGTCAGCGAAGTCGCGGCGATCACCGGCGAGGCCCGGGTGGTCGGTGGGACGACTTATATTGCGACTGCGCTCAGCGCGCCAGGAATCATCGAGCAGACCGGGACACACCGGCGCATTGTTTTCGGCGAGGTGTTCGGAGCGCTGCCGCGGTCGTCACCGCGGGTCGAGGCCATTCACGACGCACTCCGTGGGGCAGACATTCAGTCGGACGCAGCCGGGGATGGCCGCGTTCCGATCTGGGAGAAGTTCATTTTTCTGGCTTCGCTGGCGGGCTTCACCGGGGCAACCAGGCTGCCGATCGGTCCCGTGTGGGCGGATCCATTCATCCGGACCCAGTTCCTCGACGGGTGCCGTGAGATCGAAGCTGTCGCACGGGCCGAAGGAGTGCCGGTTGCGGCGGATCGTATTCAGCAGATCGAGAAGTACGTCGGCGGCATCCCCGGCAGTATGCGTTCTTCACTTCTTATCGATCTTGCACAAGGCAAGCGAATCGAGGTGGAGGCGTTACAGGGATCGGTCGTCCGCCGGGCAG
>Ga0126305_10000860_pt1 | contig 13259 bp, 16 predicted proteins | sample Plot26_FD_92536 | JGI IMG/M metagenome (GOLD analysis project Ga0126305, IMG submission 92536) | Serpentine soil microbial communities from UC McLaughlin Reserve, CA, USA - Plot26 | ecosystem: Environmental > Terrestrial > Soil > Grasslands | place: USA: UC McLaughlin Reserve, Lake County... | reverse complement strand
GTCGAGCAGCGCCGTCTCCTCGCCGCAGATGTAGGCGCCGGCGCCGCGGTGGACGACCAGCTCGAGGTCGCGGTGGCTGCCGAGGATGTTCGTCCCCAGGTAGCCGGCCTCGTAGGCCTCGGCGACGGCGGCGTCGAGGATGTCGGCCTGGGCGGCGTACTCGCCGCGGATGAAGATGAAGGCGTGGCCGGCGTCGGCGGCGAGGGCGGCGATCGCGATCCCCTCGATCAGCTGGTGGGGGTTGCGCTGCATCAGCTCGCGGTCCTTGAAGGCACCCGGCTCGGACTCGTCGGCGTTGCAGCAGAGGTACTTGGCCATGTCGCCGCGCGGTAGGAAGGAGGCCTTTTTGCCCATCGCGAAGCCGGCGCCGCCGCGGCCGCGCAGGCCGGAGTCTTCGAGCTCTTTGAGGACCTCGTCCTGCTCCATCTCCTTGTAAGCGCGCTCGAGCGTCTCGTAGCCGCCGGCGATGCGCCTGTAGCCGTCCAGCGTGCGCAGCGCCGGGTCCTCGGCGTGCTCCAAGAGGACGCGCTTCTCGAGCCGGTTCGGCATCAGCCGTCCCCCGCCAGCCCGCGCTTCGCCAGCGCCTTCTCCGGCAGGACCTCGTCGCCGGCCCGGAGCTGCTCGATCGCGACCCCCGCCTCGGCCGCCTCCAGCGGCCCGAAGTAGCGCTGGTCGATCGAGGCCATCGGGGCGATGTCGCAGGCGCCGAGGCACTCGAAGCCGGTGACGAAGAAGTTGCCGTCGTCGCCCTCGGCCGCCTCCTTGAAGGCGTCGAGGAGGCGGTCGCCGCCGCGCATCCAGCAGCTGATGTTGGTGCAGACCTCGATCCGGTGGGTGCCGACCGGGGAGGTGTGCAGGAGGTCGTAGAAGCTCGCGACGGACTCCAGGTAGGCCGGCGTCACCTGCATCACCGCGGCGGCCTGGCGGATCCCCTCCGGGGTGCACCAGCCGTAGCGCTCCTGCACCGCCCACAGCGCCGGGATCGAGGCCGAGCGGCGGTCGGGGTACCGGCCCATCAGCGTCTCGATCCGCTCCGCCAGCTCTGCCGGGCAGTCGACTTCGTGGCGCTCCGGAATCTCCTCCTCGGGGCGGCCGGGGACGCGCCCCTGGTTGACCGCCGGGTCGACCGGCAGGTTCGGGTTGCTCCTCCCGGCGCCGTCGACGGGGCTCATCGGTCGACACCTCCCAGGATCGGGTCGAGCATGCCGAGGCTGGCGATCATGTCGGCGACGTAGCCGTCGAGCGCCATCTCGCGGAAAGCCTGCAGGTTGACGAAGGAGGGGTCGCGGTAGTGGACTCGGGCCGGCTTCGCCGAGCCGTCGGCGACGACGAAGCAGCCGAGCTCCCCGCGAGGGCCCTCGATCGAGTAGTAGACCTCGCCCGGTGCTACCCGGTAGCCCTCGGTGACGAGCTTGAAGTGGTGGATCAGGCTCTCCATCGAGGTCGAGAGCTCCGAGCGCGGCGGCAGAACGTACTTGCGGTCATCGGCGATGTAAGGGCCCTCGGGGAGGGCGTCGAGGCACTGGGAGACGATCCGGCTTGACTCGACCATCTCCGCCACCCGCACCCGGTAGCGGTCGTAGTTATCGCCGACGGTGCCGACCGGGATCTTGAAGTCCATCTCGGGATAGACGAGGTAGTCGAAGGCCTTGCGCAGGTCCCAGGGCTCACCGGCGGCGCGCAGGAGGGGGCCGGTCACGCCCAGCTCCAGCAGCCGCTCGCGAGGGACGATCCCGGTCCCTTTGGTCCGCTGCAGGAAGACCTCGTTGCGGTCGAGCAGATCTTCGTACTGGCCGACCCGGATCGGCATTTCCTCGGCGAACCTGCGGCACTTGGCCTCGAAGCCGACGGGGATGTCCTCGATCACGCCGCCGACCTGGAAGTAGCGGGTGTGCATCCGCTGCCCGGTCGCCATCTCGAAGAGGTCGAGGATCTTGTCGCGCTCGCGGAAGCAGTACCAGAGCATCGAGATCGCGCCGAGGTCCAGCGCGGTCGTGCCGAGCCAGACGAGGTGGGAGTGGATCCGGTTGAGCTCGAGGAAGAGCGTCCGCAGGTACTTGGCTCGGGGCGGGATCTCGAGGTCGATCAGCCGCTCGACCGCACCGCAGAAGGCCTCCATCTGGAAGAAGTAGGAGACGTAGTCCATCCGCTCGACGAAGGGGATGACCTTCCAGTAGCTCTTGTCCTCGCAGGACTTTTCGATCCCGGTGTGGACGTAGCCGATCACCGGCCGCAGCTCGCGCACGAGCTCGCCTTCGAGGTCGACGACGAGGCGGAGCACGCCGTGGGTCGCCGGGTGGTGGGGCCCGACGTTGACGGTCATGATCTCGGTGTCGCGGTCGGGGGTCGCGTCGCGATCGACGAAGGTCGAGGCCGGAGGGGTCTCCAGCATGTCGGTGCTCATCCCGACTTCTGCCTGGCGCTCAGTCATAGCGCTGCTCCGAGTAGGTGAAGGTGACCGGCTCGCCGCCGATCGGGAAGTCGCGGCGCTGCGGCCAGCCGACGTAGTCCTCGGGCATCAGGATCCGGGTCAGGTTCGGGTGGCCACGGAAGACGATCCCGAAGAAGTCGAAGACTTCGCGCTCCTGCGCCTCGGCGGTGGGGAAGAGCTCGACGCAGGAGTCGATCTCCGGCAGCTTCTCGCCGCCGGGATCCGGCAGCATCGCTTTGACGCGGACGCGCTCGACCCGGTCGCGGTTGATCAGCTCGTAGTGGACGCCGAAGCGCGGTTCGTTCGGCAGGTAATCGGCGGCGTGGAGGCTGGAGAGGAAGTCGTAGCGCTGGCCCGGCTGGTCCCGCAGCCACGTCAGCACCTCGGTCACCCGGGCCGGGTCGACCAGCAGCGCCGCCTGGGCGCGGTCATATGAGGTCGCCAGCACGGCACCGGGGCGGTCACGCTCGATTTCCCCCCGGATCAGCTCGAGTCCGGGGGCGTCAGGCAAGGGAGGGCTCCCCGCTCTGGCGCAGCTCTTCGACCGAGCGCCGCGCGTTCTCGTAGGCCTTCGCCGCCTCCGGGCTGGGCTCGGAGCGGGGCCCGCCGCGCGCCCACTCCTCGGTGCCGTAGGCGCCGTAGCGGCGGCGCCAACCCTGGTCGGCGTTCTCCATGATCTTCCGCTGCAGCTTGGTGAAGCCGTAGAGGACGGCCTCCGGGCGCGGCGGGCAGCCGGGAACGTAGATGTCGACCGGCATGAACTTGTCGGCGCCCTGGACGACGGCGTAGTTGGCGAACATCCCCGCCGAGGAAGAGCAGGCGCCCATCGCCATCACCCACTTCGGCTCCAGCATCTGGTCGTAGAGGCGGCGGACGACCGGCGCCATTTTGATGCTGACGCGGCCGGAGAGGATGATCAGGTCCGCCTGGCGCGGGGAGGCGCGCAGCGCCTCGGCGCCGAAGCGGGCGAGGTCGTAGCGGGCGGTGACGATCGAGATCGGCGCCTCGATCGCGCAGCAGGCGAGCCCGAAGGTGAGCGGGAAGATCGAGTTCGCCCGGGCCCAGTTCTGGACTTTCTCGAAGGTGGTGGTGACGACCCGTTCTTCGACGTAGCGCTCGAGGTCATCTCCCTCGAGGTCGCCGCGGAGCAGGTCGCGGGCGGTCACTTGCTTCTCGCGCAGGCTGCGGCGCTCTACCTCCAATCCAACGCACCCTTCCGCCAGACGTAGACGAAGGCGACGAGGAGAAGGGCGACGAAGGTGACCATCTCGCCGAGGACGAAGACGCTGTCGGCGTCCTTCAGGATCACCCCGATCGGGTAGAGGAAGATGACCTCGATGTCGAAGAGGATGAAGAGCATCGCGATCAAGTAGAAGGTGACGCCGAAGCGCAGTCCCTTGGTCGGCTCGACCGGGATCCCGGACTCGTACGGATCGCCTTGGCGACGGCTGGCGGAGGTCTCGCGCGCCGGCTTCTTCGGCCCCAGCAGGTGGTTCAGCATCGCGAAGATGCCGCCGACCGTGAGGCCGAGGAAGGCGAAGACGAGAATCGGGAGGTAGGTCTTGAGCACGGGGAGGAAAAGGTGGCCGTCCACGCTGTTATACACCGACATTGTGACAACTTGCTACATAGTGCTTTTCCGCATCAGCAAGCCGAATCCCGACTCCTCTAGGCGGATATAACCCTTGGTCGGCCTCCACATCGCAGTCGGCGTGCTTCTGATCGTCCTCAACGCCGCCGCGGGGCTCGTCGGCGGCATCGCCTGGTATCGCAACCATCCCTCGATCCCCTTCTGGTACCTGCTGCGGGCGGCCCAGGTGGCGGTCTTCCTCCAGGCCCTCCTCGGCGGCCTCCTCGTCGTCACCGACCACGAACCCGAGGAGGGCCTCCACTACCTCTACGGAATTCTCCCCCTCGTCGTCTCCTTCATCGCCGAGGGAGCCCGAGCCGACGCCGCCCACCGCGAGGTAGGCGACCTCGACCCCGAGACCCTCACCACCGACGAACAGGAGTCCCTAGCCCTGGCGATCGTCCGCCGCGAGATGGGGATCATGGCCGTCAGCTGCGGCGTCATCTTCTTCCTCGGCCTGCGGGCGGCCGGAACGAGCGGGCTCTAGAAGCCGCGGCTCTTGCCGCGCTCACGCGCAAGCGCCTCACGCAGATCCTCGAGCAGCTTCCAGAATTCTCGTTTGTCGAACCGCACCTGGTCGGTGAGGGGGACCGGTCTCGCCTCGAGGACAAACCGCTCTAGTGCTTCGACCGCTTCGTCAGTGGCCTGCCGTTCCGAGAGGGTCATACCGATCTATCGGCACACGATTGCCGAACTGGAGCATCGAACCTCCGATCCGGCACCGATGAGGTGTTCGATCGCAAGTTCGCTCACCGAGGCGGCAGTTGTCCTCCCCTGGGAACGGTTTTTGCCGGTTCGTCGCCTCGCTAATCCAGCGGCCGGTATTCGCCGGCGTGGAAGACGAGGGGGTCGCCCCGCCGGGACTCCAGCGCCCGCACCTCGCCGGTGACGATTACGTGGTCGCCGGCGGAGATCACGTCGCGGAGGTCGCAGGCGATCCAGATCAGGGCGTCGTCGATTGCCGGCAGGCCGTCGCGCTCGCTCCAGGCGACGCCGGTCCACTTCTCGGCCACCGGCGCCTTGGTTGCGAAGGCGCGGGCGATCGGCTCCTGGCCGGCGTGGAGGACGCTGATGCCGAAGCCGTCGGCGGCTTGGACGGCGAGCAGGGTGCGGGAGCCGCGGTCGAGGCAGGCGAGCATCATCATCGGCTCGATCGAGAGCGAGGAGACCGCGTTGGCGGTCGCTCCGGCGGGTCCGTCGGGCCCGTTCGCGGTGACGATCGTGACCCCGGTCGGGAGCCCTGACATGGCTACGCGGAAGGCGTCTGGATCGGGCGGCGGCATCGGCAAAGAGCGAAGTCGGCTCTAGACAATATGATGCCCGCCGCATGCGCCCAGTGCTGATCATCGCGATGGTCCTCGCCGCTGCCCTCGGCCTGGCGGCTTGCGGCTTCGGCGAAGAAAAGGTCTCGGTCTCCGACAAGGACCCCAATCACGAAGGGGCCGTCCTCTTCGCGACCCACTGCTCCGGCTGCCACACGCTCAGCGCCGCCGGCACCCAGGGCAGCGGCAACCGCGGTGAGCGGACCCAGGGCCCGAACCTCAACCAGCGCGTCGAGAGCTACGACGACGCCCTCTACGCGATCCAGAACGGCGGCTTCTCCGGCGCGATCATGCCGCAGAACATCGTCGTCGGCGAAGAAGCCAAGGCCGTCGCCAAATTTGTCGCCAAGTACGCCGGCTCTGAAGCCGAAGAGTCCCCCCGGCCGGGCCAAGAAAACCCCTAGCGGGGGCCTCCCATGCTGGACCTGAAGGCGATCCGCTCCGAACCCGAGCGGTTCAAAGCGGCGTTGTCGCGCCGGGGCGCGGCCGAGCAGGTCGACGAGCTGGTGGCCCTGGACGCCCGCCGGCGGCAGTTGCTGCCCGAGGTCGAGAACGCGCAGGCGGAGCGGAAGACGCTCTCGAAGCAGATCGGCGAACGCAAACAGGCCGGCGAGGAGGCCGAGGCCGAGCGGCTGATGGCGACCGTTCAGGGTCTGAAGGAGACGATCGAGACCGGCAAGGAGGAGCTGGAGAAGGTCGAGGCCAAGCTCGACGAGCTGGCGCTGACGCTTCCCAACCTGCCCGATCCCGACGCCCCGGAAGGGATGACCGAGGACGACGCGGTGGTGCTGCGCGAGGTCGGCGAGCGACCCGAGTTCGACTTCGAGCCCCGCGACCATCTCGAGATCGGAACCGAGCTCGGCCTGATCGAGATGGAGGCCGCGGCCGAGCTCTCCGGCTCCCGCTTCGCCTACCTGAAGGGCGACCTGGTCCTACTCGAGCTGGCGCTGGTCCGCTTCGCGATCGAGACGGTCCGCGCCCAGGGGCACGAGCCGGTCGTCCCCCCGGTCCTGGTCCGCGAGGAGGCGCTGGAGGGGACGGGGTTCCTGCCCGGCGACCGCGACCAGATCTACGAGATCCCCAAGGACGAGCTCTTCCTCACCGGCACCTCGGAGGTCGCCCTCGCCGGCCTCCACGCCAACCAGATCCTCGACCTCGGCACCCTGCCGCTCCGCTATTGCGCCTTCTCGACCTGCTTCCGCCGCGAGGCGGGGGCCGCCGGCCGCGACACCCGTGGCATCTTCCGCGTCCACCAGTTCGACAAGGTTGAGATGTTCTCGTTCGTCGAGCCCGGGGCCTCGCAGGAGGAGCACGAGCGCCTGCTCTCGATCGAGGAGACGATCCTCGGCGAGCTGGAGATTCCCTACCGCGTCGTCAACGTCGCCATCGGCGACCTCGGCGCTCCGGCCGCGAAGAAGTACGACTGCGAGGCCTGGATCCCGAGCCAGGGCCGCTTCCGCGAGCTCACCTCCTGCTCGAACACGACCGACTACCAGGCCCGCCGCCTCGGTGCCCGTTACCGCCCCGCCGAGGGAGAGGCACCGCAGCCGGTACACACGCTGAACGGCACCGCCTGCGCCGTCGGCCGCACGATCATCGCCCTGATCGAGAACCGGCAGGAAAGCGACGGGAGTTTCACGCTACCTAAAACTTTGCATCCGTACGGGGCGCCTGACAGAATCGCGCCACGATGAGCACGGGCGTCCGGGAGGCGAAACGAGTTGTGCTCTGCGATGACCACGAGATCGTCCGCGAGGCGATCAAGTCACGCATGGCGAATTCGACGGTGGTCGAGATCGTCGGCGAGGCCGCCAACGGCCGCGATGTTGTCCAGACCGTCAAGGAGCTGGAGCCCGACGTCCTCATCATCGACGTCGAGATGCCCAAGCGCGACGGCATCGAGGCGACGCGCGAGGTCCTCAAAGTCCGGCCGCGGACGAAGGTGATCATCTTCACCGCCCACGCCCAGCCCGACCTGCTGGCGCTCGCCCTGCGGGCCGGCGCCTCCGGCTACGTGCTGAAGTCGGCGCCGGCGGAGGACATCGCCAAAGCCGTCAAAGCCGTGACCGGGGGAGGGACCTTCCTCGGCGGCGACTTCGCCGGCGGCAAGCCTTCCGAGGTCGAGAAACTGCTCGAGCTCTCACCGCGTGAGCGGCAGATCCTCGAGCTCCTGGCCGAGGGCCTGCGGGTGAAAGAAATCGCCGAACGGCTGCAGCTGAGCCCCGCGACCGTGCACACCCATGTGCGCAACGCGATCGCCAAGCTCGAGGTCGACACCCGCACCGAGGCGGTGGCGCTGGCAGTGCGCTTCAGCTACCTCGGCGCCGGCGGCGGCGCGCTGTAAAAGTGCACAGGCGCCTTCGCGCCTGTGCCGGGGCTACTCCTTCTTATCCAGGGTCAGGGCGCAGCCGTTGATGCAGAAGCGCTTGCCGCCCTGGTCGGCCGGACCGTCGTCGAAGACGTGGCCGAGGTGGGCGTCGCAGTGCTTGCAGACGACCTCGGTGCGGCGCATGAAGAGGCTGTTGTCGGGCCGCAGCTCGACGTGCTCGAGGTTCGCCGGCTCGGTGAAGCTTGGCCAGCCGGTGCCGGAATCGAACTTCGTGTCGGAGGAGAAGAGCTCGGTGCCGCAGCCGACGCAGCGGTACATCCCCTCCGCCTTCTCGTCCCAGTAGGGGCCGGTGAAGGCGCGCTCGGTGCCCCCTTTACGGGTGACCTCGAACTGCTCCGGGGTGAGCTCCTCGCGCCACTCCTGCTCGCTTTTCTGGACCTTCGTTGCCATCTGTCTCCTTTCTTCTCTGTGCATAGAGAGTACGCCCCGGGTATTACCGGCCCAAGGCGTGGAGGCTCCGCCCGCTGATTGCCGCGATCGCGACCGTTGAACGCGCATCCGATTTTCACCACACCCTGGTGTGGCGAATCTCCGATGCGGCGCGTCGACCTAGGATGGCGGCGTGCTCGACGCCTTCTACGAGCCCGATGGCGACCTCTTCCGCGCCACCGAGCTGACCCGCGGCCCCTGGGACCCCGGGGCCCAGCACGCCGGCCCGCCGGCGGCGCTGCTCGGCTATGCGATCGAGCGACTGCCGGAAGCGGACGAGTTCCAGGTTGGCCGCGTCACCTTCGAGATCCTCCGCTCGGTTCCGATTGAGCCGGTGCGGGTGGAGGCGCGGGTCGCGCGGCCGGGGCGACGGGTGCAGATGTTCGAGGGGGAGCTGAGCGACGCCGAGGGCGGGGTCCTAATGCGGGCGCGGGGCTGGCGGCTCCGCAAGGCCAGGCTGGAGCTGCCGGGTGAGGCGCTCCTCGCCAGCCAGCCGCCGGCGCCGCCGGAGGAGGGGAGGGCGGCTGAGTTCTTCCCGACCGAGCAGGAGCACGGCTACCACTCGGCGATGGAGGTTCGCTTCGTCGCCGGTGGCTTCCTCGAACCGGGGCCGGCGACGGCCTGGCTGCGGATGCGCCAGCCGCTGGTGGCGGGGGAGGAGCCGACGCCGCTGCAGCGCCTTCTCGTCGCCGCCGATGTCGGCAACGGCATCAGCGCCGCCCTCGACTTCCGTCGCTTCCTCTTCATCAACGTCGACCTCACCGTCCACCTCGAGCGGATGCCGAAGGGTGAGTGGATCGGCGTCGACGCGGCCACCCTGCCGCGCCCCAGCGGCGTCGGTACCGCCGAGTCGACCCTCTTCGACGTCGAAAACGGACGGGTCGGCCGCGCTTTGCAGACGCTCCTGATCAGCGAGCGGTAGTAGGCGGTCCGCCCGCCGGGTGGAGGCGGGCGAAGATCATCAGCGCCGAGGCGAGGCAGACGGCGGCGGCGAAGAAGAAGGCGCCCTCGTAGCTGGTCAGCGCGGCGACCGCGCCGGCGATCGGCGCCCCGAGGCCGACCCCGGCGTCGAAGAAGGCGGTGTAGGTCCCCATCGCCGCGCCGCGCGCCTGCTGGGAGACCCGCCCCAGCGCGATCAGCATCAGCGAGGGGTTGAGGAGGGCGAAGGCGGCTCCCATCGCGACACCGCCGAGGAGGGCGACGGGAAGGCTGTGGGCGACGGCGATCAGAGCCAGGCCCACGGCCTCGCCGATAGTCGCCGCGATCGCGACCGGTGCGGCGCCCATGCGGTCGGGCAGGTCGCCAAAGACCAGCCGGGTGAGGACGATCATCGCCGCGAAGGCGGCGAAGACCGTGGCGCCGTGGCCTACCCCGCGGGATTCCAGGTGGAGGACGATGAAGGTGGCCACCGCGGCGTAGCCGAATGAGGCGAGTCCGACCGCGAACCCGGGGCCGACGGCCTCCGGTGCGATCAGCGGGTGCGGCTGGGCGTGGGCGAGCGGCTTAAACGGGTCGCGGGCGGCGAGGGCGAACAGCGCCCCGAGCACCGGCAGCGCCCCGGCGACGATCCAGACCAGGTCGTAGCCGCCCGCATCGAGGAGCACCTCGCCGAGCAGCGGACCGATGCTGAGGCCGCCCCAGACGGCGAGCCCGTAGAGGCCGAGGACACGGCCGCGGCGGTCCTCCGGTGCCAGGTCGACGATCCAGGCCGAGCCGGCGGTGTAGACGGCGCCCTCGCCGGCGCCGAGGATGAGGCGGGCGACGATCAGCCCGGCGATCCCCAGGCTCGGCAGGTAGAGGAAGCCGCTGAGCGCGACCAGGCAGGCCCCTGCCAGCACCGTCGGCTTGCGGCCGCGGGTGTCGGCGAGGCGCCCGGCCACGGGCCGCAGCAGCAGCCCGGTGACGGCATAGGCGCCGACGACGACGCCGACGGCGACGTCGCCGGAATCGAGCGGCCCGTGGATGTAGCGGGGAAGGACCGGCAGCACCGAGCCGACGCCGACGAGGCCGCAGAAGGTGGCGGCGAAGACACCGGCGAAGCTGAGGCCGGGACGCTGGTCGGGCACGGCGTCCGCTGATCCAGCCGCGCTCACGCGAGCAGGTCGGCGAGGCTCTCGACCACGTGGTCGGGCGCCGGATCCGCGGTTTCAGCCTCCTCGCGCGAGGTGGTGCCGCTGAGGACGAGGATCGTCTCCAGCCCGGCGGCGTGCCCACCGGCGATGTCGGAGGAGACGCGGTCGCCGACCATAGCCACCGTGAGGTTCCGTGGTTCCTTAGTCGCCTCCTGCACGACTAAGGAACCACGCAACGCCTCGATCGCCATCTCGAACAGGTGCCGCTCCGGCTTGCCGGCGATCTCGGCGCGGCGGCCGGTGGCGGTCTCGACCGCGGCGAGTACCGAGCCGGTGCCGGGCAGCTCGCCGCCGGGGTAGGGCATGGTCGGGTCGCGGCTGGTGGCGACGAAGGCGGCGCCGGCGTCGAGCGCCCGCTTCGCCGCCAGCAGCTCTTCGTAATCGAAGCCGCGGTGGCCGGAGACGACGACCGCGTCCGCCTCCCAGGCCGCCTCGCCCTCGAGCAGGGTCGCCCCCGTCGCCGCGACCATCTCCTTCAGCGCCGGCGCCCCGATCACGAAGGCGCTGCCGCCTTCCGCCGCCTCGCCCGCCAGCCCGGCGGCGACCATCCCGGCGGTGACAACCTGCTCGGCTCCGACCTCGATCCCGAGCTCCCGCAGGCGCTCCGCATAAGCGGCCGGCGGCTTTCCAGGATTGTTGGTGACGAAGACGATTCGCTTGCCGCTCTCGAGCAGCTTCCGCAGCGCCTGCGGTGCGGCCGGCACCGGCTCACGCCCGATCCAGACGACGCCGTCAAGGTCAACCAGGAATCCGTCGAAGCGATCCGCGAGGGCCACGGCCGCACCCTATTTGCCGGACTCGATAGCGTGCCCGGCAGTGAGCGCCAACGGACCAGTCGTCGTCGCCACCGACCTCCACCGTCGCTTCGGCGAGGGGGACACCGCGGTCGACGCCCTCGACGGGGTCACCACCGCCTTCGAGCGCGACCGCTTCACCGCGATCATGGGTCCCTCGGGGTCGGGCAAGTCGACCCTGATGCACATCCTCGCCGGCCTCGACAAGCCGACCTCGGGGGTGGTCGAGCTCGACGGCGTCGACATCACCCGCCTCGACGACGGCGAGCTGACCCAACTGCGCCGCGACAAGCTCGGCTTCGTCTTCCAGTTCTTCAACCTTCTGCCGGTCCTGACCGCGGAGGAGAACCTTGTCCTGCCGCTCTCGATCGCCGGCCGCAAGCCTGACCGGGCCTGGGTCGACCAGCTGATCGCCACCGTCGGGCTCGATGACCGCCGCACCCACCGTCCTGCGGAGCTCTCCGGCGGCCAGCAACAGCGCGTCGCGGTCGCCCGCGCCCTGGTCAGCAAACCGGCCGTCGTCTTCGCCGACGAGCCGACCGGCAACCTCGACTCCAAAGCCAGCGCCGACGTGATGAAGCTGCTGCGCCAGGCGGTCGACGAGTTCGACCAGACGGTGGTGATGGTCACCCACGACCCGGTCGCCGCCGCCCACGCGGACCGGCTGATCACGCTGCAGGACGGGAAGATCGTCAGCGACGCCGCCCCCGGCTCCGCGGACGACGTGATCGAGCTGCAGAAGCAGCTTGACTAGCCTCGGCCTCAAGAGCCTCTGGGCTCGCAAGGTCCGGGCTGCGCTGACCAGCTTCGCCGTCTTCCTCGGCGTCGCCTTCGTCGCCGGCTCCTTCGTCCTCACCGACACGATCTTCGCCGCCTTCGACGAAATCTTCAGCGAGTCGCTGAAGGGGACGAGCGTCGTCGTCACCGCCGAGAACCCGGTCGAACAGGAAAGCGGCGAAATCCCGACGATCAGCGCTTCGCTGCTGCCGCGGGTGGTGCGGACTCCGGGCGTGCGCGAAGCCGCCGGCGCGATCTTCACTCCGGGCGCCTTCTTCGACGCCGAGAACGAAAAGATCGGCAACAAATTCGCCCCGAAGTTCATCTCCTCGACCCTGCCGGGGGAACTGGAGTCGCTCACCTATGTCGAGGGCCACGCGCCCCGCGGCCCGACCGAAGCCTCGCTCGACAAGGCCGCGGCAGAGACCGGCGACCTGAAGCCGGGCGACAAGATCAAGCTGATCGGCCAGGGTGACCTGGAGACCTTCCGACTGGTCGGGCTGACGCAGCTGGGCTCTGCCTCGTTCGGCGGCGCCTCGATCGCCCAGGTGACGTTGCCGGTTGCCCAGCGGCTCACCCACAAGCAGGGGCGTTTCGACCAGATCTCCATTGCCGCCGACAAGGGTGTCTCGGCAAATGCACTGAAACGACGCATCGCCGAGGCAATGCCGGCCGGGATCAGGGTCGAGACCGCGCAGGAAAGCGCCGACCGCTCCTCGGACGAGATCCGCGACAACCTCGGCTTCCTGCGCATCTTCCTTCTCGTCTTCGGCTTCATCGCCGTCTTCGTCGGCTCCTTCCTGATCTTCAACACCTTCTCGATCACCGTCGCCCAGCGGATCAGCGAATTCGGGATGCTGCGGACGCTGGGGGCCTCGCGACCGCAGATCCTCATCACGGTGATGGTCGAGGCTGTGGCGATCGGGCTGCTCGGGGCGCTGCTGGGGATCGGCGGTGGCTTCCTGATCGCCAAGGGGATCAACGTCCTCTTCGAAGCGATCGGCATCGACCTGCCGACGACCAGCCTTGTGCTCGAGTCGCGGACGGTGATCGTCGCCCTCCTCGTCGGGGTCCTGGTCACGTTGGTCTCCTCGCTGGTTCCGGCCCTGCGCTCGACCCGGGTGCCGCCGATCGCCGCCCTGCACTCCTTCCGGCCGACGCCGACCCGTCGCCGCCGGCTCGTCTATCTCGCGCTCTCGATCCTGCTCGCGGCCGCCGGCCTGGGGATGGTCTCGCTCGGCCTCTTCGGCAGCGGCAGCGGCGGGACCCGCGCGGGGCTGATCGGGGGCGGCGCGGTCGCCGTCGTATTCGCCGTCTCGCTCTTCAGACCTCGCTTGGTCACGCCGCTTGCGGCC
>Ga0126305_10000859_pt1 | contig 13259 bp, 19 predicted proteins | sample Plot26_FD_92536 | JGI IMG/M metagenome (GOLD analysis project Ga0126305, IMG submission 92536) | Serpentine soil microbial communities from UC McLaughlin Reserve, CA, USA - Plot26 | ecosystem: Environmental > Terrestrial > Soil > Grasslands | place: USA: UC McLaughlin Reserve, Lake County... | reverse complement strand
TCCCTGTGTAACCGGCGCCCTAGAAGCTTAGCGGCTCTAGAGATCGCCAAGTTCCTGATCGGAGTTAAACAAGTCGGAAGTTGAGTATCTGGTTGAGGTTGCTTGGCGTCTTTGCTAGGGTGCCTAGGCGTGAACTCGGCCCGAGGCGTAGGAGGGGGGAAATATTGCCTCGGGCCGGCTCTTCTTTATATCTCACGGTTGAGCTTCGTGTGCGCTCCCTCTGTGCCCTTATTCACCCGAGAACAGAAAGGCGGTGCCCAAGCGAGAAGGTTCTTAGAGATGCTCAATACGCCGATGGCCGTGCTCGTGGTGTTGGTAGTCGTCGTGGCGGTCAACGCCTTTCTGCTCTTCGGCCACTACTTGCCCAGCCTCAGAGGACCCCCACGGCGCCCTCCTCGGCCCCCACGTTAACAACCGAGCGCACGAGGAGTGCTCCCATGAGGACCACCGTAGAGAAGACGGACCCCGAAGCTACCGAGGAGCAGACGCAGCCCGCAACTACCCTTGAGGTGACGACCACAGCTGCGGCAAGTGCAACGGGCTCTCCCTGAGCGTTTAACGAACCCTCATTCACCGAAGTGCCTAGTAGGCCAATTCTGCGAACTTCGCGTGTACGGGGTTCTAAGGAGTTCGGAGCCTTCTAGGTGCTCTTGTGTGCTTTGTGTCATAGCGCACATAACCCTCCTTCTAACAGGAGTATGGTGCTGAGGGTGCGTGCAGGCGCCTCGGCGTCACGAGAAGGGCAAGCCCGCTCTGTGGCGGGGGCGCAAAGCCTAAGGACCTCTAGGAGGTGGCCGGGCTGCCCAAAAGGAGTGCTCTTGACACATCCTCTCCGATGGTCTGAGTCTAAGGCCGAACGAGTCCAATCATTAGTTCTAGAACGGGTCGCCAGCCTATTGCTGCGCTACCCTGCCGAGCGGAGGGAGGAGGCTACGTATGAGGCCTTCTCGAAGCTGAGGCCACACGTAGAGGCGGAGCTTCAGGCGCTAGAGACCCTGGAGTGGCTGAGGGACCTCACGGACGAGGAACTCGTCCGGCGGCGGGTGTTTACGATGCTCGTGTCCGTGGTCAGGCACGACGAAGGGGCGAATATGCCCGCGAGGGAGTGCATCCTCGCGGCCCTGCGCCGAAAGGCCGCGACCAAATCCGAACTCCAGAGGCGTACGGGGTTAAGCGTGAGCACGATACGCAACAACCTCTTCGGACTCATCAAAGGCGGGGAGGTCGTTGGCGACAGAGGTCGCCCGAAGACCTACGAGTTGGTGCCATCAGTGTCCAGAAAGACATCACGAGGGTAGTCTCGGACCTTCGTCTGTCCTCTATTCACCAGGGTGCGTGGAAGCTAGATTCTCCGAAGTTCGCTGAGAAAGTTCCAAAGTTAGCCCATTTAGGGTATGCGCTCTCCTACGGCGTAGGCTACAAAGGAAGGGTGCATCAGGCTTTCTCGGATCAACCAAGGGGGGGTTAGATGTTATGCCCTTCGTGGTTGTGGCAGTGCTGGGGGCAACCGTGGCCGTGTTGGCGGTGTTGGTGATGTACTTGCTGGTGCGTCGTTGGCTATGAGGAGAGACCTCTAGCCCTCGGCGGCCCGCAACTCCTGTATCTGTTGGTCCACTTCCTCTAGAGCCTCGCCGATCCTGCTCTCCAGCCTAGCTCTCCTATGATAGGCAAGGTTTCTGCTCAAACCCCTAGCTTCTTCGAGGAGCACGCGCATGTTTTGCAACTCCGAAAGCTGGGAGTCTGCCATTGGCCTATCTGAGTGTCCTTCTGGCACATTAGTCATGTAGTCATTCTACTTCTTGCAGGTCCCTTTCCCTCTATTCACGGGAGTGCGTGGAAGGTGAATTCTGCGAACTTCGCCTTTCCAGAGTTCTCGGAAGTTCACATAGCCCCGACCCCTTGTCCTAGATAGAAACATCCGTACCTTTGTGTGGTATGGTGGGGTTGCAGGCGATGGTCTTAGGTCGGATGGGGCCCCAACCTCCCTCATCCAAGAGCGTGTGCTCTATCCTGCCCATCGCCCGCCATTCGCGGGCCGGGATCTCTAGGACATCTCACCCGGCCCGCAGTTCCTTTGTATCGCACGGCTGGCCCTCTCTGTGTATGCCCAGCCTTTATGCTGCCCTTGGCTGCTGCCCTTGGCTACTCTGCCCATAGCCGTGCCCGTCTGACCAACCTCTCTGGAGCGGCCTTTGTCGTGCTCTCAGCCGGTCCTATGCTGAGTGTTTCTCCCACTCCCCGTCCCCTTTTTCTCAGCGATCAATCGTTCTCCCATTTTTAGGGTGGGAATATGTCGCACAGTGGTTCTCGGCGCTCCTGGATTCGGAAAACCTTTGTCGGGCGGTTGAACATCATGGGGTTGAACATGCTCCCCGTTCGTATTCACCGGAGTGCGTGGAAGGGGTTTTCTGAGAAGTTGGCCCGCAAGGCGATCTAGAAGTCTCGGCACTCCTCCTACGGCAACCCTTCTTCGATCGGCAATACGATCCCCTCCGTCAGCACGAACTCCTGTGGGGATGCCACCAGCCACGCGATCAGGTCTGCCACTCGCTCTGGCGGGAGTACTCGGGTCGGCGAAGCCTCCTTCGATCCACCCTCTTGGCGCTCCTCCGGAGAGAACGCTCCCCAGTTGGTGTCCATCGCTCCCGGGTAGAGTACGATCGCTCTTATGCCGTGCTCCTTCCCTTCGTCGGCGAGGGCTTCGGTTAAGCCTGTGAGACCGAACTTGGAGGCACAATAGGCCGAGGCGTTGGCCCAACCCTTCTTTCCCGCCACCGAGGAGACGTTGACGATAATGCCGCCTCCCGCCTCGCGCATATGGGGGAATGCCGCCTTAGAGAGCAAGAAGGGCGCCCTTAGGTTCACAGCGAGCGTGTTATCCCATCCCTCTACGGAGAGCTGCTCGACCATGCCGGGCGCGTCTGTGCCAGCGGCATTGACCAATATGTCTATGCGCCCGAAGGCCTCGACGGATCTTCCGAGTGCCTCCGCCGTCTGGGCCTCGCTGGCGAGGTCCACGGGAAGGGTGAGCGCCCGGCGGCCAAGATTGGAGATCTCCTCTTGGGCACTCTTGAGTTCCTCCCTACTCCTTGCCACCAGCGCAACGTCGGCGCCAGCCCTAGCAAGCGCGATCGCTGTGGCCCTGCCCAACCCGCTGCTAGCGCCTGTCACCAGTGCCGCCTTGCCTTCCACACGTCCTGGCTCGCTCACCTGGTGCCTCCTCCTTGGTTCGTGAGAGCATGATAGCCTCACCTAGTGCCCTATGCACCGGAGTGCGTGGAAGGTAATTTCTCCGATGTTGCGCTGCAAAGCCCCGCTCCGATGGAGCAAGAGATCTCAGCCAAGCTAGCCGCTAACGCCTCGCGCAGTACAATCCATCTAAGAGAAGGCCCCGGTCGGTTCTTCCCCATCCTCCCCCGACCGGGGCTTATAGAGTAAAGTACTCGGCGATGAATCCGCGATGACCCGCGATAGGAAGCACTCCGTCCACCCGATATCGCAGTAGTTACATTCCACGAACTTCCGCTTGACGGAGTTCTAAGAAGTTTGGCCACTCCCAGCGACGGAGGAATCTTCTAGTAGTGCCAATTGGAAGTGGCCGGTGGCTAGGTACGTTCGCCGTTACACTATCTCGGTGGGAGCACTCTTGTGATCGACGCACACCTGCCAAGCCTCGACCGGCTCCCGCAGCACCGCGATGCTATGCAGCTGCGCCTCTTGCGCGAGGGTTGTGTTACGCCCTGCCGCTCTGTATGCGCGCGCATAGAGCCGCACAGAATGCAACACATAGGGATGCAACACCCCAGGCCCCTTCGCTTTGTCCCGATCCTACGGGGCTCCTTTGATTCCGTTAGTATGCCTCGCGGGGGAACCCGTCAGGCGGAGGAGGTGAGGGATGGTTCGCACGCTAATAATCGTGGTGGTTGTGATCGTTGTGGTGTTGCTCCTACTGCGGTTGCTCTAAGACCCTTAGACCGGGCCCGAGCGCTGCAGCGCTCTGATCCCTATACTGCCCCAATAGGGCCGCGCTCTTCTCCCCATTTTTGCAGCAGCGCGGCCTTCGCTTTAGCTTCGCTTTGCCCACGCCCTAGGTTGCGCGGGATCTGCGCTGGTGCGACTATGACTGCTCCCGGTGCGCGGGCACAACTGCGCATGAGACGGATCGCAAGTCCTCGTGCTCGGCGCACCGGCTTCTATCATGGGGTCGCAGCCTTCAACTCTCCTCGGGCCCCGGCCTTCGCTTTACCCCGGCTCTAGTACTTAACACTTTAATGGCGCGTAACTCCTCGCTCGTTTGATAGGTCTATACAAGTAAAGCTGCGGAGTGGGTCTACCTCCCTGTGATCCCTCCCATGTTTTCTCTCTGGCCGCGCAGGTTCTTCCCATCCTATTCGGCGCGGCCTTCGCTTTGTCACGGTGCTGTGCCGCTATAATGGGCGCACCTATTCTGGGGAATAGGGAGTAAGGGCTGGTGTTTCACTGCGTGGCTCCGGCCCTTTCTCGTGCTCTCAGCCGGCCCTATGCCGCAGTGCTTTTCTTATGTATGAAATCAGCTGGCTCGTGATCTTGGTGTACATAAAAATCATAATACCCGACGATATGAGCATCCCTCTTGTCAGCGCCTGATCCAATCGGGGTGGGGCTATGCGGACTTTCGCGGCCCCGTGAACTTCGCCATAAACCCATTCTAGGCACTCGGGTGAATAAGGGAAACTCACTCAGCCGAGAAGAGAGGGCCTCTAGAGCAGAGGGCCTCTATAGAGCAAGTAGATAAACACCACAACCAGGAAGATAATAACTATCAGAGCTACGATCCCTATAACCCTCAAAAGCCTTTACCTCCCTACAAGAGGTTTTAGAGTAGCAGTATGAGCACTATCTCCAGGATGATCAAGAAGCTGCTACAAGACTTCTCAAGACTGGCTCATGGCAGAGTAGTTTGGCACCCCAGGGTGTAACCTGCCCATCATAGGCGAGGGATTAGGAGGCAAGCATGGTAGTCCTGAAGGGACACACATCGCAGACCGGAGGCGGCATCTCCTGGCAGGTGATGGCCGCCGGGGATCCCGGCGTGCTCACGTTATTTGCTGACCGCCTGCAGGGCGATCGGACCGCTCCGATCGCCGGCGTCCACTACCCCGCCGACGAACGCCAGGCGTGGACCTTCGACCTGGAGGCCATGAGGGAAAAGGCCGAGCCGCGCACTGCCCACGCCTTCCCCCCCTGGGCCCGTGGTACGGCTCACGTAGCACCCACCGTGGAGGCAAACATGTGGCGCTTTGACATAACGCCGCAGGCGTTGAGTCAATAGCGCATAGCCCCACCCCGATGTCGGGACGGGGCGATGGGGCAGATCGAACTTCGTCATTACGGCGTTCTAAGAGCTTGAGCCAATAGGCGAGTAGCGTACTATCGACGGGCGATACGAAGCGGTGCAATCCTCAGGTGGGGTGCCAGCCGCCGGATTGCACTTCCGTATCGACGCTACCTTCTAAGTTATCTTGTATGCGTCATCAGATGTATATACGTTACTGAAGTTACGAATGCAGCCAACGGCATGATAAGTACGGTAGCAATCGAACTGCCTAGCCACTGACCCCATGTGTCGGAGCCCGATACCCAAAGCCCTGCAGCCCCTCCTGCGTGGACTGCTACCTCCTCCAACACAGCAGCGAAGGTGGCCGTAAGGAACACCAGCTCGAAATGGCCCCGAACTACCTCATTACTGCCCTTGAGCGCCGCCACAGGGCCTAGATGCTCTCTGCTGATCACCGGGGCGAACAACGACCAGCGTGTTAGTATCCACAGCCCAGGTATCACCAGCAAGACGGTTGTAGCCCTTGGGATCATGATGGCGGCAACCGCGGCCGCCATGGCGGACGGCGCGACAAGAGACGCTTGCCATAGCATGCGTAACACGCCGCGCGTCGTGATGCGTTCGACGCCTCGCTCAACCTCGGCAGTGACCTCCTCTGCGTATGCCACATAGACTATGTACAGGTAGAAAGCGAATGCTCCGGTCAGGGATGTCAGGATCTCTTCCCTAATATTGATTCTCCCTACAATGAAGAAGTAGGGAGCCGCCCCCAGCATGCCCAGCACCGCCGCCGGAAAGCCCGATGCCAAAGGGTATCGTCTGATGATCCCGAATGCTTCGCGCCACACGGATAAGACATTGCCCTGTTCATCGGCCCACACTAGCCTCTTCATCATTCTCGCCGACTCTCCCGGTCTTCTTCTGAAAAAACCTCTGCCCTACCTCTCTGTAGCTCTCCCCTCGTTGCTTTCTAAAGTGTAACTTGCGTCAGCATCGCGAGGATTCGCAGAGGTTGCCGTGCACCTCTGACCATCGGAACCGCAGACGGGTACCGGTTCAACACATAAGACATCAAGGCGAAGGACGAGGAACCGTAGCGCTCGACACCAAGGGGGTCGCCACGTCGGCCTTGACAGGATGTGCCTTCTCATGGAAGTTCGCCGTGCACCAGGGAGAGTTTCGCTGCTCCTAGGCTCCGGTTCTAGGCTCCGTCACTTCCACCGCTCCAAGCTGTTGCAGGATGCCCAGGTGATCCCAGCTAGTAGCTATCACGTCCGAAATCTGCCCTTCGGAGACGCGCAGGGTAGTGGTCCCCGTCCACCTCACCCGCTTGCCCGTCGGCGCGATGGTGCCCGCAGGACTCTCCCATTCTCCCTCGTGGGTTCCGCTCCCGGTCCAGACGGTTGCGACCTTGTCCCCCTCGGCGATCTGCTCTTCGATCGTAATCCGGTAGTCAGGGAAGGCGGTAAGCAGCATTCGGGTGACTTGCCTGGTCCCCTCGAGCAGATCGGGGGTCATGATCTCTTCCAGGATGGCGTGTTCGCGCCCGTCATGGAACTCCTTGAAGTATCGGCCGACAACGGCCTTGTTTTCATCTGCCGTCACCATGGGCCTCCCTCAGCTCGTTTCCTTCTCAAGGAATAGTGCCACGCTAGGAAGCTCGCTGCCCCTTACGCGCGCAATGCATTATTCACCGGAGTGCCTAGAAGGTAGACTCTGCGACCTTCGTCTCTACGGAGTTCTAAGAAGTTCGTATATCTCTCGCCCGCTACACCTCACTGGCGCTGTCATGCAGTACTTACTGGCAGAATAGAGGACCGCTTATCGTCTGTAGACGAGCACTTGCACTCCTGTGCCCTGCCTGTTGAGAGCATCTTCCGTAAAATCTGACATCTTCGAGGCCCCTTCTAAGCTCGTGGGCCAGTAGTGAACCTCGTAGCGTAGGTTCTTGCGGGCACCATCGATGTGCGGGTATATAAAGTCCCCGGGCTCATCACTTTGAGGATCGGGGGATACAGGATGTTGTTTGACCTTCCATCCATGCTCAGCAAGCTGCTTCTCGTAGTAAGATGCGACCTGCTTTGAGGTCGCCTGCCGATCCGTGAACCCCAACTGGCAACCCGGAGGAGGCTCTTGCAGCGGGGGAAAGTTCAATGTCTCGCCACCGAGCGGACCTTTAATGTCCTTCCCGATCACCCTTCCCCCGTACTGCGGGAATGCGATGAGGGCCGCTTTCTCCTGTGCATCGCAGGTGAATCCCAGGAGGTCGAGCACCCCAAAGTAACGTGCAAAGGGCACAACCCCATAGATAAGCACGGCGAACCCGATGAGCAACGCGAGAGCCCTCCACGGACGCACGCCGATACGTTCCCAAATCGCTTTGAGGTTCATCTGCCCCGTAGCCCCCACTGCTCTTGTCCTAGATCATTCTAGTTTACCTTCTCATACTCACCTTTCGTGCCGAGGGCACCTTCCTACTCTATTCACCGGAATGCGCGGAAGCAGATCTCTCCGAACTTCCTCATGACGGAGTTCTAAGAAGTTCGGAGGAGCGTCGAGGGCGTCCTAGAGCTCGGATGTTTACGGGGAGATCCGAGGGGCATCATGGATATCAGTAGAATGCCCGAATACTTTGAGAGGTGGTGAGGAAGGCGATGAGCGAGACCGACGAGCTGCTTGAGAACAACGCCGCCTACGCCGAGTCCTTCCAGAAGGGAGATCTGCCGTTGCCCCCGGCCAGGGGCGTGGCCGTCGTCGCCTGCATGGACGCTAGGCTCGACGTGCACAAGATCCTGGGCCTCGAGGAGGGCGACGCGCACGTCATCCGCAACGCAGGTGGGGTCATTACAGACGACGAGATCCGTTCGCTAACGATCTCTCAGCGCCTGCTGGGCACGCGCGAGATCATCTTGATTCACCACACCGACTGCGGGATGCTCACCTTCTCAGACGACGAGCTCAAGGCGCAGATCCACGAGGAGGTGGGCATGAAGCCCCACTTCTCGATGGAGTCCTTCTCGGATCTTGAGGAGGACGTACGCCAGTCGATAGCACGCATCAAGGCGAGCCCGTTCATCTCACACAAGCAGAGCGTGCGCGGGTTTATCTACGAGGTAGAGACGGGCAGGCTCCGCGAGGTCACCTAACCTATTCACCTCAGTGCGTGGAAGGTAGATCCTGCGAAGTTCGTCTGCGAGGGGCCCCGCATGCCCCCACAGGCCCCCGGGATGTGCCGACGATCCCAGAAGCGTATCATGTTCCGAGTATGCCTTATGCGCTAGGCCAGACCATCGAGGTGTGCCTGGAGTTCGACTTGCCGCCCGCCCAAGGGGTGCGCCTCGTCGTTGCCACCTTCGAAAACGAGCGCCGGGACGTCGTGGAGTTGACCGAGGAGCCCGCCGAGGAGTCGGAGTGCTTCTTGCAGAAGCCCACGCAGACGGCCCTGCATGGGCGAGCGGTCCACCCCGGCTTCTACGAACTGAAGCGCTTGAGGGTGGAACACCTGCGAGGCGTGACCCACGTGGACCCACCGGAGATCGGCTTTGAGGTAAGGTCGACGCCTGAAGTGGTAGCATGGCGTCTGAGATGAGGACTATTCACCGAACCTCGTAGAAGGGCAATTCTTTAGAACTTCGCCTCTACGGAGTTCTCGAAAGTTCGCCTTACAAGATTTCACGGAAGTTGCGCCTACCCTTCTAACCCTTCACACTGGGCACGTTGATCAACTCAAGGCGAGGCCGACCGGTCCCGCCCTCTCTTAAGGGGAGGTAGGCAAAAGCTATGTACGTTGCAGTGCGCAGATACGAGGGCGTCACCGACCCGCAAAAGGTGGCCAAGGTGGCCGAGGAAGGCTTTGTGCCCATCATCAGCGAAATGCCGGGATTCGTGGCTCACTACACACTCGACGCAGGCGACGGCGTAATGGTCGGGATTAGTGTCTTTGAGCATAAGGACGCTGAGGAGGAGTCTACCTTTGTGGCTGGAGAGTTTGTGGAGGAGCATCTCCTTCCCTTACTCCCGAACCGGCCACAAATCACAGCCGGTGAGGTTGTCGTATACAAGGGGAGCTAGCGAGACACACAGAGAGAGGGTTCGAAAGCTACATGAGAGATCGCCGGGGCTGTTAGGAGCCCCGGCCTTTTTTCTCACCCCTATTCACCCAAGTGCCGATAAGGCGTATTCTCGGAAGGTCATTCGAAGGATCGTGCATAGCCCCGGTCCAAAGGGTAAGCGCCCTGCCGAAACGGGGCGCTTACCCTTTGGATATTATGGGAAACGAAACGCTAGGCCGTCTTCTAGCCCTGGACGTCCTTGAAGCCGCCCCAGGGTTTCGTCCATGCTTCGGTCTTGTGCCTGTAGAATATATGCACGACGATGCCCGTGATAGGGAGTCCGAACGCCCACGCTCGGAACCACCGGGTGCCGCGTAGCTTCCGTGCGACGCTTAGAAAGATCGCCCACTTGATGATCCGTTGCAGAACAGGGGATCCGTTATTGTTTCGTATGACCCGCAATTCCCGCTTGATGCTTTTCATTCGTCTGCCTCTCTCCGTCGGTGGCTCTAAAGCTTACACTCTAGCGCGGGGGTAGGGCGCCGGTTTCGCCAGCCTCTCGTCTACCAATACCTTGTTCGCGTCTTGGCTATGCTTGTTTACTACCTCGCCTACGAGCGTCCCACTATCGCACGAGGGCTATTAGAGCTTATCGTTGCTAGCTTGCCTCTAGCACACTCTTTAGCGTCTTGAGATCTCTTCTAAGTCCGCGCTCGGCTGAGCGCTTCTGAATCGGTTCCAACAGCTTTAGGATGCCACTCATCTCAGCCTCCACAGCTCGCGTCAAGCGCGTCCCTCCGGGCACCTCCTCAAAGGTAGAGTCCCACCGCTGGTTGGGGACCGGGCCACCTACGGCTCGATCCGTATACCCCCGGTCAGCTTCATAAGAGGTCCTCTCGTAGGGTGTTTCGAAGCGGCGACCAACGGATTTGATGGCGACGGTGAACCTATCGTTCTGCTGCGGTGGGCCTTCTTTGTCCTTACGTACCTCTAAGGCATCAGCCATCCACTGCGGGTAGTTACCTACGTCGGAGACGTAGTCGAAAACCTCCTTTAGAGGCCTATTGATCTCGATGCTTTCTTCGACGCGCATGGTAGTGCCTCCTCTGTGCTCTCTGAAAACACCTTTTCCGCTGCCATCATGCCAGAACACATGAGGCCCTGCGCCCCGCCTCAACTCTCTATTCACCCGACAGCCCAGAAGGTAGATTCTCAGAAGTCCATATCGAGTATGCTGCATAGATCAGCTCGCTAGCTTACATGTGCACACTTTAGGTCCTGCCATATCGATGCCGACCCCTACCATACCTAGCGGTGCGCATGAACATGCGCAAGAGTGCATAGGAGCGGGTCCCTGATCACCAAGTTCTTGCCAACTCTATGCGCTGGAGGGCCGTCCCTTGTAAGCAGGGCTCGAAACCTCAACTCGGGTGTCGTGAGTGTTTGTATATCAAAGCCAAGACGCTCGCTATCTAGAGGCGGCACCTGGAAGGAGCGTTTTCGGAAGTAGCGTTACCCTCGCAGCTTTTGCTACAATGGGTACGCCAACTCCGGTGGGTAGCGTGGGATAAAGGAGAGAAAAAGCATGAGCGCGCAAACAACTGACGAGGGGCGACACCAGCACCAGCAGCAGCAGCAAAGCCCGCTGAAAACTGAGCTCGGCACCACCACGATCCAAGACAGCGTCGTCTCCAAAGTTGCCGGGATCGCGGCTCAGGAGGTAGAGGGCATCAGGATGGGAAGTGGCACCACACAGGCCGTGGGGAGCATCATGAGCGCCGTGCCGGGCGTAGTTAGCGGAAGCGAGAGCCGGGGTGTTTCGGTGGAGGTGGGTGAGGTCGAGGCAGCGGTAAACCTGACCATGAGCGTCGAGTACGGCAGGACCATCCACCACATAGCCGAGACTGTGCGCGCCAACGTCATAAGGCGGGTCGAGCACCTGGTTGGTTTGAGCGTTACCGAGGTGAACATCACCGTCAACGACATCTTCTTCCCACAGCAGGAGCAGCAGCAAGAACAGTAGAAGGGTAACGAATGAGCCAATTTTCCGTTGGGTCAGGGCTTCTGTAAGCTCTGGCTCTTCCTTCACTTCTTTCCCTTATACACTTAAGTGCCTAGAAAGGGCTTGGGGCGACCCCTTCGACCCCTTCGTTTTTCCTCCCCTGCCCACGGGTAGGATCTAACTACAGGCAGCAAGAGAGGCGAAAGGAGATCTCTATGTCTGTAATGAACAAGGCTGCTGTGCGCCGCCTATACGAGGAGGCCTTCGCCCAGGGCAAGCCCGAGGTAGTCGACGAGGTCCTCGACCCCGATTTACGTCTGCTATGACCCTAACTCCGAGAGAGGAGAGATGAGGGGCGCGGAGACCATGAAGGGGGAGATAGATTACTTCCGCAGCGCCTTCCCCGACGACTTCTTCTGGCGCGTAGAGCACCAGCTAGCCGAAGGGGACGAGGTGACGACCCGCTACATCTTCGGTGGCACCCACCAGGGGGAGTTCTTCGGCGTTCCTGGTAGTGGGAAGCGTATTGAGATAAGCGGGATCAACATCGACCGCTGCGAAGGTGGCAAGGTGGTAGAGGAGTGGGCAAGCTACGACCTGCTAGGGGCTATGCGTCAGGCGGGCGCCATCTCCGAGCCAGAGCAAGAGGAGGAAGTCAGAGCAGAAGAAGAAGAGGAGGGCGAAGAAGAGAAGGGGCTGCTGGATAAGGCCAAGGACAAGTTGATGGGCCAATAGATAAGGCGCGCCGGGCAAAGTGAAGAGTCGGGGTTTCGAAGGTTGGACCCCGACTCTTTCTCTTCTCGTCTCTATTCACGAGCGTCGTGGACAAACGGTCTGAAAAGGCTCGGATGGGTATGCAACGGAGCCGTACGGGCCACCGGAGCGGCCCTTTTCGACCCGCTTTGCCCTCCTCATAGCGGCTAAACCCACGCTCGAAGCGTTACTCAGTCCCTTTTCGGACAATTTCAGAAGGAACATTCTGCGAACTTCGGCATGACGGAGTTCTAAGAAGGTCGCGAGGGCGCTCAGTCCCCCTCGATCTGTTCATCAGTCTTGCTGCTGCAGTAGGCGGGGGCTTGAAGCGTGGTGGAAGCAGCGTAAGTAAGAAGTATAGTACGCTAAAGAGTGCCGAGCCCGACTTACAGAGGCCCCACCTCCCAGCCGGGCTCGGTTCCCTACGTTCCCTACGGTCCCCTATTCACCCGAGTGCGTGGAAGGTGGATTCTGCCAAACTTCGCCATAACTTCGCCATGACGTAGTTCTCGGGAGTTCGTCCCTAGAAATAGCTAGCTGGTGTTTACACTCTACCTCGTCCAGGGATATGCTTCACCTGTTGCATAAGAAGGGGTGGGGATCTGATCACCTTTCTACCTCCACCCTATTGAGGAAGGAGGAAGGGGATGGCCGAAACAGCAGGACGAGGCACCAGCTGGGTGAGCGTAATGCTCGGTTGGCTCGCCGCTTTGGGGGCAGCCTTGATCTTGAGCGCCATAGTAGGCGCCATAGTAGGCGCGCTCTTCGCGGCCTTGGGGGCCAAGAGCGGCACCACGGGCGGCGGTATATCTGGAGTGATCGGCGTGCTCCTGACGCTGCTCATAGCCTTCTACCTCGGGGGTTATACCGCAGGACGCATGGCAAGCCGCTCTGGGGTCAAGCATGGGCTGTTGGTGGCCCTGCTAGCTCTGGTGGTCACGATTGTACTGGCGCTCATAGGAGCCGCTGTAGGCGCAAGTTTCATAGACCAGCTTGGCGGCGTCACACTGCCAGGTCCTGCCGGCAAAGCCGCGCAGAACGTCCCGCAGCAAGGGTTGACTACCATTCTTTCGGTCTCTGGCATCCTTGCCCTGTTGTTTCCGTTCATCGGAGGGGCGCTTGGGGGCGCACGCGG
>Ga0126305_10000857_pt1 | contig 13265 bp, 13 predicted proteins | sample Plot26_FD_92536 | JGI IMG/M metagenome (GOLD analysis project Ga0126305, IMG submission 92536) | Serpentine soil microbial communities from UC McLaughlin Reserve, CA, USA - Plot26 | ecosystem: Environmental > Terrestrial > Soil > Grasslands | place: USA: UC McLaughlin Reserve, Lake County... | reverse complement strand
CGAGGTCGCCGAGCCGAACAGGGTGGCGAAGATCGCCAGGATGTCGATGGCCTTGCCGATGGGACCGTAGACCCTATCCCCCAGCAGCGGGTAAAACGCAGTGCTGATGAGGTTGGGCATGCCCTTCCGGAAGCAGAAGTACGCGAGGGCCAACCCCATCACCGCATAGATCGCCCAGGGGTGAAAAGCCCAGTGGAAGTAGGAGTACTCCATCGCTACCTGGGCAGCCTCCCTGGTACCGGCCTCCGCCGTCCCTGCCGGAGGAGAGGTCATGTGGGAGAGGGGCTCGGCGACCCCGAAGAACATCAGCCCGATGCCCATCCCCGCGCTGAACATCATCGCTATCCACGACACCGTGCGGAACTCGGGCTGCTCGTCTTGCCCGCCGAGCCGGATCTTGCCGTAGCGGCTGAAGGCCAGATAGAGCGAGAAGGCCAGGAAGCCGAAGGACGACAGTATGAACACCCAGCCGAAATTGGGCACCAGGAAGTTCCACAGGACCGCATCAAAAACGGCAGCCAGGCTATCCGTGGCGAGGATCCCCCACAACACGAACGCCGCCGAGACGATCGCCGCGACCCAGAATACGGTTGGATCCAGCCTCGGACTCTCCGGTCTCTCCATTTATCCTCTTCCCCTTTCCTGCTCGCCCCGTTCCCCAGCGCTTCCTCTCGTATCAGGGGCTGCATGAACACAGTACCGCATTGAGCATCGCGTTGCAATCCACCGCAGTACCCATGGCATCACCGCGATAATTATGCGCTTATGGCAGATGTGCTTCTCGCGGACGGCGTACTCCTCGCCGGGGCATCCCGAAAGCGTCGTCGACCGGAGGGGGCCGGGGTCCGGCCGCCGCTTGACGGCCGCTACTCGACAAAGCCGTTCTCCCGCAGCCACCGCTCGGCCTGCTCGGATCCGCGCAGGCCGGGGGTGACCGGGACATACGGGGCCACGCCCGCGGCTTTGGCCCACTCGCTGGCCGTGGCGAGATGGTCGGCAGCCGTGGCCTCGGCGGCACCGAGCAGCAAGTTGAGCATCCCGACCCGGGGGAGGTCCTTCACGATCGAGGCCTGGATCGGGCCGAACTGCCGCAGCTCGACTCCGTGCTCGTCGGCGACCGCCGCCGGGACCGACTCCCAGATGTCGCGCCAGAAGCGCCGCTCGACGCGATCTAGCGCGGCATGGTCCATAAGGCGAGCATAAGCGGGCCCGGCACGGAAAAGGGCCCCATCGGGGCCCTTTGATTCCGAAGGACGTACCACCAGAGAGAATTAAGTCGCTGGCTCGTCGGTCCTCGAGCTTTGGAAATCTGCCTCTCAAACACCGGAGGACGTAGAAAGTTGCACCAGTTGCATCGGCTCTTGCAGCAGAACCTTTAGCTCCACCGCGCACCTGCACCCAGCTCCGGCTTTGCCGCTGCTAGATTCACGCCTCCCGGGCGTTTAGCTCAGTTGGGAGAGCGCCAGCTCGACAAGCTGGAGGTCACTGGTTCGAGCCCAGTAACGCCCATTCCGGACCCCGCTGCAGAGCCAGATTTCGGCCCGTGGTGGGCGTTCCATCGGACAGCACTCCGGAGACAAGCCACTCCGCGCGCCCATCGTTGACCTTCCGCTCCGCATGGCCGCTCGGGGAGGGGGAGGGCGGGTCTGAGTAGCCGTCCCGACTGAGCTGCAGCCGGGACGGCTTTGGCTTCATAGCTCAGCCAGACTTGGAAATGGAAAGGATCGGCACAGCCGGTCCGGTCGAAGCAACCTTCATCCCCTCACCCCCTTTAGCTTGCTTAGGAAAAGAGACCGGGGCGGGTGGCGTGGAATCCAGAACTTACGTCAGTTGACACAACATCGATTGGCCGCTCCTTTTCGTTGAGCGCGATGGTCGCCCAAGCGCGGCCGCAGGAGTGGGGGAGACGCGGGTTCGAGCCCCGGAGATGACGGATCTCAACCATGGGTTCAGGCGCTGTGGGACCTGTCAGCTGGCTGATTCTGGTTTGTGCCTCAAGGAGGACTGGCCTTTGAGCTTCCTCCTTACCGCGTCACTCGCCACCCGCTTCACGGCTGGCTCGGCGCCATCAGGCAAGACGAAGGCCGACATGTTGAGGCTCACCCTGAGCGCATTGCCTTTCGTCCCGGTCCCGGCAAGCCGCTCCTCGGCCTCGCGCTTGATCTCGACGGCTTCGTCCAGCGTCCTATTCACGAGCCCGATCAAGTCTTGCCAAGCACGCTCATCGAGGTTGGCGTTGGTCCAGCTTGCATGGCTTTCAGGACGCCTCTCGAACGCTCTCGACAGGAGTGCCACTTCCGCATCGCTATAGCTCGTCATGAACACCGCGACGATGACCATCTGCTGAACCGGGGAGGGTAGTTCCTCCCAAATTTTTTGCGGGAAGTTGATGTCCATCTTCGCGCGGTAGATCGTCTTCGTAGCTCCTCGAACCCTTTCGTGGCGAACCGCTTCTACGCAGTCGTACTTGAGGAGGGTCTTCATGTGGTACGAGGTGTTGTACGTGCTGACCCTGAGGCGATCAGCCAGATCCTTCGGGCTTCCCTCTTCTTCGTTCAGGGCTGCGATCAGCCGGACCCTCAGTGGGTGCGAGAGGATGTAAATGAGGTCGTCGTCGACCTCTGCCAGCCCAGTTTTCGGAGGCGGGTCTGGCGGGCCCGGATCCTCATGGGCGGGGGATTTGGGCGGCGCCGGCTTTCTAGGGCTCTGCGCTTTCTTGGCCTTTGCTGGTGACAAAAAACCCTCGCTGACATAAAGACCTCGATTACCAGTGCAGAGGCTACACCGTTGCGCGGGGTGCTGAGTAATGCGCTCGCTGCGATCGTGGGAAATCTCTATATGCAAGAACAGCCGGTGCAAGTACTTGCAATAGTGGAAGATGGTTCAGCAATCGGCCAATCCCTGGAGGAGGGGCAGGTCCAAGGGCTGAACCGGCGGCGCAGGTAGGCGCGGCCTCTAGCGCTTCCCCGGCCCTCTGAAGGGCAGCCCAGAAAGGGGGTGAGCGCATGAAGCTGCGAAAGATCACTGAGTCGATCCCCGTGGTCTCTGTCGTCAAGCTCGGCTAGATCCGAAGCCGGCGTTACCAAGAGCGCCCCTGCTGTATTCGCCGCCGGCGAGGGCAATGGGGGCGCTCAATTCAGCCGTGTACTGGCTTTTTGGTGCAAACGTTTGTCGGTTAAATGGTCAGCCGGGCCCCACCAAAGCATTTACCTTCTGGATCAAGGGGATAGGCCCGATTCCCCCTCTTCTTACTCGACCATCCAGAAGGGGATCGCCGGAGTGTCATCTACGAGCAGAAGCGACAGCGCCATCCCCCAGCCACTGCTGCACGCCCTTGGTCATCCGATCCGAGTCCGAGTGTTGCCACTGCGGTGGGCGAGGAGGACAGCAACTTGAGCGACCGGCTGATGCTCATGGTTATCGACCATTCACTGAGGCGCCGCATCGCCAGGGAGGTCGTGGAGAGTGCCCACCCACTCAGCCTCGCTGCGATCTCTCGTCGTCTCGAAGAGCCGCTTTCAAAGATCAGTTACCACGGTCGCCTGCTGGCCGAAGGCGAACCGCCGGCGATCACCCGCACCGGGTCCGAGGCGGGTCCTGGCGGACCGAGACCTCTTTACGAGGCCTCCAAGGCGCTTGCTGGCCTGTACCCGCTGTTGATCACCGACAACGGCATGCCGCCAACGGCAAAGAGTTGAGGAACCAGCAGCGGTGGAGGCGTACGAAATGCAGGGCAATTTCTGAAGCCGGCGAGATCGGATCTGCTGATCGGAGCCGAGACTCACCGACAGCAGGGTTCTTAGTGCTCGGATAAGGTCGCCCAATCCGGCGTCTCTCTCTGTTCCTGTCCCTCTTGCTCGTCCTAACCGCGGCTCTGACCGTTGGCGCCGGTACGGCTGCCGCCGTCGACTACGACTGCGCTGATTTCGCGACCCAAGGGGAAGCCCAGGAATATCTTGAACCGGGCGACCCGCACAACCTCGACGGCGACAACGACGGTGTGGCCTGCGAGGACCTTCCGGCCGGCGGTGGAGGCGGGGGAGGGAGTGGAGGCGGAGGAGGCTACGTCGAAGCCCCACCTCCACCTGAGCCGCCGAAGCTGAGGAAGGGGGCGGCGAAGAGGACGGCGTGGGCCACGGCGCTGCGCTTCGACCGCGTTCACTCACAGGTGCGGGGAATCATCCTCACCCGCTGCGCCCGTCACTCCAAGTACCGGGTCGATTGCCGCTTCTACGCGGATGGCAGCAGCGCCAGTTTCGAAACCGCTTGCACCCTCATCGTGATCGTGCGCGGCGAAGGAGGCTCAACCTCCGCGAAGCTCCGCACTAGCTGCCGGCGCGAGCGGATCCTCTCGTTTCAACGCGCCCGGGAAGCGATGGAACCGGAAGCTGAACGGATCGCTGAAAAGCCGGCGCAGGTAGCCGGGCTGCAGCGGCAGAGCCGGACCGTCATCTACGGAGAAGGCTTCTGGATCCGCACCACGACGAGGCGCGAGCGCTGCTCGGTGGAACTCGTCGCGGTCTTGCTGAACTCCGGTGAAGTCGAAGTGCGTTCCCGCTACCCCGAATGCCTGCCCACCTGATCCGGAACGGAACTGCTGGTCCCGGCGCTAGGCCGGGACCTCCATCAGCTGAGTCAGGCGCAGGGAGTTGCCCGAGGGGTCGCGGAAGCCGCAGTCGATGCCGTAGGGACGCTGCTCGGGGGCTTCGGTGAACTCGACGCCCTTGTTCTTCAGGTCCTCGTAGTCGCGCTGGCAGTCGTCGGTGGTGAGGAAGATGCCGCCGCTGACGCCCTTCGCCATCGCCGCCTCGATCTGCTCGACCGTCTCCTCTTCGAACTGGTCCGGGATCGCCATCAGGACGATCGCGACGTCCTCCTGGCCGGGCGGGCTGACCGTGAGCCAGCGGAAGTCGCCCACCTCGGGCAGGGTCACGTCGGCGCGCACCTCGAACCCCAGCTTCTCGGTGTAGAAGGCGAGCGCCTCCTCCTGGTCGTGCACCCAAATCTGTGCGTTTGCGAATTTCATCGTTCCTCCTCGTTTGATCGGCTTTCGAGGCGATGCTAGGTCGTGGTCGGGGCCTTGTCTTCTCGAAACGTGCGGTGTCGGGGTCGGGCGTAGGTGCGGATGATGCAGGCGGGGACGCGGGCCTGGTGGGAGGCCGGCGGGCAGGCGGAGCGGTAGGCGGTCGGGGTCATTCCGAACATCCGCTTGAAGCTGGTCGTGAAGGAGCCGACGCCTTGGAGGCCTACCTCGAGGCAGACCTGGGCGACCGAGTAGTCGGTGTTGCGCAGCAGCGCCGCGGCCCGCTCGAGGCGGCGGGTCAGCAGGTACACGTAGGGGGACTCGCCGAAGGTGCGGCGGAACTCGCGGCTGAAGTGGGCCTTGGAGAGACCGGCCGCGGCGGCGAGATCGTCGACCGTCAGCGGCTCCGCGTAGCGGGCGTCGGCCAGGTCCTTCGCGCGGAGCAGGTGACGAGCGGGAGGGACAAAGGCCATCGCCTCAGTTTAGGCTCGCGGATCTCGTGATCGGGACCTACGGAGCGGTGGTGGCGATCTGCGTCTCGTCGCTGGCAATCGGCCAGGCGGCGATCGGGCTCTGCGGCGGGCGACGTTGGTCCTGGCTGGCGCCGGCGATCGGGCTGGCCCTCGTCCTGGCGCTCTGCTGGGCGACGGTGCGGCTGCCGGGGGACGGGGTCGTTTCGGCGGTCCTGGTCCTGGCGCTGACGGTTGGCGCCCTGATGCGCCTGCGCGGCCGGGGCGAGGGCCTGGGGGAGGCGTTCCGCGTGGGAGCCCCGGTCGCGGTGGGCGCACTTCTCGCCTGCTCGCTGCCATTCGCGGTCGAGGGGCACTTCGGGATCCTCGGCACCAGCTTCAACCCGGACATGTCCCAGCACCTGCTGGCAGCGGACAGGCTGGCCGCAGGCAACTCGTCGCAACTGCTGAACCAGGGGTATCCGCTCGGGCCGCATGCAGTGGTCGTCGCCTTGAACAAGGGCCTCGGGATCGGCCTCGTGCAGGGCTTCAGCGGCCTCACGATCGCCGTTGCGATCCTCGCCTCGCTGACGGCGCTCACCGCCTTCCGCGAGCTGCCGGCGATTCCGCGCACCGCTGCCGCCCTTCTCGTCGGCCTCGCCTACATGGTCGCCTCCTACTTCGCCCAGGGCGCCTTCAAGGAGACGACCCAAGCCCTCTTCCTCCTCGCCTTCGTCCTGGCGCTGCGAGAGGTAGATCAGAGGTGGTCGGGACTGACTCTGCGCTTCGTCCCAGCGGCCCTCCTCGCGGTCGGCGCCATCTACGCCTACAGCTTCCCGAGCCTCGTCTGGCTCGGCCCCACCTTCGCCCTCTGGGCGATAGCCGCAACCGCCCGTCCCGCGAGACCAAGCGCCCCTGCCGCGGGTGGCGACGATCGGGAGGACTCTCCCGACAGGGAGAGCCCCCGATCGGAGACAGGACCCGCGGGTTTGGCGCTTCGTCCCTTGGGCCTAGCGCTCGTCGTCTTCGTAGTTGGAGTCCTCCCCGAGCTGGGCCGGATGCTCGACTTCAAACGCTTCGAGACCTTCGACCCCAACGGCCCCGGCCTCGGCAACCTCTTCGGCCAGATCTCGCCCTTCGCGGCACTCGGGATCTGGCCCTCGGGCGATTTCCGGCTGGCGCCGGGCGACGGCGCCGTGCCGGCCGTCGTCTATTACCTGGGGATCGCCTTCGCGCTGGCGCTCTTCGCCTACGGCCTGCTCTGGCTCTGGCGCCGCCGCGAGAGCGCGATCTTCGCCGGCGTCGTCGCCGCGGCCCTCGCCTACGCCGTCGCCCGCGTCGCTGGCACGCCTTACACGGCCGCCAAGGCGATCGAGATCGCCGCGCCGCTCGTCGCCCTGGCGGTTCTCCTGCCGTTGCTCACGGTGGCCTGTCGCTTTGCTCTCGGCAGACGAGAGGAAAGCGACAGGCGCCGATTTGCCCTGCCTCTCGCCGCCGCGTTTTTCGTAGCTGCCGCGGGTGCCTGCTCACTCCTCGCCCTCGCCAACGCCCCCGTCGGCCCAACCTCCTACACCTCGACCCTGAGCGAGTACCGCAAGCTCGTCGGCGCGGGCCCGACCCTCGTCCTCGCCTCGCCGCAGCTGCTCGAGGAGGAACACGGCGAACCGTTCCTCGCCTGGGAACTGCGCGGCGGCCGGGTCTGCATCAAGTCAACCGACGACCCCAGTCTTCCGCCCGGCACGCGCTACGTGATCCGGAAGGAAGCGGGGTGGACCCTGCGCCAGGTCTCCCACCCGCTTCCCGGCAAGAGCCCCTGTCCCCAGATTGCCGAACGGCAGGCGCGCCAGGGCCCCGCCCGATAGCTCGACCGGTCCGCGTCCGCGGATTGGTCCGTGCCCACGTACCATTGCCACGCATGGAGGCCGCGACCGAGAAAACCATCTTCACCCTGCCTGACGGCAAACCGCTGGAGCTTCCGGCGGCGGCCACGGGCGCCGACGCGGCCGCCGCGATTGGCCCCGGCCTCGCCAAGGCCGCCCTCGCGGTCAGGGTCAACGGCGAGCTCCTCGACCTTGCCGCACCGCTCCCCTCGGGGGGCGGTGAGATCGCGATCCTCACCGACCGCGACCTCGACGCCTTGGAGCTGATCCGCCACGACGCCGCCCACGTGATGGCGGAGGCGGTGACGGAGCTGTTCCCCGGCACGAAGGTGACGATCGGCCCGCCGATCGAGTCGGGCTTCTACTACGACTTCGAGTTCCCGCCCGGGACCAAGATCACCGAGGAGGAGCTGCCGAAGATCGAGAAGGCGATGCAGGAGCACATCGCCGCCGACGAGGAGTTCGCCCGCCGCGACGTCCCCGTCGCCGAGGCGATCGAGATCTTCCGCTCCCAGGACCAGGGCTTCAAGGTCGAGCTGATCGAGGACCTCGTCCGCGACGAAGGCGTGGAGACCGTCTCGCTCTACCGCAACGGCCCCTTCGAGGACCTCTGCCGCGGCCCGCACGGCCCCTCGACCGGCCGCATCAAGGCAATCAAGCTGAGCTCGGTCGCCGGCGCCTACTGGCGTGGCGACGAGGAGCGCGAGAGCCTCACCCGCATCTACGGCACCGCCTTCTTCTCGAAGAAGGACCTCGAGCAGCACCTCGAGCGGATCGAGCAGGCCAAGGAACGCGACCATCGCCGCCTCGGCCCGCAGCTGGAACTCTTCATGCTCCGCAAGGAGGCGCCGGGGATGCCCTTCTGGCTGCCGAACGGGACGACCCTGCTGCGCACGATCGAGGCCGAGGTCCGCGACCAGCTGCGCAAGCGCGGCTACCAGGAGATCGCCACCCCGCAGGTGATGGACGAGGCGCTCTGGCACCGCTCCGGCCACTGGGACAACTACAAGGACGACATGTACTTCATGGAGGACGACGACCGCCGCTACGCGCTGCGGCCGATGAACTGTCCCGGCGCCTGCCTCGTCTACGGCTCCGACCGCCACTCCTACCGGGAGCTGCCGCTGCGCCTGGCGGAGTTCGGCCGCGTCTCCCGCAACGAGCGCGAGGGCGTCCTCCACGGCCTCCTCCGGGTCCGCGCCTTCACCCAGGACGACGCCCACGTCTACTGCACCGAGGAGCAGATCGGCGACGAGGTGGCCTCGATCTGCGAGGCGATCGACGAGCTCTACGCCCGCTTCGGCTTCGAGGACGTCCAGGTCGAGCTCTCGACCCGGCCGGAGAAGTCGATGGGCTCGGAGGAGCAGTGGGCGAAAGCCGAGGCGGCACTGGCCGAGGCGCTGGACAGCCAGGGGCGCGAGTACACGCTCAACCCCGGCGACGGCGCCTTCTACGGCCCCAAGATCGACTTCCACATCACCGATGCGCTGGGCCGCTCCTGGCAGTGCGGGACCTGCCAGCTCGACTTCCAGATGCCGGAGCGCTTCGACCTCTACTACACCGGCGCCGACGACTCCGCCCACCGACCGGTGATGATCCATCGCGCCCTGCTCGGCTCGATGGAGCGCTTCGCCGGGATCCTGATCGAGCACTACGCCGGCCGCTTCCCGACCTGGATGGCGCCGGTCCAGGCGATCGTGCTGCCGATCTCCGATCGCCACAACGACTACGGTCGCCGCGCCTTCGGGGAGCTGCGCGAACTCGGCGTCCGCGTCGCCCTCGACGACCGCTCGGAGTCGGTCGGCAAGAAGATCCGCGACGCCTCGACGATCGGCCTCTACCCCTACATGCTGGTGGTCGGCGACCGCGAGGCCGAGAACGGCGCCGTGTCGGTCCGCTCGCGCGCCGAGGGGGACCTGGGGGAGATGTCCCTGGCCGACTTCGCCGGCCGGGTCGAGACCGAGACGGAGCAGCGGTGATGACCCGGGGCTTGCCAACCGCCGTCCTGTCTCTATACTGCGCCGAACTTGATCGCTGGCACGAACAATCACCGCCGCCGCTGAACGCCCTGTGCCTGCCTACCGTTTCGTCCTCTTGAAGTTCCACCTTCGATAGTGCCGGTCCCGCGAAGGTTCGATCGGCGCCCACCAGAGCGCGACACGACTCGGATCAACGAGCGTATCCGCGTGCCGAAAGTGCGCCTGATCGGCGCCGACGGCGAGCAGCTGGGGATCGTCGAGATCAACGACGCGCTGAAACGTGCCCAGGAGGCCGAGCTGGACCTGGTCGAGGTCGCGCCAGGCTCGAAGCCGCCGGTGACCCGCTTGCTCGACTACTCGAAGTACAAGTACGAGCAGGAGCAGAAGCAGAAGGCCGCCCGCAAGCATCAGACGCAGGTCAACATCCGCGAAATCAAGTTGCGGCCGAAGATCGCGACGCACGACTACGCGACCAAGAAGGGTCACGTCGAACGCTTCCTCAAGCACAAGGACAAGGTCAAGGTGACGATCATGTTCCGCGGCCGTGAGCAGGCGCATCCTGAGCGCGGCCGGAACCTGCTGAAAAAACTCTTCGAGGATCTGGGCGGAATTGCCGTGATCGAGTCGGCGCCGCTGCAGGAAGGGCGCAACATGAGCATGTTGCTCGGCCCCAGCAAAGAGGTCGACAAGCTCGAGGATGCTGCCCCAGGCAACGACGCAGACGGTTCGCCCGTCCAGTCCGACGCGCCCGCTGAGTCGGAGGCGCCCGAGGCGCCTGCCGAGCCCGAGGCGGCGCCCGCTGAGTCCGACGAGGCCGACGCGCCTGCCGAGCCCGCTGAGCCCGACGCGCCCGCTGAGTCGGACGCGCCTCCCAGCCCTAGCTGAGAATCACGTCGGCGATTCGCTCCGCTGCTTTGCCGTCCCAGAGGGGCGGCGGCTCTGACGGCGCATCGCCCCTCTCAGTCAGGGCCGCGGGGATGCCGGCGATCGCCGCCGGGTCGAGGCCGAGCAGGGTGTTGGTGCCGGCGTTGATCGTCACCGGTCGCTCGGTGTTGTCGCGCAGCGTGAAGCAGGGGATGCCGAGGTAGGTCGTCTCCTCCTGGATCCCGCCGGAGTCGGTGAGGACGGCGCGCGCGTCGGCGATCAGCGAGAGGAAGTCCAGGTAACCGAGCGGGTCGACGAGGTGCAGGCCGGGCGCGTCGGGCTCCAGCCCCTCCATCATCTTGCGGGTGCGCGGGTGGACCGGGAAGACGACCGGCAGCTGCTGCGCCAGCGCCGCCAGTTGGGTGACCGTCTCGCCCAGCAGCGGCCCGTCGACGAGGGCGGGGCGGTGGAGGGTGACGAGTACGTAGGACCCCGGCCCGAGGCCGAGGTGGGCGGCGGAGCCGGCAGCGCGGATCCGCTCCTCCAGCGCCACGAGGGTGTCGATCATCGTGTTGCCGACCATGTGCATGCGCTGCTCGGGGATGCCTTCGGCCTGCAGATTCCCGACCGCCTCCTCGCTGTGGAGGAAGAGCCACTGGGCGAAGCGGTCGGCGACGATCCGGTTCACCTCCTCGGGCATCGACATGTCGAAGCTGCGCAGGCCGGACTCGATGTGGGCGACGGGGAGCCCCATCTTCACCGCCGTCAAGGTCGCCGCCAGGGTCGAGTTGACGTCGCCGGGAACCATCACCAGGTCGGGCCGCTCCGCGACCAGGACCGGCTCCAGCCGCTCCATCGTCCGCGCCGTCTGCGTCGCGTGGCTGCCGGAGCCGACCTCGAGCAGGTGATCGGGAGCGGGGACTCCCAGCTCCTCGAGGAAGACCTCGGACATCAGGCGGTCGTAGTGCTGGCCGGTGTGGACGATCGTGTGGCGGCCCTCGGGGTGGCGCTCGCGCAGCGCCCCGATCACCGGCGCCGTCTTGACGAAATTCGGCCGCGTCCCGACCACGTAGAGGATCCGCATCGCGGCGCCAGCGTACTTGCGGGCGAGGCGTCTGCTTCAATACCGGACCCGATGCCGAAGATGAAAACCCACTCGGGCGCCAAGAAGCGCTTCAAGAAGACCGCCACCGGCAAGCTCCGCGGCCGCCGCGCGTTCTCCAGTCACATCCTGGAGAAAAAGTCGCCGAAGCGGAAGCGCAAGATGGCGAAACCGGTGGAGATCTCACCGAATGACGCCAAAAAGGTGAGGACTCTGCTCGGGGGCGGCAAGTGAGCCGCGTCAAGCGCAGCGTCCACGCGCGCAAGAAGCGCCGCAAGGTTCTGAAGGAAGCGAAGGGCTACTTCGGCCGCAAGCATTCCTCCTACCGCTTCGCCAAAGAGCAGGTCCAGCGGTCGGGGATGTACGCCTACCGCGACCGGCGTAACAAAAAGCGCACCTTCCGCCGCCTCTGGATCACCCGGATCAACGCCGCTGCCCGGCTCGAGGGCATGAGCTACTCCGAACTGATCCACGGCCTCAACAAAGCCGAGGTCGAGGTCAACCGCAAGATGCTGGCCGATATCGCGGTCCACGACCGCGATGCCTTCCGCCGATTTGTGGAGCTAGCCCGGGAGGGTGCGGCCGCCTGACGGCCCACTTACATTCCTCTCTCCCGGCGGGCCGAATTTCGGCCCGCTTTTTCGTTCCAGGAGAAGTGATCAAGCAGATGATCTCCAGCCCCCACAACGAGAAGCTGAAGCTGGTCCGCAAGCTGCGCGACCGCAAGCACCGCGAGCGGGAGGGCCTGTTCGCGACCGAGGGCGAGGACCTGCTCGAGGCCGGCCTGGCGACCGGGGCGGAACCGCGGTTCGTGCTGAAGGCGGCGGAGTCCGGAGTCGAGGGCGAGGAGGTCGAGCCCGGGCTGCTGGCCGATCTATCCGTGCTGGGGTCGAGCACCCGTGTGATCGCCGTCTGGCCCCTGCGCTGGGCTGAGCGGGCCGCGAACCCGAGCTTCTACCTGCACGGGGTCGGCGACCCCGGCAACGTCGGCACGATCATCCGCACGCTCGATGCCCTGGTCGGCGGCTCGGTGGTCCTCGGCCCGGACACCGCCGACGCCTTCTCACCGAAGGCGGTGCGGGCCAGCATGGGCTCGATCTTCTCCCAGCCGCCGAGGAGGGCGAGCTTGAAGGCGACCGCGGCACCGCGTGTCGCTTTGGTCGCCCACGGGGGGGAAGAACTCGACACGCTCGCCGGCGCCGCGACCGTCTGCCTGGGGGCGGAGCGGCAGGGGCTGCCGGATGAGGTCGTCGCCGCCTGCGATCGCGCGGTCACGATCCCGCTGCGGGAGGGCGGCCCTGACTCACTCAACGTCGCCGCCGCCGCTGCGATCGCCGCCCAGCGGCTATCGTCGCTCGCCATGCCGGAGGCCCAGCCCGATGCTTGAGCGGATCGAGGAGATCAGGGCCGAGGCGGCTGCCGCGATCGAGGGCGCTGGCGGCAGCGCCGAGCTCGAGGAGCTGCGGGTCCGCTATCTCGGCCGCAAAGCCGAGCTGACGACGATCCTGCGGGGAATCTCCGAACTGCCCCAGGAGGAACGGGGCCAGGTCGGCGGTGCCGCCAATCGCTCCCGCAAGGAGCTGGAGGGGCTGCTGGAGGCACAGGCCGAGCGCCTCGACGCCACCGAGCTGGAGGCGAAGCTGGTCGAGGACCGGATCGACGTGACCCTGCCCGGGGCGCCGCCCCGGCGGGTCGGCCATTCGCACCTGATCGCGCGGACGACGCGGCTGATCGAGGACACCATGGTCGGCCTCGGCTACCACGTCGCCGAAGGCCCCGAGATCGAGCACGACTACTACAACTTCACCGCCCTCAACCATCCCCCCGGCCACCCGGCGCGGATGCTCCAGGACACCTTCTACGTGCAGTCCCATCCCGACGTGCTGCTGCGCACGCACACCTCGCCGATGCAGGTGCGCTCGATGGAGACGCAGCCGCCGCCGATCTTCGTCGTCGTCCCCGGCAAGG
>Ga0126305_10000855_pt1 | contig 13278 bp, 9 predicted proteins | sample Plot26_FD_92536 | JGI IMG/M metagenome (GOLD analysis project Ga0126305, IMG submission 92536) | Serpentine soil microbial communities from UC McLaughlin Reserve, CA, USA - Plot26 | ecosystem: Environmental > Terrestrial > Soil > Grasslands | place: USA: UC McLaughlin Reserve, Lake County... | reverse complement strand
CGGGAGATCTCCCGGTTCGACATGCCAAGGGCGAAGCGCATGATGAGCGCCTCGCGACGATCGTCGGAGAGCCGCTGGAGGCGGTCCATGACCAGGCGGAGCTCCTCGCGCCCCTCGACGATCTGTTCGGTGCCGTGCGGGTGCGACGGCGGCTCGACCGCGTCGAGCGCCGCCTCCGGGCGCCGGGATCGGTCCCGGTGGTAGTTGGACGCCAGATTGTGGGCGATCCGGATGAGCCAGGGCCGCAGCGGCCGGCCGTGGGACTCCCGCTGCGCGCGCTCGAAGTGCCGGTACGCCTGAAGGAACGCCTGCTCGGTCAAGTCCTCGGCGTCGTGATGGTTGCCGACGCGGTAGTACGCGTACGAGTACACGTCCCGCAGGTGCGCTCGATACAGCTCCTCGAAATCCCGATCGAGCTCGGCCTTGGAGGCCTGGGCGGTCGCCTTCTCGTTCACCGGGCAAGCCTAATCCTCCTACGCCGCGACCCTGCGGGCACGCTCGGCTCGGCGGAGTCCGGCGACCCACTCGCCGGCGTCGATTTCGCCCTCGATCAGTGCCGACAGGCCCTCGAGCCCCGGGGCGACGATCCCGGCGCGGGCAACGGACTCGGCGATCAGGGGTACGGAGTCGAGGCCCTCCGAAGCCTGGCTGATCTTGCCCGGGATCTGATCGGCGGGCATCCCGGAGCCAAGCAGCTCGCCGGCTCGCCGGTTGCGACTACCCGGAGCGAGCACGGTGGCCGTCAGATCACCCACCCCGGCCAGACCCGTGAAGGTCTCCAGCCGTGCTCCGCGCGCCAGGGCGTACTCGACGCACTCGCGCCAGATCGTGGCCGCCGCGATCCCGGCGGCGTTGAGGCCGTGTGGCACCGCGGCGGCCGCCGCGAGCGCGGCCGCGTTCTTGGCGACGCCTGCCATCTCCACGCCCGAGATGTCCTCGTTTCGCTCGCACACCAGCCCCGCGCGATCGAACACCTCGCCCAGTTGGGAGCGAAGGTCGTTGTCAGTGGTGCCGAGCACGAGCGCGGCCATTCCGGCGGCCGCCTCGCGAGCGTGCGCGGGTCCGCCGAGGGAGGCGATCGCGCGGGAGCGGATCCGCTCGCCCACGTATTCGCTGGGGAGCTGTCCCAGCGGCTGGACCAAGCCCTTCGTCAGCATCAGCACGGCGGCCCGGGAGCCGACCCGGTCGCCCAGTCCACCCACGACGGCGGGCAACGCCACGGAGGGCACCGCGAGGCACACGAGGTCCACGCCCGCCAGCTCGATGTCGGTGGCCCGCCTGACGGACACGTTCTCCGGCAGCGCCACCCCCGGCAGGTATGAGTTGTTCTCGCGCTTGGCGCCGATCTCGGCCGCCTTCTCCTCCGAACGGGTGCCGAGCTGGACGTCAAGCCCGCCGCGCGCGAGCAGCACCGCCATCGCGGTTCCCCAACTGCCCGCGCCGATGACGGCCGCCTTGCGGAGCGGCGGCAGACCGCCCAGCCATTCCCACTGAAGCTCGATGTTGGGCCAGATGCGCGCCGTGACCGTCGCGGCAAGGCCGGGAGAGGGGTGCTCGGTGCGCGGGAACCTCATGGGGCGCCCCACGCGCAGCTTCACCTTGCGCGGCCGGATCCGCCAGCCGCATCGAACCTGCTCGGAGCCGTGCACCGCGACCGGGACCACCGACGCCCCGGACTCCAGAGCCAGCCGTCCCACGCCGCGCCGCGGCGTCGCCAGCGATCCCGATCGGATCCGGGTTCCCTCGGGAAAGATGCAGATCGTCCCACCGCGATCGAGCACGACGCCCGCCGTCTCCATCGCCGTCTCGTCGGATTGTCCGCGCCGGATCGGGAAGGCACCGACCCGGGAGTGGATCCATCCCTGCCAGCGGCGCTCGAAGAGCTCGACCTTCGCGACGTACTGCATGGGACGCCTCCACGGAAGCGTTACGCCGATCACGAAGGGATCGAGGAAGCTGCGGTGGTTCGACGCGACGATCAGTCCGCCCTTGATGCCGCGGAAGTGCTCGCGGCCGGTCCTCGAGAGCCGGAGCCAGATCAAAAGCGCCGGCTGGAGGATGGCGCGTGCGACCACGTACATGAGGCGGTTGACGCCACGTCGGCGCGCGTACTCGTGGTAGGCCTGAAACCGCTCCTCGCTGATCACGCGGTCAGCGCGCGGCGGCGCCGACCGACGCGGGTCCTCATCCATGTCCATGCCTACACGCTCGCGCATGCGGCGTTACTTACCCGGTGGCAGGCTTGCGACCGCACTCCGGCTTGCGTCGCCTACCAGGCGTCCTCGAGGAGCCGCCGGAGCTCCTCGGGACCGGGCGGATCGGGCGTGTTGGCGAGCTCGGGGCGCTGCAGGATCGCGTGGCGCGCGGATTCCAGGCGATTGGGGTTGCCGCCCAGGTCGCGCAGCCGCCGCGGCCCACCACCGAGGGACTCGATCCGAAGGCGTATCTCGTGGGACTCCACCCCCAGCGCGCGAGCCAGCGAAGCGATCTCCTCGGGTGCTCGAGGGCGCATCGCGTTCATCGTGGTGGGGAGCATCGTGGCGTTGGTCTCGGCATGCGGCGTCCCAACCATCCTCACGAGCGTCTGGCAGACGACGTGATGCAGTGCGTAGCCGGTGGTGTCGAGCGCGTATGCGCACAGCAGCGCGCCCAGGCCCAGGCCGGCGCGGTCGCGCTCGCCGGCGCTCCGGTCCAGGGCCGTCGCGATGAGCTCGGCGCCCCGGAGCGCGGCAAGCGACGCGACCGGATTCGCGAGCGGGACGTATAGCGCCTCGGCCCCATGGGCCAGCGCATTCATGGCGCTCGCACGGAGGCTTCGATCGTCTAGCGTCGTCATCTCGAACGGATCGGCGATGACGAATGACGGGCGCACGCGATGCTGAGCGTCCTGCTCGCGACCCGCCGGCAGCCGGTGGATGCCGGTCATCTCGGCGCCGGAGAGGGTCGTCGGGATGGCGCAGACGCGACCGCCCCGCACCGCGGCGATTGCCTTGGCCACGTCGATCACCCGACCGCCGCCGAGCGCAACGAGCGTCGGATTTCGCACTGAGTCGACGATCGCCGCGGCGACATAGGGGACCTCGCCGGGCTCCACCTGGTGCACGACGGTCGCCCGCTCCGCGAGCTCCACCGGTGCGGCGCCGAGCGCCCGGGTCGTGGTCAACAGCTCGAACCGCTCCCAGATCCCGCCCGCGAGGATCTCCGGCGAGTCGGCGAGCGCCCCGGCACGAAAGACGATGGTCCGCTCGACGTCTCGCCAGGTGAAGTCATGCTCTGCCATCCCCAGAGCCCGCCCCCGGATTCGAACCGAGAATCTCCTGATTACAAATCAGGTGCTCTGCCAGTTGAGCTAGGCGGGCAGTTGCTTTGAGCATAGGTGAGTTGGACTCGTGGACTTTCGCCTCGCCGTCGGGCTACTCTGGCGCATCGGACATCGGGTGACAGGGGGTCAAGGGATGAGCGGCAAGGCAAGGACAAGGCGCCTGACAGTGGCCGGCTCGCTTGCCATATTTCTCGCGCTAGCGCTGGTGGTCTCCGCCAGCGGCGCGATCAGCGCCGACTTGGTCAGCCGCAATTCGCAGGGGGTCTCGGCGAACGGCTCCAGCGGGACGACCCAGGCGCGAAACATCTCCGCCAACGGGCGGTTCGTGGCGTTCGACGCGAAGGCGACCAACCTGCCGGGCGGAAGCGGAACGTACTTTCTCCCTTACCTCCGCGACATGCAGACTGGCAAGACGATGCTCATGGCCAGGAAGCAGAACGGACAGCCGGCAACCGGAGCGGCGGTCATCGGTGGCATCTCGGCGAACGCGGACGTTGTGAGCTTCGAGGGCGCAGGAACGGGGCTTCCGGGGGCCGATCAAGACAACACGGAGGTCTGGATCCGTGACCGCCCGGCCGGTGTGACGAGGCTCGTGTCGAGGGCGAACAACGGCGATCCGGCCGATGGCGCGGACAGCGTCGAGCCGACCGTTTCCAGCAGCGGACGCTTCGTCGCGTTCGAGTCAGCCGCCGGCAACCTGCCCGCCGGCGGCCACGGGGAGATCTCACGCGCGTACGTGCGGGACATGAAGCTCGGTCAGACGATCCTCGTCAGCAGGACGAGCGCCGGACAGGCGGTATATGCCCGCATGTGCGGGCAGGCGATCTCCTCGGACGGAAGCAGGGTCGTGTTCTTCTCCGATGACCCGAGGCTGCCGGGCGCCAATGGATATGACCACATCTACCTTCGTGACGTCGAACAGAACCGAACGACGCTGATCGACCGAAGGTCCAACGGCACCGTCGCGGCGGGAGACGACTCCACCTGCCCGTCGATCTCCGACAACGGTCGGTTCGTGGCATTCAATTCGTTCGCCCCCAACCTGCCGGGAGTGACACCGCCTGACACGCAGCAATTCCTGCGCGATACGCAGACCGGAAGGCTGTTCCTGGTCAGCCGCAGCAACACCGGCAAGCCCGCGAACGGATCCGCTCTCTACGGCCAGCCGTCGGGCGACGGGAGACTCGTCACCTTCCAGGCCAGCGCGACCAATCTCCCTGGGGGCAACGCTCTCTACGACCAGGCGTACGTGCGCGACATGCAGCGGGGGCGGACGAAGCTCCTGAGCAAGACCGGTAATGGCGATCCCGGCGACAGCGCGAGCTCAGAGATCTCGATCTCTCTCGACGGACGCTGGGCGGCGTTCACCAGCGACGCATCGAACCTGGGGGCGACACCGCCCGATTACAGCGTCTTCCGCGCCGGCCCGATGCGGTAGACCGGCGTTGCCTAAAACGTCGCCTCGCGTGACGCAAGGTGCAGGCTCACCTTGCGCTTCACCCGTTGCAGGGCGTTGTCGACCGTCTTCGTGTCGCAATCCAGCTGCTCGCCGATCGCCTCGTAGGAGTGGCCGTCGAGGTAGAGGCTCAGGACGTGGCTCTCGAGCTCCGACAGGACGCTCGAAAGGCACGAGACCAGGCTCTGGAGCTCCTCGGTGGCGATCACGCGCTCCGAGGGGTCCTCGCTTCCCGGGCCCGGCAGCACCTCCTCGAGGGTCGTCTCGGACTCCGATGCCCCGGCGGGCGCCTGCGCGAACGACACGTACTGGTTGAGCGGTGCGTGCTTGTTGCGGCTCGCCGTCTTGACCGCGGTGATGATCTGGCGGGTGATGCAGAGCTCGGCGAAGTTGCGGAAGCTCGACTCGCGGTCCGAGCGGAAGTCGCGAATGGCCTTGTACAGGCCCAGCAACCCCTCCTGGATCAGATCGTCTGAGCCTCCTCCGAGCAGGAAGTACGACGAGGCCTTCAGTCGCACGAACCCGCGGTAGCGCTTGACGATCCTGTCGTATGCGTCCGGGCTGCCGCGCTTTGCGAGCGCGACCAGATACGAATCCTCAAGCTCAGGTTGAGCTTCGGGACGGCGGGCTGTCGCGGCCTGGGCGACGGGCGCAACGGCAGCGAGATCCTGCATGGGGGTCGGTACGGCCACAGGTTTCCTCCTGTCGGATTGGGAACCGGTGGCGCCCGTACCTCCCCTGGGCGCCCTCTCCTAGACGGGTTATCGACAGAGCCAAGCTCGACCTTTAGTTAACCCTTATGTGCGTAACTCTAACCGCCTGGGCATTCTTCTGTCAACCATCCCGCCCGGCAGCGCAAGATCCGTTGCAGGTGAGGGCTTCCGTCCGTGGGCGTTGCTAGCCGTTTGCGCCGCCACGTTGCCTGGCGGCCTCGAACAGCAGCACCGCGGCGGCGGCGGAGACGTTCAGCGACTCGACCCTGCCCCCGATGGGGATCGAGACGAGCAGATCGCAGCTCTCGGCGACCCGTCGGCGCAGGCCTCCCCCCTCGCTCCCAAGGACGAGCACGACCTTCCCCGTGAGGTCGGCGCCCGTGTACGGCGTATCTGCACCGGACTCCGCCCCGTACACCCACGCGCCCGCCTCCTTCGCCACACCCAGCCAATCGGCGAGGTTCGGAACCCGCGCGACCGGCAGGTGCTCCACGGCGCCGGCGGATGCCTTGCTGGCCACGGCGGTGACCGAGGCGGAGCGCCGCGACGGTATGACGACCCCCGCCGCCCCCGCCGCCTCGGCCGACCGGCACACGGCGCCAAGGTTCCGTGGATCCTGAATCTGGTCAAGGGCGATCAGCAGCCCGTCCGGCCGCTCCAACAGCGCCCTGGGATCCGCGTAGGGATATGGGTCGACCTCCGCGACGACCCCCTGGTGGTCGGGCGATCCCGCGAGGCGCGTGAGCTCAGGGCCCGGCAGGTCGGCTGTGGTCCACACTCGACGCACCCGCCGGCGGCCGCGCTGGGCTTCGGCCACGGGGCGGCGGCCGTACACCACCTCCCTCCTCTCCTCCCTCCGCTGCGGCACCGGCTCAGCCGTCGTCGTCATGGCGCCGTACGAGGCGGGCGCCCTCCGGCGTGTCGCGGACCTCGTAGCCGCGCTCTGCCAACTCATCGCGCAGCCGGTCCGCCCGGTCGAAGTCGCGTCCCGCCCGCGCCTCCTCGCGCTCCTGAAGCATCCGCTCGGCCTCCGGATCCGCCGCCTCCGCGCGAGCCAGCAGCGACTCCAGCCCCAGCAGCGGCAGCATCTCCTCGAGCGCGGCCCTGGCGCCGGGGAGCTCACGCCGGTTGCCCTCGGAGATGAGGTCGAAGAGCGTCGCCAGCGCCCGCGGCGTGTTGAAGTCGTCGGCGAGGGCATCCAGGAACACCTCACGCCACGCGGTCACAGCGGGGTCGGGCTCACCGCCATCGTCCTCCGGCAGCTCGAGCACGAAATTGCGGATCCGCTTGACGCGCGCGTCGGCTTCGGTGAGCGCGCGGTCGGAGAACTCGAGCGGCTGGCGGTAGTGCCCGGAGATCAGGTAGGCCACAACCGCCTCGCGGCCGTAGGTGTCGAGCGCCTCGGAGAGCTGGAAGATGTTGCCGACCGACTTCGACATCTTCTGGTCGGCCGTCCGGATCATCCCGTTGTGCATCCATAGCCGCGCCAGAGGGACGCCGCGCGCCGCCTCGGTCTGAGCGATCTCGTTCTCGTGGTGGGGGAAGATCAGGTCGACGCCGCCGCTGTGGATGTCGAAGTCCGCGCCCAGGAGCTTCTCGCCCATTGCCGAGCACTCGATGTGCCAACCGGGGCGCCCCTCACCCCACGGTGACGGCCAGGCGGTGTCCTCGTCCGGCTTGCGCGCCTTCCAGAGCGCGAAGTCGAGCGCGTCCTCCTTGAGGCTCTCGGTGCCCGCCTCCTCCCCCTGGTCCATCTCCTCAGGATCCCGGTTGGAGAGCTTGCCGTAGTCCGGGAAGCTACGGACCCGGAAGTAGACGTCGCCCCCGCTCTCATACGCGTGCTCGGAGGCGATCAGCGCCTTGATCAGCTCGATGATCTCGGGGATCGTGTCCGACGCGAGGGGCTCGGCATCGGGACGCCCAAGGCCGAGGCGATCCGTGTCCTCGACGTAGGCGCGAGTCATCTCCGCGGCGAACTGGTCTGACGCCACTCCCGCCGCGCGAGCGGCCGCGTAGATCTTGTCGTTGATGTCGGTGACGTTGATGACCAGGCGCGGCTCGTATCCGAGCCGCCTCAGCAGCCGCTGGAGCAGGATCGGGATGACGAACGGCCGCGCATTGCCCACGTGGACCCGCGAGTAGACCGTCGGGCCGCACGTGTAGATGCCGACCCTCGGCGGCTCGCGTGGCTCGAGAGTCCGCAGCTCGCCGCTCAGCGTGTCCGTGATCCGCAGCTCGCTCACGGGCGATGATGCTATTCGGACCCGCTGGCCCACTCGAGTGCCGCGCGCGCGGTCGAGACGCCTCAGCGGACGATCAGCTGCCCCCGCATGCCCGGGTGGATCGAGCAGAGAAAGTCGTAGGTCTCTCCCGCGGCGAGCCGGTCCGTCCCCTCGACCGCGGCCGTCTGCCCGAAGCCGATCAGGGGAGACTGGAACAGGGGCTTGCCGTCCGGCCCCTTCTGGACCGCGGTTACATCGTGCTGCGCGACGTCGAGGTTCGCGAACGAAAGCGAGCCGTCTCGCTGGGCGACCATGACCGGGGTCGCATACGTCGTGGAAGCTGCACCCGGCCCGGCGACTACGGCCGAGCCGGCCGGGGTCTCGCCGCCGCCTCCGCCACCCCCGCCGCCAAGCAGGTCGTCGATAGTCGTCGTGACGTCTTCACCAACGTCGCCCCCCACGCGGAACGCGGTGACGAAGCCCTCCGGCAGCCCTCGGATTCCGACCGACGCGTAGATCGTGTGCCGCGCGATGCTCACGCCGCCCCATGCGAGGGAAGTCGGACTGCTCGTTCCACCGAGCGCCAGCGGTCGCTTGGCCAGCAGAGCGCCGCTGCGCGCGTCGAAGGCGTCGAGGAACCCGGTGAGGTCGACCGTGTAGACGACGCCGTTCGCGACGGCCACCGGCGGCCCCCAATGCGCGCCATCGGCCACGGGCGCGATCCAGCGGTGGGACCCCTCGGCCGTCGACAGTGACCACAAGTACCCGGGCACGGTGATGGGCCCATACACCGAGCTCCCGTCATAGGCGGTCGATCCGACGATGCCCCCGAGCGCGCCGGGCGGCCCGACGATCTGGCTCCATACCGGCTTCATCGTCTTGGCGTCGAAGACGTGGTAGACGCCGGACTTCTGGCCGGCACCCACCAGCTTGCGCCCGGAGGCATCGCGGAACAGGTTGGGCGACGCGCCGAAATCGAGATCGATGTCCCCGCACGAGCCGACCCCCTGCGGGTAATAGGGCGGCGGGTTGCCGGGGATGTCGAAGCACGGCAGCTCGGAGACCCCGGCGAAGTACTCGTCGACGTTCCCCTTGTAGGAGCCGATCACGTCGCCAAACCTGCGACTGGAGCGATCGAGCTCGAACTTCAGCACCGCGTTGGCGTGCTCGTCCTCCGCCTGGGGACGAAACGGGTTGGCCGTTCCCGCGTACGCGACGCCGGCGCGACGATCGATCGCCGGTGTCGACCAGATCCCGGCCCCCGCGAAGTCGTCCCTCGGATGGCCGGGTCGATGGACGGTCCAGGTCTTCTTCAGCGCCTTTCCGGAGCGGATGCCGATGAAGTTCATCGAGCCCTGGAAGGCGTAACGGTCGGCCTCGTCGCCAAGCTCAGCAGAGCCCCCGGAGACGCCGATGAGGAGCGTCCGTTTGAAGATCACCGGGCTGCCGTAGACGTCGGCCCCGGGCTGGGAATCGATCGACCGGGTCGCCCAGGCGACCTTGCCCGTGCGCCTCTTGAACGCGACGACGTACGGACCCACGCACGGATCGTGCTTCCGGCAGCCCTCTGAGTGCTGAGTACGGGAAACGGCCGCGTAGACCCGCCGGCCCTTGACGGCAACCGAGCCGGTGATGCCCCCGCCGTAGGGCACCTTCGCCATCCACACCTTCTTCCCCGTGGCGGCGTTGAGCGCGAACACCGAGCCCTCGGTCGTCGCCGAATACAGACAGCCGCGGGTTACGATGGGCGTCCCGGTGATGTCCCCCTCTCCCCCGCCGTCAACGGTCGAGAACGTCCACGCCGGCGAGAGCAGGGGTGCATCCCCGGGGGAGATCACCTTCTCGTGGTCCTGCGTGCGGGTGTTCTTGTAGTCGTGTCCGAAGGTCGGCCAGCTGCCCCCGCCCGGGTCGCCCGATGCGCAGTCGGACGTGGCGCGCGAGGTCGCCGGCAGGGCCGCCGCGAGCGCGACGGCAGCGAGACCCACGATCCCGAGCCGGCGAGCGCCCTGGGTCAGGGGGACCACGGGTTCTCACGCAGCGACTTCAGCACCTCGCGGCGCGTTCGGGGACCGGGAGCGACGTTGGAGGCGAGCGGTGCCGACTCGCGCTCGGTCCCCAGACCGCTCAGGTAACCGTCCTGCTTGAGGCCGTTCACCGCATCGCAGTCGATCTCGCGACGGACCTTGAACGGGTCGATCCCGTACGCGCGGGCGGCATTGCGCCCCAGAATTGCGTTTCGAATCGTGCGCGACGGCCGCGGCGCCTTGCGGGTGGGGTCCTCGACGTCGCCCTCGAGACCGTGCGGCAGCTTGTAGAGCTCCTTGCCCCGCTCCGAGAACTCGAAGCGGCGGAGCCCCACGATCTCGGCCTGCGGCGACCCGTACCACAGGCTGTCGGTGCCCCAGATGACGCGCTTGGGCCCGACGTACTTGATTAGCTTGCCCAGCAGGTGCGCGCACTGATCCGGGTCGTGCATGACGTCGCGCCACACCGACCCGAGCTCGGCGTACACGTTGGGGACGTTCCCGAACTTGTGCCCCTTACGCTTGAACTTGGTGGCGTCGTAATTGTTCTCTCGCAGGCTCTTGATGAGCGCGTCCACCTTGTTGGAGTCCGAGCGGGCCCTGTCGTCACCCGCATATTTCTCCTGCCGGTCGCCGATGTCGTGGCCGGAGTGGTAGACGAGGAACTTGACGTCCCTGAAGGCCTTCGCGGCGGGACCGATGTCCCGCGGGGTCGCGGCGCGCTGGTCGAAGCCCGGCAGGGCAAAGCCCTTGTGCGACGCGACGAGCGCCGGTATCTGCGGCATCTTCCGATGCACCTTCCGCACTTGCTCCAGGAAGGCCATGCCCGTGTCGCTGTCAAGGAACCAACCGCTCGCGTTCGGCACATCACCCCACGGGCAGTAGGTCTTCCACCCTCGGAGGATGCCCGGGTACTGACGAGCGCGCTCCATCATCAGCTCCAGCTCCTCGTCGAGGTACAGGGGCTTCGCGTTTGGGGTGTTACGACCGGCCGAGCCGCGATTGGGCATCACGAACGCGTGCATCACGCAGCGCTTCCTGCGGGCGAGATCGTTGACGGTGTGCACCGTCAGGGCGGCCTCGGCGAGAGGCAGGGGGTTCTTTGTGTCGGGCGAGGTCGGGACGCACGACAGCACGCTCATCGTCGTCGCCGAGTCCAGGAACAGCTCCTTCAGGTAGTGGAAGCGCGAGAGGTTCTCGATCGGGTCGATCTCGCCGGCGCCCCCGCCCCGGACCGAGCCGTCCGGGCGAATACCCGGCTTGTCCCCGGTGGCGCCCGATGCCTGCGGCCACACGGCGGCGAAGAACGCGTGGATCGCCGGGTTCGTGACGCGCCACATGCCCTCCGGATCCACGTGATGCGACTGCACGTCGAAGATGAACTCACCGGGCAGGTTGCGCAGGGTCTGCAGCCCCTTCGCTCCGTCCCACTCCAGATCGCAGGCATCGGTGGTCTTCGTGTTGTCGGCCCAACCGAAGCCGCCGAACAGCCCTGGCCTGACCATGTCGATCGCCCAGAAGCCGACCGACATCGCGGCGGCCGTGCGCACGAACTCGGACCGCGTCATGCTGAACTTGCGCCGCAGCCGCTCGGTCTCGGCGTTGGCCAGCTCCATGATCGCCCGTTGCGCCCTGCTGGGCGGCGGGGGAAGGTACTCCTCGTTCGAACAGGGGAGCACGTCGACGGGCAGGTCCTCGGATACCTCCGGCCACGAGAACCGGTGCGGCCTCGACGTGAGCGACGGTCCGTTGCGCTTCCAGTTGATCATTTGGTTACCTCGAATACGCCGCGCATGAATGGATGGACGCGGCAGTAGTAGGTGACAACTTCGCCCGGCTTGAACCCGGACCGCTTGGTGACGGGCAGCTCCCAGGTGAGCCGCTGGCTTGCGGGGCCGATGGCCGGTGGGCCGACACCCAGCTCGGAGGAGTCGAAATCGAGTTGGCGCCCCTCGCTCGTCCGCCCGTTCGAGAGCGGGTAGGCGGTTCCGGTCTCGCCCTTGCACGGGTACGCGCACGAGGTGACCGTGTGGTAGATCGCGCCCCCCTCGGTGTTGGCGAACCGAAGGTCGCTTCCCAGCTTCACGGTTGGCAGCCCGGTCATCGAGATCGTCGACAGGTCGCCGGGCTCATAGAGGAAATTGGCGATTCCGACCAGCCCCGTGCCGGGGCCGGTCCGAGCGTCCCACCCCCCGGCCGGCCCGCCGAAGTTGTCGGACTCCGGCAGATGGCCGTGCGTGACGATGCCCTTGTCGCACAGCGTTCGCGGCCTGTTCTCGAGGCCACCCGACCTGCATTTCGGCGAGCGGTCCTTCTTGGCCTTGAAGGGGTTTACGCCCTTGGCCGTATGAGATCCGTCAGGTCGATCCGGGGCCAGGAGCGCGACCGCGATGCCCATGTTCTCGTACGTGGACTGGATCTTCGTGTCGTAGGTGGCATTGCTGCGTAACCGGTCTCCCGGTTTGACCCGCACGCCCCACTTGGGGAGGCCTGTCACCCTCATGGAGAAGTCCCAGGAGGTCGGCGGACCACCGGGGCGGCCAGGATGCTTGCGGTTCCAGTAGGCGGCCTTGCCCGTATAGATGCGGGTCGACTTGTCCCCTCGGACGAGGTTGATGCGGTTCTCGAGGCCACCGGGGTGCACGTGGCCGCCGATCCCGATCAGGGTCCCGCCCGTGAACGACTGAATCCGGCCCAGCGACTCGCCGCGATCGGGCAGGCTCAGGTCTGTGCCCTGCTTGTTGCCGGGCTTCCCCTGGCCAGTGAACTCCTTGCCCCAGGGGTCGAACGCCGCGCACTTCTGCCTCGGCCAGGTGCACGTGCCGTCATTACCCCCGAAGTCGCGCTGGGCATTGAACACCGGATAGCCGGAGGGGCGAACGTCGAGCCAGACCGGGTAGGCCGGCTTGATCCCCAGCTTCTCCGCCTTGTCCGCGGGCACGAAGTCGATGTCGTAGGTGATGTAGACGACATCGGTCTGGGCGATCGCCGAGTGGACCATGTACAGGAGTTGCCACTGGTCGGTCGCGCCTACGGGCATGCCGTAGCCCTTCGGGAACGGAGCGATCGTCTTCTCCTCCCCAGCGGCGAAGAAGGGCCCGCTGCCGTACGAGGGCTCCGAGAGCCACGTGCCGTGGTGCAGGTGGACCTGCTCGATCGGCGGCACCGTTCCGTCGGCGCGCACCAGGTTCGGCTTGAAGCGGGTGATGTAGCCGTCCTGGAGCGGCTTCTCGATCGTCACCGGTCCAACCAGGACGTCGTTCTGGCCGGGCTTCACGATGATCGGGCCGTACGCGAAGCGCAACCGCTGACAGGCGCTGGGATAGCGTTCGTAATCGGGGCCCTTCCACCCCTCCTGCCTGTAGAAGCGCTTCTCGTAGCGGTCGTGCCCGTCGTAGGCGCACGGCCGAGGCAGGATGGTGCCGCCGACGTTCGGGTCCGGAAGCGGTGGGGAGCTCTCGCCGGCGCTGACGGTTGCGCACGCCAAAGCCGCCACGGCGACCACGGCGACGACCAACGAGCGCACCCTCTCCGACCTCCT
>Ga0126305_10000853_pt1 | contig 13283 bp, 14 predicted proteins | sample Plot26_FD_92536 | JGI IMG/M metagenome (GOLD analysis project Ga0126305, IMG submission 92536) | Serpentine soil microbial communities from UC McLaughlin Reserve, CA, USA - Plot26 | ecosystem: Environmental > Terrestrial > Soil > Grasslands | place: USA: UC McLaughlin Reserve, Lake County... | reverse complement strand
GAGTCCGGTGCCGACCCGAAGGTGGTCGATCTGGCCACTCGTCTGCCGGTGACCGTCCCCGGCGAGTCGAGCGGCCCGGAGGCCTCGCGCTATGACCCACACTGGTGGCATGACCCCGTGAACGCGGAGGCCGCGGTTCGCGAGATTCGCGACGCGATGATCGCGGCCGATCCCTCGCAGCGCCGGACCTTCGAGAGAAATGCCACCCGCTACCTCGAGGAGCTCCGGAGACTTGACACAGGGATCAAGCGGTGCTTTGCGTCGGTTCCTCCGGACGAGCGCAAGCTGGTGACCGACCACGACGCGTTCAACTACTTCGCCAAGCGCTACGGGATCCAGGTGGTTGGAGCCATCATCCCTTCGCAGACGACCGAGGCGCAGCCGTCCGCGGGGGATATCTCGCGGCTGGCCGAGGAGGTTCGGCGCGAGCACGTTCGCGCGATCTTCCCCGAGAGCTCGATCAACCCGGACGTCGCGCACGCACTCGCAAAGCAGACCGGGGCGATCAGCGACCTGACGCTGTACGGGGACACGCTCGGCCCCGCCGGATCCGATGGGGCCACGTACTTGACGATGGAGCAGGCCAACGCCGACGCGATGGTCCGGGGGTTCACGGGCGGAGAGCGCGGCTGCCAGATCGGTGGGTTGGGGTGAGCGATCCGAACGAAGCCACCATCGAGACGCACGGGCTTGCCGTCGGATACGACGGCTCACCACCCGCGCTGAGCGACGTCACGTTCAACGCCCTGGCAGGGGAGCGGATCGGCGTACTGGGGCCGAATGGCGGCGGGAAGACGACGCTGTTTCGCGCCCTGCTGGGCGAGCTGGGGCCGGTGGCGGGCGAGCTCCGAGTGACGTCACGCTGCGCGACGGTTCCGCAAACCGAGCGGTCCCGGCTTGATTACCCGGTCAGCGCGCTGGACGTGGCGCTGATGGGGACGATCCCTCTCCGGGGCTGGTGGCGCCACCCGCGGCGAAGTGAGCGGAAGCGCGCTAAGCAGGCGCTCGAGTCCGTCGGCCTGGCGGAATTGGCTTCGCGGAGCTTCGGCGAGCTCTCGGGTGGCCAGCGGCAGCGGGTCCTCGTCGCAAGGGCTCTGGTGCAGGACGCCCGAGTGCTGCTGCTGGACGAGCCGTTCACAGGGCTCGACGCGTCGAGCGCCGGGCGCCTCAATGGGTTGATCGACCGGCTGGCCGCTGAGGGCCGCGCGGTGCTGGTCGCCACACACGACATCGAGCAGGCGCGCCGCTGGGACCGGGTGCTCTGCCTCAATCGCCGCCAGATCGCGTTCGGCCCACCGGACGAGGTGCTGACGATGCCGGTGCTCGAGGCCACGCACGGCGGCATGATCGTCGAGCTGCGCGACAACGGCGAGCACGTTGCGGTCATGCCGGCGCATCATCACGAAGGGGCGGGCGGAGATGCTTGACGTCGTCAATCCGGCGAGCGGCGCGCTGTGGCACGCGATCGCGGATCCGTGGGGGCAGGCGATCGTTCGCAGGGCCTTCCTCGAGGTGACGTTGATCGCCCTGCTGGGCGGACCGCTCGCGTGCTGGATCGTGTTCTACGGGCTGTCGTACAGCACGGAGTCGCTGGCACACGGGCTCTTTCCGGGACTCGTTCTGGCGGCGCTCACCGGGATTCCGCTCCTCCTCGGGGGCGCGCTGGGGTTGCTCGTGGCGGCGCTGGGCATCGCCATCGCCGGGCGCCTGCCGACGATCGGCCGAGACGCCGCCGTCGCGATCGTGATCACGACTCTCTTCGGCCTGGGCGCGCTGCTGGCGCTCTCGCCTGCCTCGCCGCCGGGCATCCAGGGGCTTCTTTTCGGCGACATCCTGGGGGTGGGTGACGGGGATCTCGTCTTCGCCGCCGTCGCAGTCGCCGTGACGGCGGTGTCCCTGTGGGTGCTCCACGGATCGCTCCTGGCAGTCGGTTTCGACCGCGGCTCGGCGCGCTCGCTGGGTGTGTCGCCGCTGCTTGTGGACGCGGCGCTTCTCGTGCTTCTCGCGCTCGCGATCCTGGTCGCCGTGCAGGGGCTGGGGAATCTGCTCGCGCTCGCGATGCTGGTCGCGCCGGGCGCGACGGCGGCCCTCGTCGTGAAGCGATTCGCCCCGATGCTGTGGCTGGCTACGGCGCTCGCCGTGGCGGCGGGCTTCGGCGGCCTCTACGCCTCCTATTACCTGAACACGGCCGCTGGGGCCTCCATCGCCGCGGCCACCGTCGTGCTGTACGCGGGTGCCGCCTTGGGCGTATGGCTTGTGCGCGCCACCCGGCGTTTTCGAGGCTGGGGCCCGGCGATTGGCGACCGTGAACCGGGGTACGCTCGGTCGCCATGAGTGCCGCGACGATCACATGGCGCGAGCGCGCTCTGGGCGAGCTGCAGTCGGCCGGGCTGCGCAAGGGGCAGGCGCGGCTGGCCGTGATCGACCTGCTGTCCAAGCAGCCCTGCGCGCTCACGGCTCCGGAGATCGAGTCGGGCCTGCGGCGCAAGGGCCATCGCGTCGGGCTTGCGACGGTGTATCGGACGCTCGAGTTGCTCGCGGACCTGAAGCTCGTCGGCCGGCTGGAGGTAGGCCAGGGGATCGCGCGCTACGAGCCCCTCACGCCGGGCGGCGATCATCATCACCATCTGGTTTGCGATCACTGCGGCCGGGTGATCCCGTTCGACGACGACGAGCTCGAGCAGACGATCGACCGGCTGACCCACAAGGTCCGGTTCCAGGTGGCCGAGCACGATGTCGTGCTCCATGGGGCGTGCCGCTCCTGTCGCAACTGAGCGGGCTCGGGTATGTCCGTGGGGGCTAGGCGGGCGCTTCGCTCGCACGGGGCCCCGGCTCCGCCCCGCCACGGGTGAGCGAGCCTCGGCGTGCCTTCACCGCCAGCCAGACGACGCCGGCGACGATCATCACGATGCTGATGAGCTGCGCCTGGGTCAGGCCGAAGAGCTCGGTTGGGTTGCGGCGGATGAATTCCACCAGCAGGCGCTCGGTGCCGGCGAGAACCAGGTAGATCGCGAAGAGGATGCCGGGCTGGACACGGTCGCGCAGCCGCCACAGAAAGTAGGCGGCCAGGCCCATCGCGAGGGTCTCGTAGATCGGCGTCGGGTGCACCGTGATGTCAATCGGCTTCGTCCCGTTCGGATAGGCCATCGCCCAGGGACCGTCCCACGCCTCGCCGTAATCGCCGTCGCCGGAGACCTGACATCCGATGCGGCCGAGGGCGTAACCGACTGACAGCGGCACGGCGCACATGTCCAGCAGCGTGAGGTTGAGCATCTTGCGGCGCCACGCCCATAGCGCCACGCCGATCGCGCCGCCGACGGCACCGCCGAACCAGACGAGGCCGGAGCCGGAAAAGATGTTCCCGAGCAGGTCGCCCTTGACGGAGTCGTAGTTTTCGAAGATGAAGTTGAGGCGAGCCCCGACGATGCCGCCGACGAGTGCGACGACGACCACTTCGTAGGCCCAATCAGCCGGCTTGCCGAGCTCCTTGAGGCGCCTGGCGAGCACCGCCCCGGCGGCGATGAATGCGATGGCGAACGCGATCCCGAACGTCTGGAGGGTGACCGGGCCTAGGTGGATCTCAGCTTGCATTGGGGATGGCCCCGGGGGGAGTCGAACCCCCGCTCCCAGGTTGAAAACCTGATGTCCTAACCGTTAGACGACGGGGCCGGAGTGCCAAGTCTAGGGTTCGCGTAACAGCAGCTCCAGCAGGGCCTTCTGGGCGTGGAGGCGGTTCTCGGCCTGGTCGAAGACCGCCGAGCGCTCGCCGTACAGGACGTCCTCGGTGATCTCCTCGCCCGGGTGAGCGGGCAGGCAGTGCAGCACGATCGCCCGGTCCGACGCGTGTTCCATGAGCGCGGCGTCGACCCGGTAGGGAGCGAGGTCGGCGCGCCGCCGCTCGGCGTCCGTCTCTTCGCCCATGCTCACCCAGACGTCGGTGTAGACGGCGTCGGCGCCATCGACCGCCTCCCGTGCGTCCGCCGTGCCGAGCGCGGCGAGCCCCGCCTCCAGCTCGTAACCGGGCGGCGACGCGACGCGGACCTCCACCCCCACGATGCGGCCGATCAGCGCCAGCGAGCGCGCGACGTTGTTGCCGTCGCCGACGTAGGCGAGCTTCAGGCCGTCGAGGTCGCCGAAGCGCTCGCGCAGCGTCAGCAGGTCGGCCAGCACCTGGCACGGGTGATGCGCCGGGGTGAGGCCGTTGATCACCGGCACAGCGGCACCGGCGGCCAACCGCTCCACCGCCTCGTGGGAGCCGGCCCGGACGACCATCCCCTGGACGTAGCGGGACAGCACCCGCGCGGTATCCCCCATCGACTCGCCGCGTGAGAGCTGCAACTCGTCCCCGCGCAGCACGAGCGGCGTGCCGCCCAGCTCCGCGACGCCGACCTCGAACGAGACCCGGGTTCGAGTCGACGGCCGTTCGAAGAAGAGCGCGATGCTGCGACCCGCGAGCGAGTCGTTTCCCCTCCCCTCCTCCCGGCCGGCCTTCAACTCGACGGCCCGGTCGAGCAGCGCGTTCAGCTCGTCGCGCGAGAGCTCTTCGCCTGTGAGGAAATGACGGGCCACGGGAAGCGCAAGATGGTACGCGGCGGGTACAAAGGACGGACACCAGCAACGGCACCAGCCAGTTTCGGGGGCTGACGCCCCCTCACCAACATGCCTATAAAGATCGATGCGCTCACCTGGAACGTCTTTCACGGCCGCGACCATCCGCCCGACCCCGCCCTGTTCACCTGGCGGTCGTGGCTGTTCAGAGCCGAGGAGCGAAACGCCACGCACGTGCAGGTCAACCGCGGGCTCTATCGCGAGTTCGCCCATCTGCTCGCAGAGCCGCGATGGGACGTCGCGTTGCTGCAGGAGTTTCCGCCCCGGTGGGCTCATCGGATGGCCGACGCGTGCGGCGCCGACATGCAGTTGACGCTGACTTCGCGCAACTGGCTCCACTCCGTTCGCCGGCCGATAGCCAGCCGAAATCCCGACCTGATGGGTGCCTGGGAGGGCGGCGCGAACGTGATCCTCGCCCGTGGAGCGCTGCGATCGAGGCAGGGCGCCAAGGAGGTCGTGCTGCGCGGCCGGCCCGAGCGCCGCATGGTCACGCTCGCGCGCCTCGAGCGAGCCCGCACGGTGAGCGGGGGAGAAGCCAGCCCCCGGTGCCAGTCGGGAACGGGCGCGGCTGGTTTCGAGCCGGCGCTCGTGGTGGGGAACCTCCACGCAAGCGGGCCGTCGCCCCTGGCGGCCGAGGACACGCGGCTCGCGGCGGAGGCGGCGGTGAACTGGGCGGGCGACGATCCAGTGATCCTCGGCGGGGACCTCAACGTGAGCCCCAGCGAATCCGGCGTCTTCGACGAGCTCGAGCGGCGCTTCGGCCTCGGGGCCGCCACCGGACCGCGCTCGATCGACCACCTGCTCGCCCGCGGTCTCGAGATCGTCGAGCCTCCCGCGCCCTGGCCCGACGAAGCGCGCGAGGTGGCTGCCGGGGATCTCGCGATCCGCCTCTCCGACCACCCGCCGATCCAAGCCCGGTTCGCGTTGCCCGACTGACGGTGCGACCGGTTCGCGATAGTGAGATAGTCCGGCTCAGCGCGCGAAGGAGAAACTGCGACAGGAGGAGTCTTGATGGCGACTAGATCGAGTGGCTCACGTTCCAGGTCGGGATCGCGCAGCTCGAGCAGCTCGCATTCGAGCACCAAGCGCACCACCACCTCGAAGCGAACCGGCACGAGCCGCGCCTCCGGCGGCGATGCGGGGCGCGCCGACAAGAGCGTCGAGGCGTTCCGCGACGCTCTCGAGCGCAGCGTGACGCTCTCGCGCGATCGCCTGCAGGATGTCGTCGACGACGCCGTGAAGCGCGGCCGGCTCACGCGCGACGACGCCAACGAGCTCGTCTCGAGCCTCGTGACCCGCAGCCGCCGGTACAGCGACGAGCTCGTCAAGCAGCTCGAGCGCCTGCTCGACCAGGCCCAGCGCGAGATCGAGACGCGCGCCGCCCCAGCTCGCCGCCGCGCCACGGCGGGGGCTCGCCGCGTCGGTCGTGCGGCCCGCGACGCCGCCGACGCCCCGCTCGCCCAGGCCGACCGCCTTCGCCGGCGCTCCGGCGTGACACCCGGCGGGCCGATCACCGCCTACGACCAGCTCACGGCCACCCAGGTCAAGTCGAGGCTCGGGGAGCTCAGTCCAGCCGAGCTGCGCTACGTGCGCACCCGCGAGCGGCGTGGCAAGGCCCGCAAGGGCATCCTGAGCGACATCGACCGCCGCCTCGAGAAGGGCAAGCGCTAGCAGCGACCGCGCAGCTTCGGCCGCGGGTCGCTAGTCCCGCGGCAGCTCGTCGACGTCGAGCGGCGCCGCGATGCCCTCCCACTCGGGCCGGTGGCGCAGCTCCCGCGTGTCGCAGTAGATCTCGACGCCGTTCCCGTCCGGGTCGTTGAAATACACCGACTTCGAGATCCCGTGATCGACGGCGGCGAACTCGATCTCAGCCTCGCGGATCCGGTCCACCGCGCTTGCCAGCTCCTCCTCGTCCGCCACCTCGACCGCGAAGTGGTAGAGGCCCAGCGCCTCCGGATCGGCGCGCGGTGAGTCGGGATGACCCTGCAGCGCCAGGTGGTGGTGCGCGCCGCCGAAGGACATGAACACGAAGCTCCCGCCCACCCGCTCCGTGACCTCCAGCCCCAGAGCGTCGCCGTAGAACTCCTCGGACCGATCGAGGTCCGAGACCTTCAGGTGCACGTGCCCAATCGTTGTCATCCGTGCCAGCTTATCTACGGTCAAGCGTCCGCCAGGGTCGCTCAAACCGACCGCGCCAACCGCGCGAAGTCGAGCTCCTCGCCCAGCATTTCGGCCAGCAGCTCGTCGGCATTGAGCCGCTGCCCGCGGCCCCACAGGGACCGTAGCCACTCCCCCGCCTCGGCGCTCGCGAACCACCGCTCCCCGAACCGCTCCTCGAGCGCCGCCCGCCAGTGGGTCTCGAGCGCCCATGCCCGCAGGTAGCAGGCGGCGTAGAACCCGTCGTCCACGTCTGCCAGCCAACTGGTGCTCGGCCAGGGAACGCGAACCGCGGCGCTCAGGAGCTCCGAGTAGCGCCCCGGCATACCGGCCAGGTCCGCGGACAATCCGTGCAGGTCGAGCTCGTAGGCGAGCTTCGCCGAGTATCGCCGCAGCATCACCAGGCGGAACGCTCGCGAATGCTCCACGGCAGGTCCCGGGTCGCTGATCGCGAGCCGCTCCCGCAGCCACTCCGGCTCCGAGACCAAGTGCTCCATGAGAAATGCGAAGGACTCGGTCACCGAGTTGTCCCCCAGCTGGCGAAACTCGAAGTCGAGGCCGGCCGCGGTGTTCGCGTAGTGCTCGGTGTGGCCACCCTCGTGGAACAGGGATCCGTAGTCGTCGCGCCCACCCGTCGGAGCGATCACGAGGTAGATCTCGTCCGGAACCCGTGGCGTGCTGCAGAAGGCGCGCGGCGACTTGGTGGGCCGGGATTCCGTGTCCAAATGGACGTTGGACTGGCTCGCGAGATCGATCCCGAGCCCCTTGAGCGTGCTCTTGAACGACTCGACGAGGCGATTCGCCGGGAAGAGCTCATCGAGCTCCGCGGCCCGGAAGAACCGCGGCAGATCCGAGCGGCGAAGGGCGCCAAGAGCAGGAAGCCCGGCTCGCTCGAGCTGCCCGTCGACAAGCGGCGAGTACACCTCGTCGGTGTCCTCCAGGAAGCGCGCTGTCTGGCCGCGCAGGCGCTCCAGATCGATCCCACGGAGCTCGGAGTACGCGGCGGCGTAGCTGGTCCACCCGAATTGCCGGCAGATGTCGTGACCGCGCTCGAGCGCCGTGCGGTAGATGGGGTTCAGGCGCTCCTCCAGAATCGCGTTCCGCGCCTCCTCCAGCGCCGCCCGCCGGCCGGCGTCGACCTCGTTCGCCTGGGCGATGACCACCGCTCGATAGGGCACCGCGCCATCCCCGGCGTCGACCTCCAGCGACGCCTCCAACCCGGCGAGCTCGGCCGCCTCGGCGCGCGTCTCCAGACCCACGAGCCCGTCGAAGCCGAAGTGGAGGAGATAGGACAGCCGGCGGCCCCGGTCACCGTCGCCCTCGGACGCCGCCAGCTCGCGCAGAGCCATGACCGAGTCGCGCGCGAAGAGATCGGCGTAGGAGTCGTAGATCCGCTCGATCTCGAGCTCCAGCTTCTGCCCTGCGAGGTGCAGGTAGTACTCGCGCGAAAGCTCCTCGCCGAAGCGCTCGGCGCGGTCTCGGTAGCGATCGAGGTCGAATGCCAAGGTGCTGCAACGATAGGGACGATGGCGACTGCCCAAAGGGAGCGCGGGCCGCGGCCGAAGCCGGGCTCAGAGCTCGTCCTGGAGATCGATTCGCTCGCCCAGGGTGGGCGGGGCGTCGCGCGCGCAGATGGCTACGTCGTGTTCGTCTCGGGCGGCCTGCCCGGCGACCGTGTTCGGGCCCGGTTGACCAAGGCCAAGCGTGGCTACGGCGAGGGCAAGGCGATCGAGATCGTCGAGCCGAGCCCCAACCGGATCCCGGATCAATGCGTCCACGAGGGCGAGCCGTGCCCCGGTGCCCCCTGGCAGGGGCTGCCCTACGATCGCCAGCTCGCCGAGAAGACCCGCCAGGTCGACGAGGCATTGCGGCGGCTTGGCGGGCTCGAGGACTTCGAGCTCGAGCCAATCGTTCCCGCCGTGGAGCAGTGGCGGTATCGCAACAAGCTCGAGTACTCCTTCGGCGAGCGGGACGGCACCCTCGTCCTGGGCTTTCATCGCCGGGGAAGCTGGTCGGAGGTCATCGACGCCGAGGACTGCCTGCTCGCCTCCGAGCGCAACAACCAAACTCGCAACGAGGTCCGAGAGTGGGCGCGGCGCGAGGGCATACCGGCCTATGACGGCCGCGATCAGTCGGGCGTGCTTCGCAACCTCGTCGTCCGTGAGGGACGCAGAACCGGGCAGATACAGACCCGTCTGGTCACGTCGCCCGCGAGCTTCACGAAGCCCCCGGTGGACCTGCACACCGTCATCGAGGGACCGGGAGGCGGCACCTCCGGCCCAACCGGCGTGCTGGGCCGGGAGTTCCTGGAGGAGGAGCTCGGCGGTCTTCGCTTTCGCATCTCGCCGGCCGCCTTCTTCCAGACCAACACCGAGATGGCGGAGCGGCTTTGCGAGCTCGCCGCCCAAGCGGCCGGGCTGGGCGGGCGTGAGCGCGTGTTCGACCTGTATTGCGGAATCGGCACAATGGGACTGGGACTGGCTCGCGACGCGGGCGAGGTCTGGGGGATCGAGTCGGTCCCCGAGGCGATCGCCGACGCGGAGCAGAACGCGGCGCGCAACGGGATCGAGAACGCGCGCTTCGTCGCGCAGGACGTGCGGCGGGGCGTACGACCACTGTTGGAGGAGGCCGGCTCCCCGGACGTCGTGGTCGTGGACCCGCCCCGGGCGGGGCTGTCGAAGAAGATCGTCCGCCGGATGATTGAGTGCGGAGCGCGGCGCATCGTCTACGTGTCGTGTAACCCGACGACGCTCGCCCCGAACGCCGCTCAGCTGGTGGCCGCCGGCTATAGGCTCCGCCGGGTGACGCCGGTGGACATGTTCCCGCACACCCCGCACGTCGAGTGCGTCTCGGTCTTGGAGAAATGAGCGAGCGCGGGTTCGGGGTGGCGGCGGGACTGGATCCCGACGTCGCCGCCGCGCTTGCGGGCCGCTGCCAGGAACTCGGGTACTCGTCGATCTGGTCCAACGACCACCCGGGGGCGAACGGTCTCGACACCCTCGCCGCATTCGCCGAAGGGTCCGACGCGCTCGACCTGGGTGTTGCCGTCATGGCTCTCGACCGTCACAACCCCGGCGAGATCAACCAGCGAATCGAAGACCTGGGGCTCGACCGTGGCCGCCTGTGGATCGGGGTCGGCGCCGGCTTCTCGAAGCGCCCGCTGACCACGATGCGGGAGGCGCTGCCGGCGCTGCGCGAGGTCATTCCAGGCGTGCGCCTCGTGCTCGCGGCGATGGGGCCGAAGATGTCGGCCCTCGCCGGCAGCGGCTTCGACGGCGCCTTCCTCAACTGGATGACGCCTGAGTTCGCCGCCGGGTCACGCGAGAGCGTCCACGCGGGGGCCGCCGAAGCGGGCCGCGAGCCCCCGCCGGTGCTGGGTTACGTCCGCACCGCGGTCGGCCCCGATGCCGCCGAGCGGCTGGCCAAGGAGGAGGGGTTCTACCGCGACCTCCACGACGGCTACCGCCGGCAGTTCGCGCGGCTCGACCAGCCCCAGGGCACGGTGGGCGTGGCGGCGCCCGACGCCGATGCAGCACGGTCCGAGCTCGAGCGCTACGACGCCCTCGACGTCGTCGTGGTGCGGGGCCTGGCCAGCGCGACGCTCGAATCGATGGGCGCGGTGTCGGCGGCTGCAGCGCCGGGATGACGCGCGCGGCGCTCGTCACGCTCGCGGCCTGCCTCGCGCTGGCCGCACCGGCGGCGGCAGCGGGCGCTGCACCCCCACTGGGTCACGAGGGCCGCTGGATCACCGACGCGCACGGGCGCGTCGTGTTCATCCACGGCGTGAACATGGTCTACAAGCGTTCGCCGTACTACCCCAGGGCCATCGGGTTCGGTGCCGACGACGCGCGCTTCCTTCACCGCCACGGCTTCAACGGCGTGCGCCTCGGGGTGATCTACAAGGGCGTCGAGCCGAGACCGGGCCGCTACGACGACGAATACCTCGACCGCATCGCGGCCACCGAGCGGGTGCTCGACCGGAACCAGGTCTTCTCCCAGATCGACTTCCACCAGGACCTCTACAACGAGAAGTTCCAGGGCGAGGGATGGCCCGATTGGGCGGTGCAGGACGACGGACTGCCGAATCCCCAGAACGGCTTTCCCGGCAACTACCTCAGCAACCCCGCCCTCCAGCGGGCCTTCGACCATTTCTGGGCCAACGACCCCGGCCCCGGTGGAGTTGGTCTCGTCCGCCGCTATGCCGACGCGTGGCGCCACGTCGCGCGCGGCTTTCGATCTGCCCCGCGGGTCCTGGGCTATGACCTGATGAACGAGCCGTGGCCGGGCACCGTCTGGCAGCCGTGCGCCAGCCCCACCGGGTGCGAGGCGTTCGACACCGGTCCGCTGGCCGCGATGACCCGGAAGGCCACCCACGCGATCCGAAAGGTCGATCGACGCCACATCGTCTGGCAGGAGCCAAACGTCCTGTTCAACTTCGGCCCCGAGAGCCACCTGCCGAAGATCGGGTCGAACTCCGGCTTCAGCTTCCACGTCTACTGCCTCGACAACAGCGCACCCGCTTGCCCGACGATGGAGTCCCTCCCCTTCGACAACGCCGACGACATGGCGCTCGAGACCGACCGGGCGCTGATGCTCACCGAGTTCGGCGCCACGAACGAGCGCCCCAGGATCGAGCACATCGTCGACCTGGCGGACGAGCACATGGTGTCGTGGATGTGGTGGGCCTACTGCGGCTGCGACGATCCCACGACGACCGGCCCCGGAAACCTGCAGGCGATCGTGAAGGATCCGCGCAAGCCCCCGCGCGGCTCAAACGTCCTGCGCCGCAAGCTCGCCCTGCTGGAGCGCCCGTATCCCCAGGCCGTGGCGGGAACGCCGACTGGGTTCCGCTACCACCCGGACACCAACGTCTTCCATCTCGCTTACGAGGCCACCGCCCCGAACGGAGAGCGGCTCGGCCGCCGGATAAAGACCCGGATCTACGTGCCGAGAAGCCACTACCCCGATGGCTACGACGCCGACGTCACCGGGGCGAAGGTCACCTCCGACCCGGATGCGAAGCACCTGGTCCTGAAGCGCAGGGCGAGGGGCCGCCACGTGAGCCTGAGGCTCACGCCAGCGCGCTAGAGCCCAACTTGAGGCGGCTTCGCCGCCTGACGTCACCTGCTGCTGCGGCGACAAAGTCGCCGCTCGTCACACCTCGGAGTCGTCCTGCTCCACGAGCGGGGCCAGCTCCGCGGCGCAGGTCGTGCAAAGCGCTGCCGTCGCGTCGTCGAGGATGCGCTGCTTCTCCGCCTGCGTGAGCGTGGCGCCGCAGTTCTCGCAGTTCTGCGGCAGCTCCTCGATGGTGCGCTCCTCCAACCTCATCGAGCTCAGTCTACGCAGGCCGTCAGTACGGCGGAAGGTCGGCGTACCACTCCCCGAGCGCACGGAAAGCGGACCAGAACTCGCGCTTGGACTCCTCGGAGTCCAATGACTCGTCGATGTCGGGTACGTAGAGCGCATCGATCGTCGGCGTCAGCTCCTGAAGGCTGCCCGGCGCAGGTGCCAGCGTTCGCGACAGCGGCACGTCGAGCTCGTTGAGCGTTTCGAGCGCGCGGCCCCCCATCACCACCACGATTCTGGGCTGCACGATCGCAAGCTCCTCCGCGATGCGCTCGATGCATTCCCCGCCGGCCAGCGAGGGATCCGAGACGGGGCACTTCACGCACAGCGTCCCGTACACCACGAGCGGATCGATGTTCAGACGCTTGAAGCTCTTGCGGAGCGCGTTGCCCGCGCGCCCGTAAAAGGCGACGCCCTCCTCGATCTCCGCCGCCGTCGGCGCGAACTTCAACAGGAAGATGTCCGCCTGCGGATGCCCGGAGCCGAGGACCGGCATGAGATTGCCGCGCGGGCAGTGCGAGCACTCCTGCAGGCGATGGGTGAGCTGGTTCAGCTCGCGGATCGCCCGCTCGAGGTACTTCTCCTGGATCTCGTCGTCGGTGGTGGGCAAGTTGACTTCCTGTCTGGCTGCGCTGCGCGGTCCCTTCTTTGACGGCCCCGACTCTGCTCCTCCCGCGTGCATCAGCGCGTGCGCTTCTCGCGGCGGCGTGCGGCCGACGCCGACCGGCCGGATGTCTGGAGGAGCTTCAGTGCCTGAACGTAGATCAGGTTCTTGTGCTTGCGCACGATGTCCGCGTCGCGCATGGCCTCCAGGAACTCCTCGGGGCCGTCGAAGTCGTGCACCCGGATCATCACGCTCCCAAGCCCCTGCGCGACGTGGCTGTCCGATCCCGCTCCCGGGACGAGCCGGTACTTGCGGGCGAACCGCTCGGCCTCCTCGTTGAACGCCGTGAGCGCGACCCTCGGGTTGAACACCTCCAGAATGTCGATCTGATCGACGATGTCGAGGAGGTGCTCGTAGTCCGGGACCGAGTGCAGTCGGTCGAACGGATGCGGCACGTATACGAGCCCGCCCTGGCGGCGGATTTCGGCGATCGTCTCCGCCATGTTCATCCCCCGCGGGATCTTCTCCTCGATGAACAGGCCGATCACCTCGCCCTGCTCGGCGGTCT
>Ga0126305_10000852_pt1 | contig 13291 bp, 11 predicted proteins | sample Plot26_FD_92536 | JGI IMG/M metagenome (GOLD analysis project Ga0126305, IMG submission 92536) | Serpentine soil microbial communities from UC McLaughlin Reserve, CA, USA - Plot26 | ecosystem: Environmental > Terrestrial > Soil > Grasslands | place: USA: UC McLaughlin Reserve, Lake County... | reverse complement strand
TGGATCCACTGATAACCGATACGCATTCCTTGTTCCCATTGCATAGATCTCCGGTCTTGTTTGGGGCTGACCTTTGGCAAATAGATTCCCATCCGGAATACTATAAGTGCCATCATCATTTACTTTGATACGGATCACCTTTCCCCGCAGATCATTACTGTTGGATGCACTTCTTCGTGCGTCGTACTGTTCTAAACCATTCCTGTTATCTAATGGAGCAAATCCATGATTGGCTATTGGTTGATGGGGCACATCAAAAGGAGTGGAGTTATCGCCGGTTGATAAATATAAATTTCCATCGCCACCAAAGGCAATGGAGCCACCGGTATGACAACAAATTTCTCTTTGGGAATAAAACTGCAAAACAATTTTTTCAGATGACATATCGATCTTATCATCTTTTAATGTAAATCTTGATAAGCGATTGACCGAAGTATCGGTCGGTGAATAAAAAATATACACCCAATTATTCTTTGCAAAATTCGGATCCTTGCAGATTCCCAACAAACCTTCTTCTGCATTTACAGTACTATCGATTTTTGTTTTCCAGTAGACATCCAGTTTGCCGGCAGCCTGAAGCTTTTGCGAATCATTTTTATAAATAAGAATTTCTCCCCGGCGCTGAACGACCAACACATCAAGATTGGGAAGTATTGTCATTTCTGTAGGCTCAAAGAATTCTCCAACAGAAAGCTTCGTTTTAGTAAATGATCCCGGGTCAGGTGGAAATTGGGTTTTTACTTTTGAATAATCTTTGTTGTTCTCACCTATTGCATATTGAATTCCGCCAAGAATATGTTTCAGATAATTTGAATCAACATAAGATTCTTCGGTATGCCCAAACTCAGTATAAAATGCACGGCCGCCATCATACTCATGATACCATGCCATCGGGTGATCCTCGCCCATTTTTCCTCCCTCATAACTTTTTTCATCGATCTTAGCCAGCACATGAACATCTTTATTCAGATTTTTAAAATTATACCATTCATCGAACCTTTGCCATGTATCAGGTAAATGCTTAGTTGATGCATGAGTTTTATCTACGACATTGATCTTTGCATTTTGTTGCTTCGGATGACTTTCAAAATTTGCGCCGACAAGTTTTGCATACCATATCCAGTCATATTCAGTATCAGTAGCCGAATGAATGCCGACATAGCCACCGCCTGCTTGTATAAATCTTTCAAAAGCGGCTTCTTGTTTATAGCTGAGGATGTTACCGGTTGTATTTAAGAAAACAACGGCTGCATATTTTTTCAAATTATCTTCTGCAAATGCTAAAGAGTCTTCGGTAACATCAACATCAAAATTATTTTCCTTCCCTAATTTTTGAATAGCAATTTTGCCATTAGGAATAGAACTGTGACGAAACCCATTTGTTTTTGAAAATACTAAAACTCTTGTGCCAGCTTTAGACATAGTTGATTCATCCTTGCAACCAGAAAGAAGAATACAACCAAGCAAGCCGAAGAATACAAATTGTTTTTTCATTTTACAGCCATTAAGTTTGAAAGGGGAACTAAATATAAACGCAAAAAGTGAAAAGGAGTAAAACGAATTAATTTAATTGAGGATCGATCGGAAAATTGATCATCATTTCATAATCGCCGCCAAGTTGTTTCAGCGCATCTTTCCATATTTCTTCATGTTTTTTATGGAACACAAGTTTCCGTATCGCTTTTACTGTAAGCCATGATTTACCCGTCAGTTCTTCACTAAGCTGACCTTCGCCCCAACCTGAATAACCAATAAAGAACCGGATCTTATTAATGTCGATCTCATTTTTTTTGATCATTTGCATTACCATATCAAAATCGCCGCCCCAATGCACACCTTTTATGACTTCCACCGACCCCGGAATTTCTTGTGGGTATTGATGCAGAAAATGAAGTGTATCTGTTTGTACAGGGCCTCCATAATAAACGGGCAGTTTATAACCTTCTAATTCCGGAACGATCTCATCAATCGTGTTCTCGTATTTGCGATTAAGCACAAAACCAAAACTTCCCTGCGCCTGGTGTTCGCATAGAAAAACCACCGTTCTCATAAAATTCGGGTCTTTAAGGAATGGATCCGAGATAAGTAATATGCCCGCGGCTGGTTCAATCATATACCTAATTTAGGATGAAATTTTATTTTTATAAAAGTTATCTTACCAGCGCTATAAACCTCTGTTAAAATCACAGTCAGTGAAAAAACCAGGGTGGCAAAAGAATATTTGAGGTATTATCTTTGCCGGTCTGCTAAAAACTGCCATCTTGTAAACGTGAAAAAGACCTTTCCAATAATTATAGCTTTAATACTCCTGTCACTTATCGGCATCATTTTGATCCAGATATCATGGATCAAAAATATGATCGTGGTGGAGGAAACGCAGTTCGGAGAAAAGGTAATTCGTGCCACCACAATTGTTGGCGCTGAGTTATCTGAATACAAAGGAAATATGCTGTCACAGGGTAATAATAATAATCTATTTCCGTGGAAACAGGACCAGCCTACGCTGGAAATGCTTCGACCTTCTACGGTGGCCAGCCGTTTCACGACTGCGCAGTTAAGTGATAAGATCAGGAGAGCATTTGTTATTAGCGGGCTGGCAAAGATCCATTTTGAATTTACTTTAGCTACAACTAATCCATTTGGAGAAGTGACTTATTTCGAGCGGCAGTCAGGTAACTTCGGAGAGTTCTATGAGGATAGTGCGAACAATCTCCAATATACATATCCTATCGAGCCAATGAGCGGAAGCATTGGAGAAAGTCTTTCACCAAGAGAAATTTTGTGGGTGATCGTTCCCAATAGTAGTGGCGTTGTATTAAAAGAATTGAAATGGAGGATCGTGATTGCAGGGCTATTTACCCTGATCATTTTTGCGGCCTTTTATCTTACAGTAAATACAATGCTGCGTCAGAAAAAATTGAGTGAGATAAAAAATGACTTTATCAATAACATGACTCATGAATTCAAAACTCCCCTGGCGACTATTTCGCTGGCAGTTGATGCGATGAAGAATGATAAAGTGATCGGTGATAAAGAAAAGATGAATTATTTCAGCAGTATCATCAAAGAAGAAAATCAGCGCATGAACCGCCAGGTAGAAACGATATTAAAGGCGGCGTTGCTCGATAAACAGGAAGTGAACCTGATGCTGAAACCCACCCATGTGCATGATGTAATAAAAGATATTGCGGATAATTTCACGCTGCAACTCAATGATAAAAATGGTAAAGTGGAAATGGACCTGGAGGCAACAAACGATCTTATAGATGCCGATGAAGTTCACTTTCCAAACCTGATAAATAACCTGATCGATAATTCAGTGAAGTATGCAAAAGAAGATGTGCCACCGGAGATCAGGATCAGCACAGCGGCTAATGGAAAAAATATGACCATACGACTTGAAGATAATGGTATCGGCATGGCCAAAGAAACCGTGAAAAGAATCTTCGAAAAATTTTATCGTGCACATACCGGCAATGTCCATAACGTAAAGGGATTTGGTCTTGGCCTTAGTTATGTAAAAACAATGGTGGATGCCCACGGGGGAAACATCAAAGTCGATAGTATGCCGGGTAAAGGAAGCACGTTTACACTGGAGTTACCATTAAAAAGGAATTAAGAAGTTCTCCATAAAAGGCTCCCGTCACCATAACTCAGGAAGCGAAAATCATTTTGCAGAGCATAGTCATAAACTTCTTTCCAATTCTCTCCAATAAATGCAGCAACGAGTAAGAGTAATGTTGATTGAGGTTGATGAAAATTTGTGATCAAACCATTTACAAGTTTAAATTGATAACCAGGCGCAATAATGATCTGTGTTTTGGCAGTAAAATTATCCAGATTTTTTTCCTTCATCCATTTTATCAAATTTTCTAATGCTTCTTTTGCGGAGATCATTTTTTCTGTATGATCATAAACCTCCCACTGTGTAATTTCTATCGACCGTGGACTGTCGACTATCGACTGCTTCACTCCCAGCCAATACAAACTCTCCAATGTTCTCAACGAAGTGGTCCCAACTGCGATGATATTTTTATCCAGATGATCAATTAAATTTCGGATCAATGATCTTGAAACGGCAAAATATTCTGCATGCATCTCATGATCTTTTATCATCTCAGCTTTCACTGGTTTAAAGGTTGCGGCACCCACATGAAGTGTTACAAAATCTTTTTGAATATTCTTTTCTTTTAATTTTTCGAAAATAGTTTCAGTAAAATGTAAACCCGCAGTGGGTGCAGCAACCGAGCCTTCGTGATGAGCATAAACAGTTTGATATCTTTCTGCATCACTGATCTCCGTTTCTCTTTTAAGATAGGGAGGAAGTGGAATGGCGCCAAAGAGATGAAGCATTTCTGCAAAGCTTAATACGGGGTCATTCCAGGATAGTTCAACAATAAAACTATCACTTGCCTTTTCAATATAACGGGCGTTTAAAACAAGATCTTTAGAATTGTAATTGATCTTCTTTTCAAGCACTTGTCCACGTTTCCATTTTGAGGCACCACCGATCAGGCAATGCCATAATACCTTTTCATGTTGCAGCATTGCAGTTGTTATATCGGGATATTCCTTATGTGGCTCTAAACAAAATATTTCTATTACTCCACCGGTTGATTTTTGAAATAACAATCTTGCTTCTACCACTTTGGTGTTATTAAAAACAAGTAATGAGTCTGAAGGAAGATGGTCGGCAATATTCCTGTAAATATCTTCCCCAATTTTTTCCTCCTTGTAAATAAGAAGCTTTGAAGCATCACGTTCTGCCAATGGATATTTGGCGATCCTTTCTTCAGGAAGCGGATAGGTAAAATCTTTTATTGAAAGTGCTCCTGGGTCTGTCATAACACAACCAACTGTTGTATTTGATGGATAATATTCAGTGCTTGCCTTTACGGCCGAACAAATATAATTTTATTTATTCAATGAGGCCGTTGGAAAATAGGTTTTTGACGTTACTTTGCTGATTGCGGTTTTGGGAAATTGAATTTCTGTAATAGGAACTAGGAAACTTCGAATTTGATATGTTGCTTTTCCAACTCCATCTTTAAAAATGCTAAAACGTTTGACTTAGTAGTTTCATCAACAGTAAGTTTTTTTCCCCTAGAAATTAAATGAATTCTGTCAGAATAAACTACAATATCATAAAGTGGACCAACCAGCATCTCCGAATCAACAAAATATTTCTCGCCGTTATAATAGCAATGCAATCCAGCTCGTCCGAGAAATACTATAGTTCTTCTTCTGAAAATATAGTCAAACACATCCCTAAATAATGTAGCCATTGAATGTTAAGTTATGAGTAACTAACTTTTCAAACCTGATGTGATTTGATGGTGTACAATAAAGTTATTTACGTTTTGCCAACGGCACAACTAATTTCAAACCGCTCCATATATCACTTACTGCACAAACTTTTACATCAACCAGGTCATTCTTTAATGCATAATTTCTAATTAAATCTTCAGTAATATCAGTCGGGACCTTTGCAGCTTTCTTATACCACGACACCCAGATGATAACCGTTGAATTCTTTTTGCAAACACTTTTCAGTGCTTTCATTTCGTATTCAAATTCTTTTGCAGACTTTACAAACAGGTGAATGAGATCAGGTATTTCATTTCTCCTGCACGACTGATCAGTGATATCAACTTCTAACAAGTTGTAATAGTCACCAGGTCTATTGATGATCAAAACTTTCATCTCGGGCTTTATCCCTAGCTTTTTTATCAATGCTGTATCAGAATAACCGGCTGCGGCCATGGACTAAAGTTAACAGCTTGTATTTTGCGGGAATTTATGTGTCAGTTCAACACTTTCCACAGCTAATCCACAGCAATTCACAGCCTAATCACACCAATTATACTTGAAAAAAGTCATATAACTCGCAAAACCCATTGCTGGAGCAGGTTTCGGCCGATTAGATTCTGGGGAAAAAATAAAATCTTGAAAATTTGGTTGTTAAGTGGGAAAATGTGTTATTTTGTGTCAATTATTTAAAATTGTTGCAATCTACTGATAATGATAGGTTTTCTAGGCGAATTCGAAGCGACGTTAGACGCCAAGGGGCGGTTTCTCTTGCCGGCAGGGCTCAAAAAGCAAATGCCGGAGGGCGAAGGAGATCTGTTTGTTATCAACCGGGGATTCGAACAATGCCTGGCTCTTTATACCATGAAAAGCTGGGAACCGCTCTTTGCAGAAATTAATAAGCTGAATGAATTTGATCCGAAAGCAAGACAGTTTCGCCGTCATTTTTTAAATGGCGCCACACATGTTGAGCCCGATAGCGCTGGCCGCTTATTAGTCCCGCCAAACTTAAAAGATCATGCGGGTCTGCAAAAAGACATAGTGCTGGTATCAGCAGTTAACAAGATCGAAATCTGGGATAGTAGTAAGTACCATCAGCTCTTTGACTCATTCTCTGCGGATGATTTCAGCAGTCTTGCAAAGGATGTGATGGCAAAAGGGGATTCAGGAATTAGTAATTAGGAATTAGAAAAAGGGAAATCATGAATAATGAAAAACCAAATTCCAACTCCCAAATTCCAAATTCCGATTATCATACACCGGTTCTCCTCAAAGAAGCGGTGGATGGTTTGAACATCGTCGCCCATGGAATTTATGTCGATTGCACTTTTGGCGGCGGCGGCCATTCTAAAGCCATCCTTGAAAAGCTTGACAATAATGGCAAGCTCATCGCATTCGACCAGGATGAAGATGCAAGACGCAACATTCCAAAAGATCCACGCATCATTTTCGTGCCGCATAATTTTCGTCACCTGCAAAGGTTTTTGAAGCTGCATAATATCAGTGTGGTTGATGGGATCCTTGCAGACCTTGGTGTCAGCAGTCACCAGTTTGATGAAGCCGAAAGAGGTTTCTCGACAAGACATGATGCGCCGCTCGATATGCGAATGGATCAGCGACAATCACTCACCGCTGCCGATGTAGTAACGAACTATAGCGAACAGCAACTGCACAAAATTTTTGAGCAGTACGGCGAAGTGACGAATTCCAAAACGCTGGCAAGGACGATCGTTGAATTGCGGGGCATCCCGCCCCATGCGGGACTGAAATCAATTAATGCTTTTAAGCAAGCACTCCACGGAGTAGTGAAAGGAAATCCGAACAGGTACTTTGCCCAGGTATTCCAGGCATTGAGGATCGAAGTAAATGACGAGCTCGGAGCATTAAAAGAAATGCTCCAGCAAATTCCACCCTTGTTGAAACCGGGATGCCGGGCAGCCATCATTACGTTCCATTCTTTAGAAGACCGGTTGGTTAAAAATTTTTTTCGTCGCGGAACCTTCCAGGAGACGGAAGAGAATCCTTTTATCATGAGTAAATCGGTGAATGAATTAAAAGTGATAACCAGAAAACCAATTGAAGCATCGAAAGAAGAAATGAAACAAAATCCAAGAGCAAGAAGCGCAAAATTGAGGATAGTAGAAAAAGTAATGATGGTATGATTTCGTGAATGGTTAATAGTGAATTGTGAAAAAGATTTTGGAGCGAGCGAGAACAATTCTATTCAACTTCTTTGCGTCCGCCTTCGGCGGATCAATCACAGCAGTTCTTATCAACACATAAAGGGTATTAAATCCAATTTCTTTGAAGCTCCGTGCCATCCCGCCAAGATCGGGATGGCACGGTTAAAACCGATGAGAACCGTATCGAAAAGGAACCAAAGAACCGAATTGAATTTTTCAAAACAGCATGCAGGAACAAGAAAACACCAAAGAGCGGGAGATCAAACTTGACTGGAAACGATGGTTGAATTATCAATCACTCGTAAAGCAAGTACCCTTCTTTTTGTTTCTAACAGTCTTAGCCGTTATATATATATATAATGGTCACTACGCGGACAAAACCATTCGTAACATTAACAGAACGGCGAAAGAGGTGAAAGAGTTGCAATGGGAATATAAAACTGTAAAGAGTGAAGTGATGTTTCAAAGCAAGCAAAGTGAATTAGTAAAAGCAGTAGAACCATTAGGATTAAAAGAATTGACAGAAGCGCCGGTTGTATTAAAAAGTGAATAGTGAACGGTCAATGGTGAATAGAAATGCAGAACGTACAAGTGAGTGACACAACAGGCGACGATAAGAATTACAGAAGCTGGTATCATAAATAACAACTAAAGAATTCAGAAGAGTAGTGGAAGTAAAACGTGACATACTGTGGAGAGTGTACCTCAGCTTTATCGGCATAGTGGTGCTGAGCCTGTTGGTTCTCGGCAGAGCTTTCTATATTCAGCAGGTGCAGGGGAGTTATTGGCGTAGCATGAGTGATAGCCTTCACCAAAAAATCGAAGAAATAGATGCTGGCCGCGGTACTATCTATAGTGAAGACGGTCAAATGTTGAGCACTTCACTTCCCACCTTTGACATCTACATTGATTTTATGGCCGATGGTCTTCGTGAGAAAAACGGAAAACGTTTCAAAGAAAATATTGATTCATTTTCAAAGGCATTGGCAAATTATTTTGGCGACAGATCTGCAGCAACGTATAAAGCTGAATTACTAAAAGCCTATAAAAAGAAGGACCGTTATTTTCCGCTAAAAAAGAAACTGCAGTTTGAAGACTATAAGATCTTCCGTGAATTTCCTTTAGCACGATCAGGCAGGAACAGAAGTGGTGTAATAGTAGAAGAAAACAGTAAACGTTTAATGCCTTATCAAACGTTGGCAACAAGGACGATCGGTTTATCGAGAGAATATATTGCCAGCAATGGTAAAGCAAAAAAACAAAATGTTGGCCTGGAAAAAAGCTATGACAGTCTGTTGACGGGTCAAAAAGGTCAGCGGCTTGTTCGCTTTATCGCCGGTGGTGTGCCTGTTCCGGTTGATGGTTACCAGGTAGAACCTGAAAATGGAAAAGATATTATTACTACACTTGATGTAAACATACAGGATATTGCTTCCACTGCCTTGATGAAAAAGATGATCGAAAGCGAATCGCAATATGGAACAGCGATCGTAATGGAAACAAAGACAGGAAAGATCAAGGCGATCGCAAATCTCGGAAGACAAAGAGACGGGAGCTATTTTGAAGATGATAATTATGCATTAAGAGTTACCGAACCGGGATCAACAATAAAACTGGCAACACTTTTATCTGTTCTTGAAAGCGGAAGCTCAAAGCTTGATGACCTGGTAGAAGTTGGAAGTACGGGCCAAATGGTAGTTGGGCCAAGATCCGTAAACGATGCTGAAAGGGCACCAAAACCTGTATTAACAGTACAAGAATGTTTTGCTCATAGCTCTAACGTCGGGATGAGCAAACTTGCCTATAAAGCATTCGGAAATAATCCAAAGAAATTTAAAGAATACTTACATGATTATCTACTCGATGTAAAGTCTCCTGTTGATCTCACTGATGTACCAAGGCCACAGCTTGCATCATTTGAAAAAAATGCTGGTGGTACGATGAATATGATCACGATGAGCTTTGGCTATGCCATCCAGGTAAGCCCATTACATACTCTTACGCTTTATAATGCAATTGCCAACAATGGTAAAATGATGAAGCCATATTTGGTGAATAGAATTGTAAGAGATGGAATTCCTTATCGTGAGTTTCAACCAACTGTCCTTGAGGAACATCTTTGTAAATCTTCGACAATAAAAGCGGCGCAACAAAGTATGGAAGCTGTGATCACTGAAGGCACTGGTAAGCCTGCTTTTAAAGACATGCCATTCCCGGTTGCGGGAAAAACTGGTACAGCACACGTAGCAGATGGCAATATGAAATATTATGACATGGTTTACCAGGCATCATTTGTCGGATATTTTCCGGCTAATGATCCTGTTTATACATGCATTGTTGTTGTTCGTACAAAACCTCATGCGGCGCTTCATTATGGCGGACAAATAGCCGCGCCGGTTTTCCGTGAAATAGCGATCAAGTTGTATGCGATGTATATAGAACAAAAAACCGGCCCAACATACCAGGTTACAAAAGATAGTTTGAATTATTTCTATGCTGGTAGCAGTACTGATATAAAAAATGTCTTCAAGACATTGAATGTTGGTTATAGTGATTCAATAAGGCGATCAGAATGGGGAAATGTAATAGCAGATAATTACCAGCCAGTACTAAAAGAAATAAATGTCAGCAAAGCTGTAATGCCAAATATAAAGGGCATGGGATTGAAAGATGTTATTTACTTGTTGGAAAATATGGGTTTGAAAGTGAAAACAAATGGACAGGGTAAAGTAATGGTACAATCTGTACAGGCAGGATCAGCATTAACAAAGGGAATGACTGTTTATGTTGAATTAGGATAAACCTTTAACGTGAAGCTAAGTGATGTTTTATATAAAGTAAGTATCAGGTCGATCAATGGAAGCACGGATATAGAGGTAAAAGATATTCAGATCGATTCAAGGAAAATAAAAAAAGGCTCTTTGTTTATTGCTGTCAAAGGTTCTGCTGCGGACGGGCATCTTTTTATTGATAAAGCAACTGAAGCAGAGGCATCGGTGATCGTTTGTGAAGTATTGCCGGCCGAAGAAAAAGATGGAATTGTGTATGTGCAGGTTGAGAACAGCGCAGAAGCTGCCGGGTATATCGCAGCAAATTTTTTTGGTCAGCCTTCGGAAAGAATGAAAGTGGTGGGAGTGACAGGAACAAACGGCAAAACAACTATTGCGACATTACTATATAAGCTCTTTACATCATTGGGATATACATGCGGATTGTTAAGCACTGTGGAAAATCGTATTGGCGAAAAGATACTCGCTGCCACGCATACCACACCAGATGCTGTAAGCCTGAATGCGTTGCTGCAACAAATGGCGGATGACGGATGTTCTCATGTTTTTATGGAGAACAGTTCTCATGCCATTCACCAGCATCGAAGCGCAGGACTAAAGTTTGCCGGAGGCATTTTTAGCAACATCACTCATGATCATCTTGATTATCACAAAACGTTCGATGAATATATCAGGGTGAAGAAATCATTCTTCGATTCATTATCATCAGGTGCATTTGCAGTAAGTAATGCAGATGATAAAAGAGGAGGGGTGATGCTGCAGAATACAAATGCAAAAAAGTATTTCTACAGTTTGCGGACGATGGCTGATTTCAAAGGAAAGATACTTGATAACAGCCTGACGGGTTTGGTGATGAATGTGAATGATACGGAAGTTCATTTCAGGCTGATCGGTGAGTTCAATGCATACAACCTGCTGGCTGTTTATGGAACTGCGATGTGCATGGGGGAAGATAAACAGGAAGTGTTGAGATGTTTAAGCGTATTGACGGGTGCAGAGGGAAGATTTGATTATATGATCTCATCAAAAGACCGGCTGATAGCCATTGTTGATTATGCACATACACCGGATGCCTTGTTGAACGTGCTCGCAACAATAAAAAAGTTGAAAAAGGGAAATGAACAGGTAATAACAGTGGTTGGTTGTGGCGGCGACAGGGATAAAACGAAAAGACCAATAATGGCAGAAGCCGCCTGTGAGCATAGTGATAAAGTGATATTGACAAGTGATAATCCCAGGAGCGAGGACCCTGCACAGATCATTAAAGAGATGGAACAGGGAGTAAGTATTGTTTCAAAAAGAAAATGTTTATCGATCGTAGATAGAAAAGAAGCAATAAAGACAGCAATAAGTTTAGCAAAAGCAGAAGATATAATACTGGTAGCAGGCAAGGGACATGAGAAATACCAGGAGATAAAAGGAGTAAGAAATCATTTTGATGATAAGGAAGTAGTGAAGGAGATGTTTGAAATTTTGAACAGATAAGCAGCCCATCCCGACCCCTCCGCCTGACGCGGAAAGGCCATTAAAGCACAAGGCCTGCTTATTTGAAATGACAAATAATTTTCAGTGTGATTGAAATAATGCTCAATAGAGATTTATAGCTGATGTGGAAGTACTAAAAGATGAGCAAAGTGATGAAGAACCGCTCCTTCCCTGCAGGGGAAGGAGCTGGAGGAAGGGGCCGAATTACTTGGACGGTAATCATATATAACATGATCATCACGTGAAGATGATCTGAAAGAAAAACCAAAGTCCTTCTTTTACCTCCCTGCGAAAGCAGGGAGGTTTAGGAGGCCAAAACCTGGACCAACAATGCTATACCATTTGTTTGAATGGTTCGAAAAAAATGATATCAAGTTTCCTGGAAGTGGAATTCTCAATTTCATTTCATTTAGGGTATTGCTGGCAATGTTGTTATCGCTGGTCATAACGCTGGTGTTTGGAAAGCGATTGATAAATGTGTTGAGAAAACGATTGGGTGTTGAGACGGTTCGTGACCTGGGACTTGCAGGCGAACAACAAAAGAAAGGAACACCAACCATGGGAGGTGTGATCATCATTCTCGGTATCGTGGTTCCGACTTTGCTCTTTGCCAGGCTTGATACAATATATATTATACTGATGCTGGTTGCTACAGTATGGCTTGGCTTCATCGGTTTTATTGATGATTATTTAAAGTTGCGGGCAAAACGCATAGCGCATGAACAAGGGATAGCTTATAAAAAAGGCGATAAAGATGGATTGGCTGGCTGGTTTAAAATTCTCGGACAAGTCGGATTAGGAATCTTTGTTGGTGCTACACTCTATTTTAATGATGATGTAACAATGTGGAGAGAGTACCAGGGTGCACCACAAGCAGGAGATACAACCGTTTTCTGCAAAACCATTAACAATCGTCAAAAATGTTTTGTAGAAACTAAAGTGCCAATAACAACAATTCCATTTGTGAAGAGCCACGAATTCAACTACTCAAAATTATTACCCACAAATTGGAGGGATTACACATGGCTGCTCTATATACTAATTGTAATATTTATTATCACAGCAGTTTCAAATGGAGCCAACATTACTGATGGTTTGGATGGCTTAGCAACGGGGACATCAGCATTGATAGGAGTATGTCTTGGAATTTTTGCTTATGCTAGCGGCAACCTGTATTTCGCCGATTACTTAAATATTATGTACATCCCTGACCTGGGTGAGTTAACCATTTTTATTGCTGCAATGATCGGTGCATGTATCGGTTTTCTCTGGTATAATTCTTACCCCGCCCAGGTATTCATGGGAGACACGGGAAGCTTAACGCTGGGAGGAATTATCGCATCAATTGCAATTATTGTTCATAAAGAATTACTGATACCAATTTTTTGCGGAGTGTTTTTCGTGGAGTTGTTAAGTGTAATGTTACAGGTTACGTATTTCAAATAAACGAAAAGAAGAACGGGAGTCGGAAAAAGGATTTTTCTCATGAGCCCCTTGCATCACCATTATCAGAAGCAAGGTTATCAT
>Ga0126305_10000851_pt1 | contig 13292 bp, 7 predicted proteins | sample Plot26_FD_92536 | JGI IMG/M metagenome (GOLD analysis project Ga0126305, IMG submission 92536) | Serpentine soil microbial communities from UC McLaughlin Reserve, CA, USA - Plot26 | ecosystem: Environmental > Terrestrial > Soil > Grasslands | place: USA: UC McLaughlin Reserve, Lake County... | reverse complement strand
TGATTGCATTTCATCAACCCTCTTCCTTCTTTGTTTTTCTTCTTCTTTTATGTCGGCAACTGTAACATCGGACTTTTGATTTGTGGCCTGGTAACTAACAGCAAACACAACTGAATCACCTGCATTTACGGTTTTTAATCCGTCATTAATTGTTGAAACAATAAAACTATGTTGTCCGCCACTGCTTTTTTCTGTGGGTGTTTTTGTTTCACGATACATGTATTCCAATTCAATCTTCACAGGTTGCTTTGCAGTATTGGTGAATACAAACTTTTCAATCGCTATTGGTTTGTCTACTGAAGGAAAAAAGCTACGATGCAATTTGACCACCCCTTCTTTTAAACTGATCTCACTGAAAATTTCCATAATTCCTTTCTGTCGAATAGAAAGAACTTTTTCAGGAAGATCATTTTGCCGGGCCGCATTGTACACACCTGATTTATACAATCGATCGTTAATGATAATCCTGGGAAGTTCCTCATCCTTTACATCGTACATCATATGGGCAATCGTACGAACCGGTAGTAGGCGAAAGGTTGGAAATACAACCGTGCGTTTGAGAATTGATTTTGCACTGGTGTCCACGCCATATTGCATCCACAACGAAACTTTTTGCCCGCTCATTTCAATATGATCACTGTGAGGAAGGCGGTTATCAATTTTCCATTCAATGCTTCCATCAGATTGAATGGTCCAGCGGTCCTTTTGTTTAGGCAGGTTAAGAGATTGCCCAATACAATAAAATGAGCCAGACAGGAACAGTACATGAAAAAAAACAGATACGGGAATCTTGTTCATTATTTTTCTCGCGTTATTTTTTTATCGTGATGATCAATGTTTTCTTCTTCCCTTTTTTCATTAATATCTGCAGGGCGATGGCCTAAACCGTGATCTTTCCATTGATGAAAAGCCTGTCGCCATTTCTGCTAATGAAATAGTTCCCAATAACACGACCAGCAAAAAAACTACCGGTCGCGTTCGAATTGGGATTCTGCTTTGCATAGAAATGATTTAATTACCATCCGGGATTTTGCGGATACGCAGGGCCCGTAGTAACTGCATCTATTTGTGATTGAGGTATCGGACGCAAACTATGTTTTTGTTGAATGTTTGCTGCCGATTCTTTATTATGCAATCGTACTCTTTCCAACAATTTATTCGTTCTTACCAAATCAAACCATCTCATATTTTCTCCCGTCAATTCTCTTGAACGTTCATCTAAAATAAAATCGAGAGAAAGATTAGCTGTAGTGACATCCATAGCTGCAATATCAGCAGGCGCTGCAGCGGCTCTTTCACGAACAGTATTGATCAATGCGGCTGCTTCAGGAAGCTTTCCCAAAAAAAAGGCTGCTTCTGCCGCTGTTAAATAAGTCTCTGCTAACCTGTACACAATTACAGGGCGAATAGAAGGTGAGTTGAGATCCGCCCGTTTGGTATCAAAATACTTTGTCATTGTCGCTGATAGGGTATTATCATATTTACGTGGGGGAATCAGCAAATAAGGTGATGCCGCAATTTTGGTGTCGGTAACATCAACACCGGGCATATAGATAGCCGTATCTCCAAATTTGAATTTTGGCTGACCTACAACAGCATTAGACGGTGCACCAGCGGGTAAGGGACTTGTCCAAACAGGATAAGCTGCCGGATTGGGGTTGTTCGCATACCAAACCGTTTGAAATGTTTTCCCGTATCTAGAATCATGTACTCTTTCTTTGAAAGCAGTATCCACTAACCAGCGAGTAGGTGTGCAACGAATATATGGACGTCCATAAAAGACATCTCGTACCATACCTGGTCTTTTTTCATATTGACCAACCCACATGTGATTTAAAACATTATCCGCACTGAAATTGGAAACCCCACTATTATTCGGTCCATTATAGGCAATGCTGGATGTATGCTGAACTGTCCATATCACTTCGCTGTTGTCTTCGTTGCCTTCAGCAAACACTTTTCCAAAGTCCGGTAACAAAGCCAATTGTAATGTTGCCCTGTTATTAATGATGTCCATTGCAGTATTGTAAGCATCCTGGTAATCTGTAGATTTTTGTGCAGAAGAACCAGCTCTTGCTAAATATACTTTTGCCAGTACATGCTTTGCAGCCGCTGCAGATGCTTTGCCTGGCAACATGCCACCGGTTTTTGGTCCCGCGGGCAGGCCTACTATAGCATCTTTTAAATCCTGCACAATAAGGTCATACACTTCAGCAATGGGCGCACGTGCAGCAGAAGTCGTTGCTTCTGACTGAAAATGTTTATCCAATGTAACACTGCCAAAAAACTGTGCAAGAATGAAATAATAATTAGCCCTGAGAAACTTTGCTTCCGCAATCATGCGGGTTTTATTTGCCTCTGAAAGATCTGTATTAGGTGCATTATCAATTACTGCATTGGCCGTATTGATGAATGTATACGCATTTCGCCAGTTGGCATTCACTGTTCCGTGTGTAGGTGTATAGCTGCTATTGTAAACGTTGATATCATTATTGCCATCAACGCCTCTTTGATATTCATCTGTTCCAATAACAGTTACTGTGAAAAAATCCTGGTTGCCCCAGAAGAGGCGTGTACCGGCATAAGCAGCATCAAGGGCCATTTGAACACCTTGTGCGGTTTTCAACGCATCTGGAGTCAACGTAGATCTTGGCTCTTCATTTAGTTTTTTATTGCAACTCAATAAACCTATGAAGAGAAGAATCGCTAATAAAAAATTTGTCTTTTTCATATAAAGAATTTTGAAATTTTAATTAGAATGAGAGGTTAAGGCCAAACATGAATGAACGAACCGGCGGTGTATCAATACCCACAGTTCCGGCGCCTTCAGGATCAATGCCACCAGCATCTCTATAAGGTGAAAAGAGAATAAAAGGATCCGTTGCAATGGCGTAAACCCGTAGCGATCTTGCACCAACTTTGTTTGCCACTGATATCGGGAGATTGTAACCTAAAGCCAGGCTCCGGATCTTAACAAAGCTTCCATCGAAATAGCTTAATACAGAACGGTTCAAGGGATTGGTTCTGCCCGCATCCGGCTTGGGATTCCATTGTTCATGATTTTCAGGTGTCCAGTAATGTGTTTGTAAGTTATTGTAAGTGCCCTGGTAAGTATTTACAAAGTTGCCACCATATAAACTGCTGTTCATGGTATAGCCCCATCTTGCAAAAACAACCGCAGTAAAATCAAAACCTTTGAATGCAAATCGCTGAGTGGTTCCTCCCTCCCATTTTGGTTCGGCAGTACCAACAATCATCCGGTCGTAGTTCGCATCAATCTTTCCATCCGGTTTCCCATTCGGACCGCTTATATCGCCAACACGAATGGTCCCGATTACAGAACCACTTCCCGTAGTTGTTAATCCGAGGCGCTTTGCTTCCGCAGAATCTGATGCTGTATTTTGCCAGATGCCCACTCTTTGAAAATCATAATAAACGTCAATAGGTTGACCGATAAACCACGAATTGGCAACATCCTTTGTTACACCTTCTGCTAACTGAGTAATTTTTCCGCGGTTGATGAAAAAGTTTATATCACTGGTCCACGTAAAATCTTTTGCTGACCGGCCCTGGATGTTCACTGTACTTAGATGAATTTCCAGTCCGCTGTTTTGTGTTTTACCAACATTGCGAACCAGAGCATTTGGAATTCCCGACGTAATCGGCAAAGTCTGCGATAACAACAATGAACTTGTAAATTGTTTATATACTTCTATTGAACCCGATACCCTGTTATTGAAAGCGCCGAAATCCAAACCAATATTTGCAGTTGATGTACTTTCCCATGTCAGTGAATCATTCTTGGCATTTGAGAAATAAGCTCCCGTAACATACACCGGCCCATAATTGTAAACCAAAGGAGAAAGTGCTCCCAATGTTTGATAAGGAGCGATTGCTGTGCTGCCCACCGTTCCATAGCTTGCTCTTAATTTAAGATTATTGATCTTTCGAACATTGAAAAAAGATTCCTTAGTAATATTCCATGCCACTGCTGCAGACGGGAACGTGTGCCATTTGTTACCCGGAGCAAAACGTGACGAACCATCAGAACGAACGGTAAGTGTAACGAGATAACGATCATTGTAACTGTAATTGAGCCGGCCCATGTAAGAAAGAATATCCCACTTGGAATAAGTTCCCTGTGGTTTAATGTTGGAGCTGTACGCAGGATTATAAAAAGCCAAATAATCAGAGTTCATGCTGTAGTCAACCTGGTTGCCAACCGTTTTCGATTCCTGGATGCTGTACAGGCCCGTGAAATTTATCTTATGTCTTTGTGCAAAAACCTTATCGTAAATGAGCAGGTTCTCCAATGTATAGTTGGTGCTGTTGTTGTTACGATTCGAGGCTGCACCGCCGCCCTGGTTCACCCTGAAGCTTGTTTTGCCAGAGTAGTAATTATTATAAGTATCGTTAGTAAGTTCTACACCGGAATTAAATTTATATTTTAGTCCTTTCAGCAAATTCACTTCTACAAATAGTGTGGTGAAGGTTCCCAGTCGTTTACGTTCTTCAGCAACAGCGCCTGGTAATAGATCGCCCAAAGGATTCCATACCTGGCTGGCACTTCCGGGAACATAATCATTTAAAACATTTCCTGCACTGTCGAATGGTGAAACGAGTGGGCTGGCTCTTAACGCCTGCGCCATTGGATTCGCACTTTCTCCCTGCCTGATAGTGTAGGTATTTAAACTGTTCAATCCAACCTTGAATCTCTTTCCTAATTGCTGGTCAACGCTCGCCTTAACAGTGAATCGTTGAAATTGTTGTCCTTCATAAATTCCTGTCTGGTTGAAATATCCGCCTGAGACAGCATATTGAGTAATATCAGTGCCGCCGGTTATGCCCAACTGGTGATCTGTCATGATACCGGTTTTATAGATATGGCTTTGCCAATCGGTGTTGCGACCTGTCTTAATTCCCTGCACTTCTGCAGGATCAAAAACGCCATTGGTTAAAAAAGCAGGATCATCAAGGCCGGTATATTTTCCAGGATTCGCATTGATATTTGCCCATTTTTTAAATGTTGTAAACTGCTCTGCGTCCATTACCGGGAATTCGCTTATCAACTTTGTTTTTCCAGCATATCCGCTATAAGTAACTACAGGCTTTGCATTTCTTCCTCTTTTTGTTGTGATAAGAATTACACCGTTTGCACCTCTTGAACCATAGATGGCTGTAGACGATGCATCTTTCAATATTTCAACGGAAGCAACATCATCCTGGTTCAAATCATTAATGCTGCCATTGAAGGGAATACCGTCAACAACAATCAACGGAGAATTAGACGCAGTTAATGATCTTGATCCCCGGATTAAAATATTTGGTGTTGCACCGGGTTTGCTGTTAGCACCACTCCTTTGAATATCAACACCTGAAGCTTGTCCTTGTATAGCAGAAGCAAGATTGGATGCAGGAACATCTTTAATTGCCTGTTCACTGATGGAAGTAATTGCGCCGGTAACATCTGATTTCTTTCTTGTACCATACCCAACAACAATCACCTGGCTCATTTCATTTTTGTCCGTCAGCATTTGCAATGAAAGATTGGTTTCATTGGCAGTAACTTTTACTTCTTTGCTTATATATCCCACATAAGTAAAAGCAAGTGTGCTGCTTACCGGAGCCGAAATTTCAAAAGAACCATCCGTTTTTGTTGACGTACCTGTTGAATATCCCTTTACCACAACGGATACACCTTGAAGTGGTTCTCCGCTTTGGCTAACAATAGTTCCTTTTACGGTAACATTTTGAGCAAAGCACACCTGTAAAATAAAAAAGGACAAAAATAGCAGTGAACTTTTCCTCAGCAGAATTCTAAAAGAGAAAAGACTTCCATGTTGCCCTGAACCCATAAAAGCAATCAACTGTTTCATAAATTGTTGTTTTTGTGTTTAGAGAAAAGCTGTTACTACGGTAGTAACCTGGCAATCTTATCTTCTAAGGAACGGCTGGAAATATTTATAAAAACTTCTTATCTGTAGTTTTTAACGATTGGTCTTTCACATTATCCACCCGGTAAATAGTTACTCCACTGCTATTTTTCAAATGTATGGTTGGAGTTGCCGAATCTTTTTGCGCCTGTATATCGTATAATATTGCTCCCTTCACATCATCTAAAATGAAAGGTGGTCTTGGCTCGTTCTGCATAAAGCTTAATTGGACATCATGCATTTTTAAATTCTTTACATGCCTTATAAAAAATCCATAAGAAGGCATGATGCCCCAGCGGAAAGGCTCGGGATAATCTTTTTCAAATTCAGGAACGGCACGACCAATGGAATCCTTCGGTCCCCCGCCTTTGTAATAGAACCTGATGTTACTTAATTGCAGGTCTTCAATATCATGACCTGGCAGTCCGCTTATAATCGCGCCATACTTCTGGTCTACATTCCATGCCACAATATTTTGAATGATGATTCTCCTGCATTTACCAATGGGAATGGTATCGGGTCCACGCATTCTGGCACCAAGACGAATGAAGATCGGTGCATTTAAAATATCACGCATAGTAATGTTGGAAATAGTAACGTCTTCCAGTAGGGCACCATCAACTGTTTCCAGTGCCAGCCCACGACAATATTCAAATACACAATTGCTAATGGTAATGTTTTTAAATCCTCCATTTGATTCTGTTCCGAATTTAATTCGGCCGGTTGCCGAACTATCGGAATATCTTTTGTACTCCCGTTTGAAGGTGCCATCGAGCAGTGTGCCTTCGTCATATCCACTTACCTGGCAATTGGTGATGGTTACGTTTTCAGTTGGCCTTGCATAGCCCAGGCCAAAAGAACTTTTCAAACAAATGCCGTCATCAAAAGGAGAATTTACTGTGCAGTTAGAAACACGAACATTTTTACAACAATCGATGTCAAATCCATCACGATTGGTATCTACTTTCAAATTATCGAGTGTAAAATTATCGACCCCGGTGGCAAGGATTGCAAACCATCCTCCATGCAGAATAGAAATATCTTTGATGGTGACATTGCGGCAATTCAAAAGCGCAATTGATTTGTTGGGTTTCATATCGCCTTTTCTTCCACTACGTACTAATCCTTTCCCCCAAATCATGCCGTTACCCACAATAGAAACGTCATGAATTTTTTCTCCCCAGATAAAACTATTGTGCCAATGACTGTGGCCGTAGTCCTGGTACGTATCATTTACACCTGGCTCTGGTTTATCAAAATCATTGGAGTCAGAAGAAGCAATTAATGTAGCACCTTGCTCAATGAATAAACAGATATTGCTTTTGAGATGAATGGAACCAGAGAGATAATTTCCTGCTGGAAAATAAATCGTTCCTCCACCTGCAGTCGCAGCATCTTCAATTGCTTTATTGATGATTTTTGTATCAGGCGTTGTTCCGTCGCCCCTGGCACCCAGTTCTTTTACGTTGTAAAAAAATTTTTGTGATTGTGCAGAAACAATCACCGAAACAGTGAGTGCAACAAAAAGCAGGATAGATCTTATCATTGACCTCATTTTGAAAATTTGGCAATAAATTCTTCAACTGCAGTATCCGAAGCGATAACCCTGTAGACAAGCCAATAACAAAATGAATGAGAAAAAGCAGCTCCTTATCCTTCTATTATATAGCATGGGGTTGGTCAGTTAAAGCGATACTGCAATTGAATCATAAATTTCCTGCCTTCGTTTCGAGGCATTAGCAAACTATTCAGCAATTCTGGCAAACGCATCCAAATACAAATTTTTTGTAGGAATATTATATCGGGTTTAATTCTTGCTATTATGAATCAGAAAATCTTATCGCTCCTGTTGATCATCATTGTACTCACAGGATTTCGTGCTATTAAACAATGGCAGTCAAAATTTGTAACAGTAAATAAAGATGGCTCTCTTACTTACGTTCCTGATGAGAAGGGAAACATTCTTCCCGATTTTAGCCGTGTTGGCTATTATAATGGAGATAAGAAGATCCCTGACATCACAATAATAAAAACAGTGTCTCCTGCTACTGGTGCAGAAAAGCAAATTCAAAATGCTATTGACGAATTATCAAACCAACCCCTGGACAAAAACGGTTTCAGAGGTGCTGTATTGCTAAAGAAAGGAGTCTATACGATTAATGGAACAATAACAATTGGTGCCAGCGGAATTGTATTACGTGGTGAAGGAAATGATACAAAGCTGATCGCTGCAGGAACAGTAAACAGGCCATTGATTGATATAAGCGGCAATGGCAAAGTGCAAGAAGTGAAAAATACAAGGACAAAGATCATTGACAATTACGTGCCTGTTGGCACAAAATCATTTACTGTGGCCTCTTCAAATGGATACAAGGCTGGTGATAAAATTATTGTTTATCGTACTGCCACTGAGCAATGGATTAAAGATCTGAAGATGGACCAGATTGTGGAAAGGCCCGGCACCAAACAATGGCAGCCTAAAGAATATAATCTTCAGTATGAAAGGACGATCACTAAAGTTGAAGGCAACAAAATTTTTATTGACAACCCGATTGTAATGGCAATGGAACCGAAATACGGTGGTGGTGAAATTTATAAGTACGCATTTGATGGACGTATCAACAATGTAGGAGTTGAAAATTTATCTTTTGAATCGGAATATTTATCTGACACTGCCGAAAATCATTCATGGGATGCAGTTTCGTTTGACAAAATTGAAAATGGTTGGGTAAAAAATGTCCGTGCAAAATATTTTGCCTATTCATGTGTACATCTCAATGCCTGGGCAAAAAATATTTCCGTGCTGGATTCTTATTGTTCCGATCATAAATCGATGATCACTGGCGGCAGGCGTTATTCATTTTGTAACGAAGGCCAACAAAATTTATTCGTCAATTGCCATGCAGCCGATGGACGACACGATTTTGTAACCCAGGCAAGGACAAACGGGCCCAATGTTTTTTACAATTGCACAGCGATAAGAACGCATGCTGATATTGGTCCCCATCATCGGTGGTCAAGCGGGACATTGTATGACAACATTGTTACCGACGGTGAAATAAACATACAGGACAGGGGAAATATGGGCAGCGGTCATGGTTGGGTTGGTGTTACACAAATTCTTTGGAATTGCGCTGTAAAAAGAGCCGCGGTACAAAGCCCATGGGCAAACGGAAAAAATTATTGTATTGGTTTAAAAGGACAAAAAGTTCCCGGGCATTTTAAGGACAGACCTGATGGCGAATGGGAAGGACAGAATAAAGATGGATTGGATCCTCAATCGCTTTATATGGCCCAATTAAATGAAAGAAAAAAATCCGGATTTTAGTGTAGAATTATAATATGGAAAAAATAGTTAGCAGAATCAATTTAAAAACAATCTACAATCTTGCACAGTAAACAATTTTAAAGATAGTTTCGCATCAGCCAATAAGGTTAGTAGTTCGTGCTTTTTTTGGCCTTAAATAGTAAGCTACCTAGATACTCCGTCTCATTGTTAGTATAATAGGTTTGAAGCCTACTTTCAAATAAGCATTCTTTGCTACAATATTTTCATCATATACCTCAAGCCTTATTTCAGAAATACCTTTTGCTTTAGCCCAACTTATGAGAGCTTCCAGTAGTGATTGGTTGATCCCTTTGCCTCTGAATGCTGGCTTCACATACATGAAACCCAGGTAAGCGAAATGCCTATGCTTTAAAAATAAGTCAGCCTTTCTGATCTGGGCATAGCCCGAGCCAACAAGCTGACCGTCGATCTCTGCTACCACGACCTCTGCTTCAGGCGACCGTATTAATTCCAACAGGTCATAATAATGGATTTCCTCATCCTTTAAAGTAACATCAAAAGGGCGTTCTGTCTCAATGATTGCTTTTTCAAACTCAAGCAATATTTCTATTTCCTCCTCCTTAGCTGGTCTAATTTTTATTTGCATTTGTACATTATCGATTTGTGGCTGTATTTGCGTAACAACTAGCATAGCATAGCAGGTAACGTGAAAGGTGTTTATGCAGTAAGGAATTTTGATGTTCTATTGCACATTACCTTTTCAAAAGCAAAATAGAATTAATTAGCTGAACTGACAATTGCAGCCCTATTTCATGAACATTATGTTACCTGCTCGCTTTCCTGTATCAACTCTGACCAATGCAAAGGTTTAGGCAGGCTTTTATTGCTGAACTCTATATGAATTACCCTCCTTTTTTTATTATTAGTTGTCCGGCTCGAGGCATGAAGCAAGAGTGGACGCATAAACATTACTCCGCCTTTTGGCACATTGCAAGTGACTTCTTTTTCTTTTGACCAATCTATTGTATCAGGTCTGTAAACCCCTTTTAAATGTGATGTAAGTATCACTCGTAAAGCTCCATTATCTCCGTCAGTGTCATCTAAGTGAATACGAATAGTAAAATTGCTTTCTAAAATGTGTAGTGGCGGCTGAACGGCATACTGGTTCTGCTTCACTGACCATGGACCAAAACCTTCCATATCAACTTTTTTGTCTACTGATATAGTAAGGTCTTGGTGATAGGAAACAAACCAGTTGGATTCTCCAGGCTTGTCGAAGTAGATAGATTTAACAACTATGTAGTCCTTCCCAAATAGATTACCAATAATGGAGTTGAGCTTTTCAACAAAGATGAAAGGCAAAGACTGTGGGACTTCTTTTAAAAACTGTCTAATAGCGAATAAATCAGCACTCTTTCGAAAAGTCGCTTTAGAAGTGTCCGCATGTTCTATGGAATGGATAATAGCTTCTAATTCTTCGTCCGAAAATACTTGCTCAATAACCGTAAAGCCATTTCCTAAAAGCTCTTGCTTGATATTAGTGAGGTGTTCCATAGCTTGCAGGTAACAGGTAAATTTATGGCACTCGCCAATGCTTTGCAAAAAGAATGTTTATTTTTCCAGCACCTTAGTCTTCGCCATTTTAATTGTTATTGTACCAGTCCACTCTCTTCGCCATTGCAATTGTTTACCATTTTATATCCGTCCTCGTAGCTCTGTGACCTGCTTTATGCTTACAGGAACATGGAACCGTTATCAGCCAATTCTATACATTACCTCAACCACGCATTAGCACACCAAATCACCGGTGCCTGTCCATGAAGATCTCCAATATTTCTTTTCCTGTCTAAATAATATTGACGATCATTTTTCTTATTGGTTCCTTCGCAAACATCAGTAATATCTCCATCTTTATTGATGTAGGTAATCAACGATAACCAGGCCTTTCTGGATGCAGGGCCATACGTTTTTGCATCCAGCCAACCTTGTTTCACACCTGTTATAAATGCAAAGGTGAACATGCCAGTACATGATGTTTCTTTCCAGGATTGAGGATCGTCGATCAGCTGGCGCCACATGCCATCATCCGCCTGGTATTTTAATAAAGCAGCCATCATGGTTTTATATCCCTGCATAATGCGTGAACGATCAGGATTGTTTTTGGGAAGAGACTGCAACAGCTCACTCATGCCTGCTGCCATCCATCCATTACCACGTCCCCAAAAGAAGGGCACATCAGGTGCATGATAAAAAAGGCCGTTTGGTCTTTGTAATGAGTCAAGATAAAGCACCATCTCCTTAGCTGCACGATTAATATAATTCTCATCCCCTGTTGCACGATAAGCCTGCGATTGCACCGCAGTGATCATAAACATATCATCAATCCACATCCTCGTTTGCCAGGTCATTCCTTTGTTGTAATAATGCCATGAAAGCGCATTGGCTCTTGGCCCACCTGGTTGTGCCCATTGGTTATCGGAATATGTTTTTGCAAGCTCCAGGTATTTCTGTTCTTTGGTCTGTATATACAACTCAAAGGGAACAGCACCAAAAACTGTGTGATCAACATGGTCAGGTTTGGGAAGCAGCGTATCACGTGAACCAAATAAAGGCTGAAATCGTTCGATCAACTGTCGTTTTACTACTTCATCATTGGTAAGCTTTGCAAAATTTAAAGCGCCATACCAGGTACAGGTTTCAGGATACGTGATGACATTGGGGGGTGCGGGACGATTGAAATTCTGGTAAGGCAATGCAAGGTATCGAAGCGCAATTCTTTTTCCAATTTCGTGTGGAGACGAGCCTGGAGGAAAATCGGGAGCAAAATTTGTTGTTGCCTTTTTAGAAGAACTGCAACTGACTGCAATAATTATAATTGTAAACAGCAGAAGCCTTGTCGAGTGTTTCATATTGGTGACCAGTTTTATTAAACAGATAAAACAAATTCGGGTGTCTGCACTCAGTTCATTAATTCCTTTTTAAAATTTACAACTATTTATTGAAAACAGTTTAACCACGGAGTACACAAAACTTTGACAAAAGAAGACGGAGGAATTCTTGGTGCTCTCCATGGTGACTTCCTCTGTGTGGTTAAATAAAGTTGTCATACTATAAACGATGAATATCACAATAGTTATTGCCAGCAACAAGATCAGTGAAATTTTGGATTATAATGACATCAAACCTTTGAAGGATTTTTACGAAAACTCCGGGTTTAATTTACCCACTCAATTCAAACCTTTTCATCAATCCAATTCCCCTGCCTTCATCTTATCCTTTGCAGCAGTCTTTTCAGTTGCCACAGCACCTCTCACTTCCAGCTTTATTACCGAAGCAATTTTATTTGGTGCATTGCCGGGTAATTTTATTTCTATTGCACCATTTTTAATTTGTGCTTTGGTCTTTTCATTACTTCCCAAAAGACTAATGGAATTAATTTGATTTGTCAATGGCGGAGTGACGAGCTTTCCATCTTTTGGCCAATCGAAGACATGCAGGTAAAGAATGGTATTTCCTTTAGTCTCTTTCCTGGTGATGCGTCCCCAGGTTACCGGAGCAAATGGGCTTGCTGATGTTTCATAAATTGATTCACTATTTATTTTCATCCATTCTCCAATGCCTTTCAAAATATCAATGCTCTCCTGCGGAAATGTTCCGTCTGGCTTTGGTCCAACGTTCAACAAATAATTTCCCCCTTTTGATGCTATGTCAACTAAATTTCGAACCAGGGTTTCTGTGCTTTTCCAATTGTTTGCATACGATTTATAACCCCATGTTTCATTCATGGTCATGCAGGTCTCCCAATCCTTTCCATCGAGCTCACTCAAATTAGGAATGCGCTGTTCCGGTGTTTTATAATCACCAGGAAAATTGGGTCTCTTCAACCGGTCGTTGCTAATGATCATTGGTTGCAGGGCTAAAAGCGATTTGAACTTCTCTGCATATTCATCGGTCATTCCGGTTGGTGTATCCCACCACAATACAGCAACATCACCATAATTTGTCAGCAATTCTTTTACCTGTGGTACCGCCACTTCATCAATGTACTGCGACATGGTTTTTGTTTCCTG
>Ga0126305_10000850_pt1 | contig 13293 bp, 8 predicted proteins | sample Plot26_FD_92536 | JGI IMG/M metagenome (GOLD analysis project Ga0126305, IMG submission 92536) | Serpentine soil microbial communities from UC McLaughlin Reserve, CA, USA - Plot26 | ecosystem: Environmental > Terrestrial > Soil > Grasslands | place: USA: UC McLaughlin Reserve, Lake County... | reverse complement strand
CCAGTTCCGCTGGGTGCAGGACGTTCCGGTGAACCGCTCGGATGCGGCCTACCTGTCGAACCGGTGATCGCCGGGTCTGGTTCGACGATGGTCGACGCGATCGTCGTTGGGTCTGGTCCCAACGGTTTGTCGGCCGCGATCGCACTGGCGCGCGCCGGCGCTCCGTCCGGGTCTACGAGGCGCAGCCGACCATCGGCGGCGCCTCCCGCTCGCTTCCGCTCACCACCCCCGGCTTCGTACACGACGTCTGCGCAACGGTCCAGGCGCTCGTCTGCGCTTCTCCCTTTCTCGAGACATTGCCGCTGACGGAGTTCGGGTTCGAGCTCGCGCACGCTGCCGCACCGTTCGCGCACCCGCTCGACGATGGCACCGCGGTCGTCGTCGAGCGTTCGGTCGGCGCCACAGCGGAGACGTTGAGCCGCGAGGACGGTCGCGCCTATCGCCGCATGATGACGCCGTTCGTGGATCGATCGGACGATCTGATGGAAGCCCTGCTGCGGCCTTTGGGCTTCCGCCACCCGCTGTCCATTCTTCAGCACCGGAACGTTGAAGTTGATCAGCAGACCCACCGGTTTGTGCACGCTCCAGACGGTAGCCAGCCGCTTCATCTCATCTCCGGGTGAGCTTGGCTATAACCGCTAAACGGATGCGCCGCGCGGGCCGTATGCGGCCCCGATATTACAACGGGATGCGGCCAAGTGATACGATCCGAAGTCCTGTCTCTGAAAGGTTTTCCTGAATGAATGCGCGCCGGTTCATGCCGGCGTTGTTGCTGCTCTTCGTGGGCAGTGGCTGCGCCGCGCTGGTTTACGAAATTGTCTGGTTCCAGCTCCTTCAACTCGTCATCGGTTCTTCCGCGATCTCGCTCGGCGTGCTCCTCGGGACGTTCATGGGCGGTATGTGTCTCGGCAGTCTGCTGCTGCCGCGCTACATCGGCAGCGAGCAGCATCCGCTCAGGATCTATGCCTATCTGGAACTGGGTATCGGCGCGCTGGCGCTCCTGATCCTGTTCGGTATGCCCGTGCTCTCGAGCGCCTACACCTCGCTCGGCACGACCGGGATCGTCGGGCTGGTCCTGCGGGGCCTTGCTGCTGCGATCTGCCTGTTGCCGCCGACGCTCCTGATGGGGGCGACCCTGCCCGCGATTTCGCGCTGGGTGAAGTCCACGCCGGAAGGGATGTCCTGGCTCGGCTTCTTCTACGGTGGCAACATTGCCGGCGGTGTGCTCGGATGCCTGCTCGCCGGCTTCTACCTGCTGCGGGTTTACGACATGGCAATCGCCACGTATGTCGCAGTTCTGATGAACATCGCGGTTGCGGTGATTGCGCTGACGCTCGCCCGCGCCACGATCTACGAGCAGGACTTCGATACGACGAAGCGGACCAAGGGACCTGCGGACCCAGGGACCCACGGACCCACTCCCGGTGCCTGGGCTGTCTACACGGCGATCGGGCTTTCCGGATTCACCGCACTTGGTTCCGAAGTGTTGTGGACCCGCACGCTGTCGCTGCTGTTCGGCGCAACGACATACACGTTCTCATTGATACTCGCGGTGTTCCTGTTCGGGCTCGGGATCGGCAGCAGCATCGGGTCGGCAATGGCGGGCCGCGTCCAGCGGCCGCGGCTCGCGCTCGGCTGGTGCCAGATGCTGCTGTGCGCGGCGATGGCGTGGACCGCCTACATGCTGACGCAGTCGCTGCCGTACTGGCCGATCAATCCGTACATTTCAACCAATCCCTGGTTCAACTTCCAACTGGACCTGGTCCGCTGCCTCTGGGCCGTCCTGCCTGGTGCCATCCTCTGGGGCGCGAGCTTTCCCCTTGCGCTCGCATCGGTGGCAACCGGCGGCAAGGATCCCGCCCGGCTCGTGGGCGGCGTCTACGCGGCCAACACCCTCGGGGCGATTGGCGGCGCGGTCGGCGGCAGCCTGCTCCTGACCATCTGGCTCGGAACACAGAAATCGCAGCAGATGATGATCGTGGTCTCTGCGATCTCGGCGCTGCTGACGCTGGACGCGGCGCTGGTGGAATCGGATTCCAAAAAGCGCCGCTTTCAGCTCGCCGGCACGCTGCTGCTCGCCGCCGCGATGGCCGGCGCCGTCCTGCTTGCGAAGACGGTCCACGGGGTACCGCCAATCCTGGTCGCCTACGGGCGTTACGCCGCGACCCGAGTGGGTGAGTCAGACATCATCTACATGGGCGAGGGATGGAATGCCTCGGTCGCTGTGTCCCGGTTATCGAATGGCGTGTTGAACTATCACAACGCCGGCAAGGTCCAGGCATCGAGCGAACCGCAGGACATGCGGCTGCAGCGGATGCTCGGCCACCTCACGACGTTGATCCCGAAGAACCCGGCCAATGCGCTGGTGATCGGCTGTGGCGCCGGCGTCACGGCCGGCGCGGTCTCGATCGATCCCGCAGTCACGAAGCTCACTATCGCGGAGATCGAGCCACTGGTGCCGAACGTCGTGTCGAAGTATTTCTCCGAGCACAACTTCAGTGTCGTCAGCAATCCGAAGACCCACATCCATATCGACGATGCGCGGCACTTCCTGATGACCACCAGTGAGAAGTTCGACGCGATCACGTCAGACCCGCTCGACCCGTGGGTCAAGGGCGCGGCGATGCTCTACTCGCGCGAGTTCTTCGAGACCGTGAAGAAGCGTCTCAATCCAGGCGGGGTCGTCACCCTGTTCGTTCAGCTCTACGAGAGCAACACCGAAGCGGTGAAGAGTGAAGTCGCGACCTTCCTCGAAGCGTTCCCGAACGGGATGATTTTCGGGAACACCAACAACGGCGCCGGCTATGACATGGTGCTGCTCGGACAGGTTGAACCAACGGTCATCAACCTCGACGAGATCCAGGCCAAGCTCTCGCGTCCGGAGTACGCGCCGATGGCCAGGTCCTTCTCCGAGATCGGCATGAACTCGGTGGTCGATCTCTTCTCGACCTTCGCCGGCAACCAGCCGCAGCTGCAGCCCTGGCTCGCCGATGCGACGATCAACAAGGACCGCAATCTCAAGCTGCAGTATCTCGCCGGCCTCGGCGTCCATCTGTATCAGAGTGACGTCATCTACGCCGGCATGATCCGGTATGCGGGTTACCCGCAGGGTACGTTCACCGGTTCCGACGGCATGCTCACCGCGCTGCAGCAGGCCATGCAGCAGCAGCACGGACGATGAGCTGATGTGCTGACGTGCGGACCTGGGCTCTTCTCTTCGTCGTCGTTCTCCAGGCGGGCGTCGTGACTCAGAAGCTCCAGTATCCAGCGACGCGGAAAGTCGACCTCGTCGATGATTATCACGGGACGAAAGTCGCCGACCCGTACCGCTGGATGGAGGATCTGAATTCCTCGGAGCTGGCCGCCTGGGTCGTCGAGCAGAATCGATTCACCGAGACTTATCTTTCCGGACTCGAGATCCGCCAGTACTTCCAGCGGCGGATCATGCGGTTGTGGAATTTCCGAAAGACGAACTTACCGATCGTAGAATCCGGACGGCTGTTCTATCGCATGAATACGGGCCTGCAACCGCAGTCACCGTTGTACATGCGGGACCATGTCGAGTCGCCGCCGGTACAGATCATCGATCCGAACATTCTCTGGCCGGACGCGACCACTTCACTCGGCGGCTTCTCGCCCTCCCCCGATGCACGGCTGCTGGCCTATACCTCGGCGCAGGGGGGTGCCGACTGGCAGACCGTCAGGATCCGCCGGCTCACGACCGGCCAGGACCTCGACGACCAACTGCACTGGATGCGTTTTTCCGGTCTCGCCTGGACGCGCGATTCCAGGGGTTTCTTCTATTCGCGGTACCCGGCGCCTCCGCCGGGGCAGGCCATGGCCGCGGCTCTCTCGGGTCACGCGCTCTACTACCATGTCGTAGGTACCCCGCAATCGAAGGACCGCCTCGTGTTCGAGGACAAGGTGCACCCGACCTGGTTCGTCACTGGCGGCGTGACCGAAGACGGCAAGTACCTGCTCGTTCTCACCTCCAGGGGCGCTGACAACAACAACCGTCTGTATGTCGCCGACCTCGGCGATCCAGCCAGGCCGGAGATCTCCGCGACCGTGAAGCCGATCGTCGAGCGTGACGACGCGGAGTTCGCACCCTTCGGCAACCAGGGTCCGGTGTTGTTCGTGCGCACCGATCGCGACGCGCCCAACCGCCGGGTCATCGCCATCGACTTGCGGAAGCCGGATCCGGCGGGCTGGAGGAACGTCATTCCCGAAGCCGCGGATTCGATCGAGAGCGTGGCGCTGCTCGGAGGGCGGATCGCGATCGAGTACATCGTCGACGTCAAGAGCCGCCTGGCGCTGTTCGATCTTGCCGGCAAACACGATCGGGACGTGGAGCTGCCGGCGACCGGTTCGCTGTCGGGCCTTGCTGGACGGCAGGACTCGAAACAGCTGTTCTACGCGTTCACCTCACCACTGTTTCCAACCACCATCTTTTCCTACGACATGGATAAGCGCGTCAGTACGCCGTTCGAGGCAGGGCGCCCGCCGGTCGACACTGCCCGCTTCGAGACGACGCAGATGTTTGCGGTGTCGAAGGACGGCACCCGCGTCCCTTTCTTCATCACCTCGCGCAAAGGCATTCCGCTCGACGGCAGCAATCCGACCGTCATCGATGCGTACGGCGGCTTCTCAGTGAGCACGATGCCGGGTTACCGTCCCGACGTGCCGGCATGGCTCGAGCTCGGGGGCGTGTGGGTCACGGCGAACCTTCGCGGCGGCGCGGAGTACGGTGAGGCGTGGCACAAGGCGGGGATGCTCGAGAAGAAGCAGAACGTGTTCGACGACATGATCGCGGTCGCCGAGCACCTGGTCAATGCGAAGTTGACATCGCCGGCCAGGCTTGGAATCTCCGGAGGATCCAACGGCGGGCTGCTCGTCGGCGCCGTCATGGAGCAGCGGCCGGAGCTCTTCGCCGTGGCATTGCCGGCAGTGGGCGTGATGGACATGCTTCGCTACGACCGCTTCACCGGTGGCAAGGCCTGGGTTGCGGAGTACGGATCCGCAGCCAACCCTGCGCAGTTCCCGTTCATCTACAAGTACTCGCCGCTTCACAACCTGACGCCCGGGACCTGCTATCCGGCTACCCTGGTCACCACAGCGGACCACGACGACCGCGTCGTGCCAAGCCACTCGTTCAAGTTCACGGCGGCACTGCAGGCGGCGCAGGGATGCGACAAGCCCGTGCTGATTCGAATCGAGACCAGCGGGTCCCACAATTACCGTCCCACTGACAAACGCGTCGCCGAGCTTGCGGATGAGTGGTCGTTCGCCGCGGCACACATGGGCATCAGCGCACCTCGCTAGGCTCGTTGGAGACGCCTTTGCACCCACCTCCCCAGAGGTGGACGGTGGTTCAGAAACTCATCCTCGCAAGCATGTGCGCGCTCACCCTCTCGGGGTGTGCGACGCTCGAGGGTTTGCGCGCACTGGTGCAGGCGCCAAAGTTCGAGCAGGAGCCAGGGCGTGATGCCGAGATCAGGTTGGTGGGCCCGAATGGATCGCTGCCGATGGGCGGTGCCGGAGTCCGTATCTGGACGCGGGTCAGCAATCCCAATCCTTTCAGCCTGACGCTGGGAACATTGAGAGGGACGCTGCACATCGAGGACTCGAGGGCGGCGGACGTCGACTTTCCGCTGGGATTGCCGCTGCGCAGCGGCGAGACGACATCGATTCCAATCGATCTGTCGGTCAGCTTTTCAGACTTGCCGGGTCTCGCGAACGTGGTCCGCCGCGCGGTGTCGCGGCAACCGCTCGCGTATCACCTGGAGGGGACAATCGGCGTCGATGCGGGACAGCTCGGCCAGCCCACCTTCGGTCCCATGACGCTCATTCGTGGCGAGCTCCGCGCGATACAATAGGCGCGATCTGAAACGCCCAAACCCCCAAACTCCAAACTCCAAACCGCAAACTCCAACAAGGGGTTCGATGAGATTGTTCGCTGTTTTCCTGGTGTGTGTTGCGATGACTTCATTGGCGTCGGCGCAGGCTGGATTGTCCACCGACGAAAAGGCGCTCGTCGCTTTCGTTGACGCGCATAACGGCGAAGCGTTGACGCTGCTGGAGCGGGTCGTGAACATCAACAGTGGAACCCAGAACTTCGCCGGTGTGCGTGAGGTCGGCAAGATCTTCATGCAGGAACTCGACGCGATCGGGTTCACGTCCGAGTGGATCGACGGCACCCCGTTCAAGCGGGCCGGACATCTGGTTGCGACGCACGCGGGGACGGGCCCTAAGATCCTGCTGATCGGTCATCTCGACACCGTGTTCGAAGCCGACAGTCCTTTTCAGAAGATGACCCGCGGCGAAAGCAACACTGCCGGCGGGCCCGGCATCATTGACATGAAGGGTGGCGACGTCATCATTGTCGCCGCGCTCAAGGCGCTCGCGTCGACGGGAGCGCTGAAGAACATGAACGTCACCGTGGTCATGACCGGCGACGAAGAAGACTCCGGTGAGCCGCTCAGCGCGGCACGCGCGGCGCTGGTGAATGCGGCCAGGGGGGCCGCCGTCGCGATCGGGTTCGAGGACGGTCCGGGGGATCCCAGGACGGCGGTGGTCGCGCGACGTGGGACTACCGGATGGACGCTGCGCGTCAGGGGCACGCCGGCGCACTCGTCGCAGATCTTCCGCCACGACATCGGGTCCGGGGCGATCTTCGAAGCCGCCCGGATCCTGAATGCCTTCCGCGAGAAGATGGCCGGCGAGCCGCACCTGACGTTCAATCCCGGTACGATCCTCGGCGGCACCGCGGTGGAGTTCGACGGCGTACAGGCACGCGGCACCGCATTCGGAAAAACCAACGTCATCGCCGAACACGTAGTCGTCGCCGGGGATTTGCGGACGTTGTCGCCCGAGCAGCTGGCGAAGGCAAAAAAAACGATGCAGGACATCGTCGCCACGCCGGTGACACACGGCTCCGCGACGCTGACGTTCGACGAAGGCTATCCACCGATGGCGCCGACCGAGGGTAATCGCAAGCTGCTCGCGATGTACGACCAGGCAAGCCGCGACGTCGGCGCCGGCCCCGTTGCTGCGGTCGATCCGGATCGTGCCGGCGCGGCCGACGTCTCGTTCGTCGCCGGCGAAGTGAAGATGATCCTCGACGGCGTCGGGTTGATGGGGCGCGACGATCACACCGTGAAGGAAACGGCGGACTTGTCGACGCTGCCCTCGCAAACCAAGCGTGCGGCGATCCTGCTGCACCGCCTGCAGTCTCTGAAGTAACCGAATATGCGAATAGCCTTGGTCCTCACGCTTGCGTTTCTCATGCAGGCGCCGCCCGCGGTGCGCAACGCCTGGGAGCAGGCTTATGCGAAGGGAACCGCGGAATCGTTTGCGGCAACGTTCGAAGAGCCGTCGCGCGCGCTGTTCCGCTACCGGCAGGCGATTGCCGGCCTCATGCAGCTCAAGCCCGGGATGACCGCCGGCGAGGTCGGCGCCGGATCCGGATATCTGTCGCGTTTCATCGCTGAGAAGGTTGGGCCAACCGGACGGGTCATCGCCAACGAGCTCGAGCCGAAGATGGTCGAGTACATGAACTCGCGTGCTGCGAAGGAAGGCTTGAAGAACTTCGCCGCCATCCAAGGTACTCCGGTGTCGACCGGCTTCGACGCGGGTGCACTCGACGCCGTCGCGCTGGTCTACTCCTTCAGCTTTTTCGATCACCCTGCCGAGATGCTCAAGTCCCTGAACGCCTCGTTGAAGCCGAACGGTTTGATGCTGATCGTCGACAGCCCTCGGGAAGGTCTCGCCGCGACTGCGCCCGGCATGGACGCCGACGAAGTGCTTGCGCTCGCAGCTGCCGGCGGCTTCAATCGCATCGGTGAGAACGGCGTGGTGCCGGGGCATTACGCGCTCATCTTCCGCAAAAAGTAGCTCATGACAATCAAGCTTCCGCTCGTTCTCGCCGCTACGCTCGCCTTCGCCGCCGGTGCTCCGGTACCCACGGCCGACATGACCTGGCCGGGCTTTCGCGGGCACGACATGTCGGGCCTCGCGCTGAACGCCAGGCTGCCCGATCGCTGGTCCACCAAAGAGAACGTCAAATGGGCCGTTCCGATTGGCGGCAACGGCTGGTCGTCGCCGATCGTCTGGGGCGATACGGTGTACGTGACCTCTGCGATTGGAACGAAGCCGTTCAAGCAACCGGGCACCGGACTCTTCGGCAACGATTACGTTGCGGAGTTGACCGCCCAGGGAGTCAGCGGCGAGGAGATGATGAAGCGCCTTCAGGCGCGCGATAACGAGATGCCGTCGGAGTCGGCCGAGCTTCGTTACATGCTCTACGCACTCGACGCGAAGACCGGAAAGGTGAAGTGGGAACGGGAAGCGATCCGCACCCTTCCTGGCGGCGGACGTCATCGCAAGAACACCTACGCGTCGGAGACGCCATTCACCGACGGCGAGCGCATCTACGCGTCCTTTGGGCAGAACGTCGGTCTGTTCTGCTTCACGATGGACGGCACGCTGCTCTGGAAGAAACAGTGGACCCCGCAGCCGATCTATCTCGACTTCGGCACCGCGTCGTCGCCAGTCGTTCACAAGGGCCGCGTTTATCTCGTTCACGACAATGAGAAGTCCGCCTACATCACGGCGCTCGATGCAAAGACGGGCGCGGAGATGTGGACCGCGCCTCGACCGGGAGGCGGGCAGCTGAATTCATCCTGGATGACGCCGTACGTGTGGACCAACCCTGGCAGATCCGAGATCATCACCACGCGCCAGGGCCTGGTGATCTCCTATGGCCTGGATGGCAAGGAACTGTGGCGGCTTGGCGGCATGGCGATGCCGACCGCTTCGGCGTTCGCGTCCGGTGGTCTGCTTTACGTCGGCACCGGCTCGCAGGGGGACGCGAACCGTCCACTGTTTGCCATCAAGCCCGGCGCCTCAGGTGACATCACGCTCACGCCGGGCACTACCAGCAATGACTTCATCGTCTGGATGCAGCCGCGGGTCGCCGGCTACACGCCGTCGGCGCTCGTGCACGCGGGCAAGGCCTACGTCGTTCACGACACCGGCATCCTCAATGTGCTCGACGCCGCCACCGGCAAGCCGATCTACCGGGCGCGCGTCGGCGGAGGTGGTTACACCTTCTCGGCGTCGCCGGTGGCGTTTGGCTCACGTGTCCTCTTTGTTGCGGAAGACGGGGTCAGTTTTGTGCTCGAGACGGGTGACGAGTACAAGGAGGTCGCCAAAAACGACCTCGGCGAGATGTCTCTCGCCTCGCCGGCAATAGCGGGCGATGCGCTGTATATCCGCACCCAAACCAAGCTCTACAAGATTGCCCGCTGAGCCGCCTCTCCTTTTTCGGCACGAATTCCGCATTGAACGTTGCTGATGGAGGAGCGGATGAAACGACAGATTTGTGCGGCGACGATGGCGGCCTCCCTCGTGACGGTCACGATCGTGACGGGGCAGACCAAGATCACGGCGCCGAATAACAAATACACGCCGGCACAGGACGTTCAACTCGGTCGCGAGGCAGCAGCGGAAGTCCAGAAGCAGGTTCCGCTGCTGAACGACCAGACGACCGAGGACTATATCGAGCGGCTCGGTGCCCGGCTCGTAGAAAACATCCCCGCGGAGTTCCGGCACAGCGAATTTCGTTACACGTTCGATGCGGTCAACCTGAGGGAGATCAACGCATTCGCACTCCCCGGTGGCCCGATGTTCGCCTATCGGGGAATGATCGAAAAAGCTGGCACCGAAGGTGAGATCGCCGGCGTGCTCGCCCACGAGATCAGCCACGTCGCGCTGCGTCATGGCACCGCGCAGGCATCCAAGGCGCAGAAATATCAGATCGGCCAGGTTGGCAGCGCCATTCTCGGAGCGATCATCGGCGGACGAACGGGCTCGGTGGTGTCGCAGGTCGGGCAGTTCGGGTTCGGCGCTGCATTCCTGCGGTTCTCGCGTGAGTACGAGAAACAGGCGGACCTTCTCGGCGCGCAGATCATGGCGCGCGCCGGCTACGACCCGCGCGCGATGGCGGCGATGTTCCAGACGATCGAGAAGGAAAGCGGACCGAGCGGACCGGAGTGGATGAGCAATCACCCCAACCCTGGGAACCGATCCGAGTACATCACGCGCGAGGCGCAGTCGTTGCGGGTGTCGAACCCGATAACCACCACTCGCGACTTCCAGAACGTCCAGTCCCGGCTCGGACAGATGGCGCCAGCACCTACCACCGAAGAAGTAAGCCGTCGCGGCAACACCGGCGGGGGAACCCGGAGCACGGGCGGGATCCCGAGTGGCCGGGTTCAGGCTCCATCGACGCGTTTCACCACCTACAACGAGGGAGACGTTTTCAAGATTGGCGTGCCTTCGAACTGGCGCGAACTGCCGACCGAGAGCACAGTCACTTTCGCACCCGAGGGTGGCTACGGAACGGCGAACAACCAGAACGTCTTCACCCACGGCGTTCAGGTTGGCATCGGTCGTAGCGAAAACCACGGCCTCGAGGAAGCGACCGAGGAGCTGATTGGCTCGCTGGCCCAGTCGAACCCGCGGCTGACGAGGGAGAACTCGTCCACGCGCGGCACCATCGGCGGACGGCCGGCGCTCCGAACCACGCTCGCAAACGTCAACGATGCCAGCCGCGGGCGCGAGCGGATCGTTCTCTATACCGCACTGCGCCAGGACGGCTCGCTTTTCTACCTGGTTGGCGTATCGCCCGACCAGGAGTTCAGCTCCTACCAGCCGGTCTTCAACAAGATCGCCGGGTCGATACAGTTCGCTCGCTGAGGCGCTCACGCCAATTCCAAACTCCAAACTTCAAACTCCAAAGCCGCTCCGATTCAATCGGGCGGCTTGGATTTCTGGCGTTCGGTCTTTTGAAGTTTGCAGTTTGGAGTTGGGAGTTGGGAATTGGCCGTTTAGAATCCTCCTCCATGAAGCGCATTCTCCTCTCCCTGTCGCTGTCCACCGCCGTGTGCGCCGCTCTTCTGGCGCAGGCAGTCATCGACACGCCGGCGGTACCCGCAGCCAGGGTCGATGCAGTGTTCTCCCGCTGGAACACGCAGACACCAGGTTGCGCGGTCGGCGTCGCCCAGGGGGGAAAATCCATCCTCGAGAAGTCGTACGGCATGGCCGATCTCGAGCACGACGTTGCCAACACAACGGAGACGATCTTCGAGGCCGGGTCCGTGTCCAAGCAATTCACCGCCGCGGCCGTCCTCCTGCTGGCGCAGGAGGGCAAGCTGTCGCTGGACGATCCCGCGCGGAAGTACCTTCCTGAACTGCCGGACTATGGTGCCCCGCTCACGATCCGCCACATGTTGCAGCACACGAGCGGCCTGCGTGACTGGGGAGAAGTCGAGAGCATGGCCGGCTGGCCGAGAACCACGCGGACCTACAGCCATGCGCACGTGCTCGACATTGTCAGCCGGCAGAAGTCGCTGAACTTTGCGTCGGGCACGCAGTGGTCTTACAGCAACACCGGCTACAACCTCGCCGCCGTGATTGTCTCCCGCGTCAGCGGCAAGCCGTTCGCCGAGTTTTCCGAGGAGCGCATCTTCAAGCCGCTCGGCATGACCCGCACCTCGTGGCGCGACGACTTCACCAGGATCGTCAAGGGGCGCGCCATCGCGTACTCGCAGGTGGGCAGCGAGTTCCGCACGAACATGCCGTTCGAGAACGTTCACGGCAACGGCGGCTTGCTCACCACCGTTGGCGACCTTCTCAAGTGGAACGAGAACTTCGTCACGCCCAGGGTTGGTGACGCGGCATTCCTGAAGATCGAGCAGGAGCCTGGCAGGTTCAACGACGGCAAGTCTCACGACTACGCGCTCGGACTCTACGTGCGTCCATACAAGGGCGTGCCCGAGGTGAGTCACAGTGGATCGACCGCCGGTTACCGCGCCCACCTGACCCGGTATCCGCAGCAGCACCTGTCGGTGGCGGTCCTCTGCAACGTGAGCAGCGGCCAGGCGACGCAGTACGCGTTGAGTGTCGCGGACATGTATCTCGGGAGCACGATCAAGACTGACAGCGCACCGGCAGCGCCGCGGGCCCGTCCCGAGACGGCGTCGTTCACGCCGGAGCTGGCCGACATCGCCGCCTACCTGGGTGCCTATTACAGCGATGAGGCCGAGGTGCGCTACGAGGTCGCGAAGGATGGCGACGCGATCGTCATCAGGCGTCGTCCTGACGCGACGATCCGCCTGCGCGCAACGAAGAAGGACGAGTTCGCGAGCCCCGCGGGAGCCGTCGTGTTCCTGCGCGACGAGTCAGGGGCGGTGAAGGAGATGAGTGTGAGAAGCGCGCGCGTCTTCGATATGAGGTTCAAGAGGGACTAGGGCCCCCAGGTCTCCCTCACAGCTTCGGCGTCCGCCGATGATGGGTGGCCTGCTCGTAGCCGTAGGCAAGCTTGATCAGCGTGGCCTCGTCCCAGCCTCTCCCGAAGAACGTCACCCCGGCCGGCAGCGTATCTCCAACGGTGTAGCCCATCGGAACGTTGATGGCGGGGAAGCCGGTGGTTGGCGAGAACACCTGGCTGTTGTCCCCGTGCGGAGTGTTCAGGTCGCCGATCAGGCGGGGGGGATTGCTCCACGTCGGGTAGACAAAGGCGTCGAGCGAGTGCGCCTCCATCGTCTTCAAGACCGCGGCGCGGAAAGTCTCCCGGTAATCCGCTTCTGCCTTGCAGGCAGGGGTGTCGAGACCGTTCTCCGACCCCTCCTGCGCCCGTGTCAGCCGCAACTCGACCGAGGGATGGAATCGCCGCGAGCGGATGATCGCCTCGAGGTTCTTTACCGGAACCCGATCGCCGAGCGATGCGAGATAGCGGTTGATGTCGTACTTGAAACCGCCACATGCGCCCGGCCCTGCTGGCCGCCGGATTCGATCCAACCCTTCGACTGTCGCCGGGTCGACAATGACCGCCCCGGCCTTTGTCATCTCCTCGACTGCCGCCATGAATACATTGACGATCTCCGTGGACGTGGTTTCCCGTTCGTACGCCTGTCGAAGGATGCCGATTCGGGCACCTTTGAGACCGCTCTTCACGAGGGACGCCTTGTAATCCGGCACGGAGGCGGGCCGGCCGCCGGGCCGCATGCCTGACGGCTCGAAATCCTGCGCCATCGTGACGGGATCCGCCGGATCTTCACCGACGATCACCTGGAAGACCGCGACCGCGTCCTCAACGGTTCGCGCCATCGGCCCGGCGACGTCCGCCAGCATGCTGAGCGGGACGACGCCGCCGCGGCTCGTCAGGCCCATGGTCGAGCGGATCCCGACGAGTGCCTGGTGCGACGAGGGGCCGCGGATGGAGTTGCCGGT
>Ga0126305_10000849_pt1 | contig 13310 bp, 14 predicted proteins | sample Plot26_FD_92536 | JGI IMG/M metagenome (GOLD analysis project Ga0126305, IMG submission 92536) | Serpentine soil microbial communities from UC McLaughlin Reserve, CA, USA - Plot26 | ecosystem: Environmental > Terrestrial > Soil > Grasslands | place: USA: UC McLaughlin Reserve, Lake County... | reverse complement strand
GCACAGCCCCTCGGACATGCCGAACGAGATCGAGCGCGTGGACGAGCCTTACATCAAGGCCTCCGTGATCGTGCCGAAGCAGTGGGTCGGCGCCGTGATGGAGCTGTGCAACGAGCGGCGGGGCCGGTTCGACCACATGGAGTACCTCTCCGAGGAGCGGGTCGTCCTGATCTACGAGCTGCCGCTCGCCGAGATCGTGCTCGACTTCTACGATCAGCTCAAGTCGCGAACACGCGGCTACGCGAGCTTCGACTACGACCTGGCCGGCTATCGCGAGGGCGACCTGGTCAGGGTCGACGTCCTGATCGGAGCAGAGTCGGTCGATGCTCTCTCGCTCGTCGTCCATCGCGATTCCGCGTACCCACGCGGACGCGCGCTGGTCGACCGGTTGCGCGAGGAGATCCCGCGCCAGTTCTTCGACGTGCCGATTCAGGCGGCGATCGGCTCGCGGATCATCGCGCGCGAGACGGTCAAGGCGAAGCGCAAGGACGTGCTCGCGAAGTGCTACGGCGGCGACATCACCCGCAAGCGGAAGCTGCTCGAGAAGCAGAAGGCGGGGAAGAAGCGGATGAAGCAGGTCGGCGCCATCGAGGTGCCGCAGGAGGCGTTCCTCGCAGTTCTCAAGCTCGACGAGGCGAGGCGATGAGCCACGTCAGGCACCTGTACGTGCACCTGCCGTTCTGCGCGTACCGTTGTGGCTACTGCGACTTCGTCACCCTCGTAGGGCGGCGCGGGGATCACGGTGCTTACGCCGCGGCGGTGCTGTCCGAGCTCGAGCTCGAGCGACCGCTGCTCGCGACCGAGCTCGAGACGATCTTCCTGGGGGGCGGGACGCCGACGTACCTCGAGGCGTACGCACTGACCGGGCTGCTGGCCGCGCTGCCGCCGGCGTCCGAGCTGACGATCGAGGCGAATCCCGAGACCGTGACGCCGGGGCTCGCCGATCGTCTACGCCGCGCCGGCGTGACCCGCGTCTCGCTCGGCGCCCAGAGCTTCCAGCCGCGCCTGCTGGAGGTGCTCGAGCGTCGGGCGAGTCCCGACGTCGTCCGGCGGGCGTTCTACTATCTCCGTGATGCCAGCTTTGACAACATCTCGCTCGATCTCATCTACGGCATTCCGGGCCAGACCACGGCCGACCTCGAGCGCGATCTCGAGGCTGCCCTCGTACTGCAGCCCGAGCACCTCTCGCTGTACGAGCTGGAAGCGAAGCCGGGAACGCGCTTCACGCACGCCCACGGGCGGGAGCTCGCGCGACAGGCGTTGGCGATGGAGGACTACCTCGAACGCGTCGTCGACGTCCTCACGTCGGCCGGATACCGCTGGTACGAGACCGCGAACTTCTGCCTGGAGGCGAGCCGCGGGGGCGGGCGGGACCTCCGCTCGGTCCACAACCTGGCTTACTGGCGTGGCCGCGACTATCTCGGCCTCGGCATCGGCGCCGTGTCGACGGTGGGGGATCGTCGCTGGCGGAACGCGCCGCGGCTTCGCCCCTATGTCGAGGCCCTCGCCGAGAGCCGGCGACCGCCGCGCGAGGTCGAGCCCCTCCCTCCGGAGGTCCGGTTGCGCGAGCGCGCGATGCTCGGTCTTCGGCTCGACCAGCCACTGGTCCTCGCGTCGGTGGACGGCGCGCTCGACGGCGAGGCGCTCCGGCGCCTCGAGCGCCTCGCCCTCGTGGAGCGACACGGCGAAGACGGCGGTGCCACCGTCGAGCTGACCGAGCGGGGACGCTTCGTCGGTGACGCAGTGGCGGCCGAGTTGATCGCATAAAACCCTGCAAAAACTAGAATTCGAGTCGTGACAGCCGACCTCTCCGCCCGTCAGGCCGCGATCCTCCACCGCGTCGTCGAGGAGTACGTCGCGACCGGCCAGCCGGTCGGGTCGAAAACGCTCGTCGCCCGCGCTGGCCTCGGCGTGTCGCCGTCGACCGTCCGGAGCGAGCTCGCCGAGCTCGAGCTGCGCGGGCTGCTGACGCATCCGCACACGTCGGCCGGCCGTGTCCCGACCTCCCAGGGCTACCGCCTATTCGTCGACGGGCTCCTCGAGCACGTCGACCCGCGAGCTCCCGAGTTCCCGCTCGAGCTCGGCGCGGGCCGGGGGGAGGTGGAGGCCGCCCTGCAGGCCACGACCGAGATGCTCTCCCAGCTGACGAGCCTCCTCGCGCTCGTGTCGGCTCCACCGCTCGCGTCGGCAACCGTCCGGCACGTCGAGGTCCTCCTCCTGCAGCCGCAGGTCGTGATAGCACTCGTGATCACGTCCACCGGCGGCGTCACGAAGCGCGTCGCCGTATTCGACGCGCCGGTCGACTCCGGGCTGGCCAACTGGGCGGCGCAGTACCTCAACGAGCAGGCGGCGGGGCTCGAGCTCGGAAGCCATCGGCTCGGCCGGGTTCTCGACAACCCCGATCTCACCGGGCGCGAGCGCGGCTTTCTCGAGGCGCTGCGTCCTGCCTTCAGCGTTCGGGGCGAGCAGGAGCAGCGTCTCTACATCGGCGGCGCCGCCGCGCTGCTCGTGGACGCGCCCCGGCAGGAGCTGGCGACGTACCGCGATCTCCTCGAGGTCCTGGAGCAGCGAGCGGCCCTGCTCGAGGTGCTCCGCGAGGCGCTCGACCCGCGTCGCGTGTTCGTCCGTGTCGGCCAGGAGCTGGCGCATCCCGCCCTGCGTGAGGTTGCCCTCGTCGGAGCGCCGTACGGCATCGCCAACCGGCCCCTCGGAGCGGTGAGCCTCCTCGGCCCGCTGCGGATGGACTACGGGAACGCAATCCGGTCGGTCCGGGCTGCCGCGCTGGAGCTCTCGCGCTTCGTCTCGCAGCTGTACGACGAGACCTGACCTGCTGGCGAGGGGCCGCCTTACCCCTCGCTAACCTTGAGCGGTGGCGACGACCGAGCGCGACTACTACGAGGTCCTCGGCCTCAAGCGGAACGCGAGCGAGGCCGAGATCAAGAAGGCGTTCCGAGGGCTCGCCCGCACTCTCCACCCCGACGTCTCCGACGCGCCCGACTCGGAGGAGCGCTTCCGCGAGGTCGTCGAGGCGTACGAGGTGCTCTCGAAGGCCGAGACGCGCCAGCTCTACGACCGCTACGGGCACGCCGGCCTGCGCGGCGGCGGCTACCAGCCGACGCACTTCGACCTCGGCGACCTCACCGACATCTTCTCCGCCTTTTTCGGCGATGACCTGTTAGGCGCGTCGACGGGCCGGCGACCCCGGCGAGGCGGCGACGTGGCCGCCCAGGTCGAAATCGAGCTCGTGGAGGCGGCCAACGGGGCGACGCGGTCCGTCCCCGTCCCCGTGGCTCTGCCCTGCGACGTGTGCGCGGGGAGCGGCGTTGAGCCCGGCAAGCAGGCACAGACGTGCGAGACCTGCGGCGGCGCTGGGCAGATCGCGCAGGTGTCGCGAAACGCGTTCGGCGAGTTCAGGCGCGTCCGCGCCTGTCCCAGCTGCCGGGGCTCCGGAGTGCTGGTGATGCATCCGTGCCGCGCCTGCGAGGGGAGCGGTAGCCGGGTCGAACAGCGCCAGATCGAGGTCGAGATCCCGCCCGGCATCCACGACGGACAGCGGATCCGACTCACCGGTGAGGGTCATGCAGGCCCCCTCGGCGCGCGTTCCGGCGACCTCTACGTCCAGGTGCACGTGCTGCCCGACCCGCGCTTCGTCCGCGAAGGCGACGACCTCTTCTCGACGGTCGACCTGACGATCACGCAGGCGGCGCTCGGCGCGAATGTGACCGTGCCGACGCTCGGCGGTGACGAAGACCTCGACTTTCCGGCCGGCACCCAACCCGGCGAGATCCGCGTGTTGCGAGGGCGGGGCATGCCCGTGCTCCAGGGGTTCGGCTGCGGCGACCACCGGATCCTGGTCAACGTGGCAGTGCCCCGGAAGCTGAACGACGAGCAGCGCCGCCTGCTCGAGGAATTCGAGCGCGCTGTGGGCGAGGACACCTACCGCGCAGACGAGGGCTTCTTCGAGAAGCTCAAGAGCGCGTTCCGCTGAGCGAGGCGCTCCACCGCGTCGCGGTGAGCGTGCCCGCGGCCGCGGCCGAGGACGGACGGGCGCGGATGCTCGAGCTGTTCCCGGAGGGATTCGAGGAGGTAGACCGAGGCGACGTCGTCGAGCTCGCCGGCTACGTGGCGCGCGACGGTGACGATCGTCTGCGCGCGGCCTTCGGCGAGGCGGTCAGTGAGCCCGTTCCGGACGACTGGCCCGATCGCTGGCGCTCCTTCCATCGGGGCGTGCGGATCGGCTCGCTCTGGGTCGGCCCACCCTGGGAGCCGGCTCCGCGCGACGCGACCGCGATCGTGATCGACCCGGGCCGCGCCTTCGGCACGGGCGCGCATCCGACGACCCGTCTCTCGCTCGAGCTCCTGCAGGGCCTTGAGCGCGGCTCCCTCCTCGACGTCGGCTGCGGCTCCGGCGTGATCGCGATCGCTGCCGCGAAGCTCGGCTTCAACGTCGTCGATGCGGTCGACGTCGACCCGGCAGCGGCTGAGACGGCCGCCGCGAACGCCGCACGCAACGGCGTCGAGCTGCCGATCCGAACCGCGGACGCGCTGACGGCGCCGCTCCCGGCAGCGGATGTCGCTGTCGCGAACATCGCGTTTGACGCGATCGCGGCTCTCGCGCCACGGCTCTCGATCACCGCCCTCGTGGCGTCCGGCTACACGACGAAGGACCGACCCGAACCGCCGGCAATGCGCCACGTACGCCGAGCGACCGCCGAGGGCTGGGCTGCCGACCTCTACCGGCGCGATTAGCATTCCGCGCTCGTGGCGACGTTCTCGGTCCGCTTCCTCGGCTGCAAGGTCTCCCAGACGGATGCGCAGCAGGTTCGCGAACGGCTGCTCGCGGACGGCCACAGCGAGGCCGAGGAGGGCGCCGACGTCGCGGTCGTGAACGCGTGCTGTGTCACACACGAGGCGGTGAGCAAGTCGCGCCAGGCCGTCTCTCGCGCGGCGCGGTCGCATGGGCGCGTCTACGTGACCGGCTGCGGGGCCAACCTGGCAGGCGCGTTCGCAGGAGCGGCGCCGAACGTCCGCGTGGTCGACCGCCGCAGCGAGGACACCCCGGCGTTCGTCGCCGGCGACGTCGGTCCGATCGGCTGCGTCCAAGCGGACGCGCGCCTCGATCGCATCCGCGCGTTCGTGAAGGTGCAGGACGGCTGCAGCTTCTCCTGTGGGTTCTGCGTCGTGCCGCTCGTGCGCGGCGCCTCGCGAAGCAGGCGTGCGGCGGCGGTGCTGACCGAGGTCCGCCGCCGTGTCGCGCAGGGACACCGGGAGGTCGTGCTGACCGGAATCAACCTCGGTTGCTACCGGGACCGGGAGGCGGGCTTCAGGCTCGCGGACCTCGTGCGCGAGGCGGGCGCGGTTCCAGGCCTGTCGCGGCTGCGCCTGTCCTCGATCGAGGTCAACCACGTCGACGGCGAGCGGGTCGGGGCGCTGAGAGAGACGCCGACCGTGGGGCGGCATCTCCACGTCCCCCTGCAATCCGGCGACGACCCGGTCCTCCGGGCGATGGGGCGGCGGTACAGCGCGGCGACATACCTGCGTCGCGTGCAGCCGCTCGCCGACTTCAACGTCACGACCGACGTGATCGTCGGCTTCCCGGGCGAGGATGCGGCGGCGTTCGAACGGACACTCGAGCTCGTCGAGGAGGCCGGCATCACGAAGGTGCACGTGTTCCCGTACTCGCCGCGGCCGGGAACGAAGACCGCGGAGGACGACTCCGTTCCGTCCGCGGTCAAGAAGGAGCGCGGCGCCCGGCTGCGCGCGGCGTCGGACGACGCGTGCCGCCGCCGCTGGCGGAAGAAGCTCGGGGCCGTCGACACCGTTCTCGTCGATCGGCCGGGCCGTGGGTACGGCGACGACTACTCGCCCTGGCTGGTCCCGCCGGAGACGCCGGTGGGCGCCTTCGTCCGTGCTCGGGCGCGCGACGTGACCGACGAAGGGATCGTCGGTGTCGTCTGACTGTCTCTTCTGCCGCCTCGTCGCCGAGGGCGATCACGTGCGCGCGGCGGACGGCTTCGTCGCGATCCGCGACATCAACCCGAAGGCCGCCACTCACCTCCTGATCCTCCCCGAGCGGCACGTCGATACGTTCCGCGACGTCCGCGCGTTCGACGCTGACGAGGCCAAGCGGATGCTCGAGTTCATTGCGGACACGGCCCGTGAAGCGGGGCTGGAGGATTACCGCGTGCTAGTCAACGTCGGCCCGGGCGGAGGCCAGACGATCTTCCACCTGCACTGGCACGTGCTCGGCGGCCGGATCGAAGGGATGCCCGAGTGAGCCTGATCGCACGGCTGGAGGGCGAGCTGGAGCAGGCGATGAAGGAGCGCGACGCCGAGCGCCGTGACGCCCTGCGGCTGATCCTGACGAGCCTCCGGTCGGCCGAGAAGGAGCTCCAGCGGCCGCTCCACGACGAGGAGGAGCTCCAGGTTCTCCAGCGGGAGCGCAAGAAGCGCATCGAGGCCGCCGACGCGTTCCGCGCCGCCGGCCGGGAGGAGCGGGCCGACGCCGAGGAGGCCGAGCTCGAGGTGCTGGAGGAGTTCATGCCCGAGCCGCTGTCGGAGGACGAGCTGGAGGAGATCGTCGACGACGCGATCGCAGAAACGGGCGCGACGAGCCTCCGGGACCTCGGCCGTGTGATGGCGGACGTGATGCCGCAGATCGCCGGCCGCGCGGACGGCTCGGCGGTGAGCCAGCTCGTGCGCGAGAAGCTCGCCTAACGCGTTCCCGCGACGACAGGACCCTCCCGCGCCTGTCCCGGACGGCCGCGACCGTTCCGGCGGGCCGTAGGTGCGCCACCTCCTCCCCGATGCGAGCGTAGCCGTCTTTCGCGCGCGCAATACGCGCGACCTCGCGCCGAGATCGTCTCGTTCCTTTCGGAGCGACTAGCGCCGAACGGCCGTGGCCAGCTCGCGCTCGCCGAGCTCGACCACCACGTCCGCGATCAGCTCGACGTCGGCGGCCGTCGTGCGCCAGTTCACGATCGCCGGCCGGAAGGCGACCCGGCCCTCGTACCGCGTCGTGCCGACGTACACGCGCCCGTCTGCCAGGAGCGCGCGGCCGATGCGCGCGTTCAGCTCGTCGAGCTCCGACTCGTCGACGTCGGGCGGGCGGAAGCGGAAGCAAACGATGTTGAGCGGCGCCTCGGCGAGGCGCTCGAGCACCGGGCTCGCGTCCACCCGCTCGGCGAGCCGCTGGGCGAGGTCGAGGTGGCGCTCCACCATCGCCCGGTATCCCGAGCGCCCGTACGCCCGGAGCGTCGCCCAGACCGCCAGCGACCGCGCGCGCCGCGAGGCCTCCGGGCCAGGCAGCTCGTCGCCCGGCAGGTACGCGGCCGAGAACCCGAAGGTCGCGTGGAGCGGCGCCGGGTCGCGGAGGAACGCGAAGCCGCAGTCGTAGGGGACGTTGAGCCACTTGTGCCCGTCCGAGATGACCGAATTCGCGCGCTCGACGCCGCTCGCGAGCCCGGACGCCCGCGGTGTCAGTCGGGCGAAGAGGCCGAAGGCGCCGTCGACGTGCAGCCACGCGCCGTACCGCTCGGCGAGGTCGGCCATCGGCTCGATGGGGTCGAAGTCGCCGGCGTTCACCTCGCCGGCGTTCCCGATCACGATCGCCGGCCGGCCGCCGAGCGCCTCGAGCGCGCTCTCCAGCCCCGCCTCATCGAGCCGGCCGGCCGCGTCCTTCGCGACCACGCGCACCGATCCGCGTCCCAGGCCGAGCATCGCCAGCGCTTTCGTGGCGCTCGGGTGGACGTACCCGCTGGAGAAGATCGGCGGGGCAGGAAGTCCATCGAAACCGCGCTCGTCGATGTCCACGCCGTGCCGCTCGGCCCACCACCGGCGCGCCGCGGCCAGCGCCGTGAAGTTGGCCGTCGTGGCGCCGGTCGTGAGCACGCCGCCCCAGCTCGACGGAAGCTCGAAGAGATCGAGCAGCCACGCGATCGCCACGCTCTCGAGCCGAACCGCGAGCGGCGAGCTCACGGCCGAGAACGCGTTCTGGTCGAGCGTCGAGGCGAGCCAGTCTGCGCCCTGTGCCGCAGGCGTGACTCCGCCGGTCACGAAGTGGAAGAAGCGAGGTCCCGAGGACCGCGTCGCGGCTCCGAGGCCGTGCTCGACGAGCTCGGTCAGCGCCGCGAGGGCGCCGTCGCTCTCCTGCGGCAGTGAGCCCGCTAGCTCCTCGGCGGCGTCCGAGGCGCCGGCAGGGAGCACCGGAGACTCGTCGAGCTCGCCGAGGTACCGCGTCGCCTCGCGCACCGCGTACGCCAGCGCCTGGTCGAGCTCGCCGCGGAGCAGGAGAGGATCCGTCACGACGACATCCTCCTACACTGGGTTGGGTGCAGGAAACCCTCTCGGTCTCCAACGACGTGGCCGCCGAGCTCGCGGGTGTCGGCGACGGCGTCCTCGACACCCTCCGCGATCGCCTGCGCTGCTCGATCCGCCTCCGGGGCAACCAGCTGACAATCGAGGGCGACGACGCGCGCGTGAACGAGGCGCGCACCGTCGTCGGTGAGCTCGTCGACCTGCTCGAGGGCGGCAACGAGATCGGACCGGGCACGGTGGACGCCGTGATCGGCGTGCTCGACGAGGGCGAGGACGTCCGCGAGGTTTTCGACGACGTGGTCTGGCGCCATCGCGGCAAGAACATCACGCCCAAGACGGTGACGCAGAAGCGCTACGTGGAGGCGATGCGCAGGTGCACGGTCACCTTCGGGATCGGCCCGGCCGGCACGGGCAAGACCTACCTCGCGATCGCGCTCGCGGTCGCCGCGCTCTCGGAGCGGCAGGTCGGCCGGATCATCCTGACGCGCCCGGCCGTCGAGGCCGGCGAGCGACTCGGCTTCCTCCCCGGCGACGTTCTTGCGAAGGTCGACCCGTACATGCGCCCGCTGTTCGACGCCCTCTTCGACATGCTCGACCCGGACCGCCTCAACGCGTACATGGAGCGGGGGACGATCGAGGTCGCGCCGCTGGCGTTCATGCGCGGCCGCACGCTGAACGACTCGTTCATCATCCTCGATGAAGCGCAGAACACGAGTCCCGAGCAGATGCAGATGTTCCTGACACGGCTCGGCTTCGGCTCCAAGGTCGTCGTCACGGGCGACGTGACGCAGATCGACCTGCCACGCGATCAAGCGTCGGGGCTGATCCAGGTGCAGAACGTGCTCGCCACGATCGACGGGATCGCGTTCATCTCGTTCAGCCACAAGGACGTCGTCCGCCACAAGCTCGTGCAGCGGATCGTGGAGGCCTACAAGCACCACGCCGAGGAGACCGGAACACAGCGCCGGAAGTAGCGGCATGGTCGTGGTCGAGGTCGAAAATCGAAGCGGGGTCGAGGTCGAGGCGGATGCCGCCGTTGCGCTCGCGCGAACCGTACTCGCCGCCGAGGGCGTGGACGAGGGCGAGCTGGGGCTCGCATTCGTGGGGCCCGACGAGATGCGCGCGCTGAAGCGGGACCATCTCGGCGTCGACGAGGCGACGGACGTCCTCTCCTTCCCGATCGACGGCCGGGACGAGCTGCCCGACGGGATTCCGCGCCAGCTCGGCGACGCGGTCCTCTGCCCGCAGGTCGTCGGCGAGGCGTGGCGCCCGCCGCTCGTCCACGGGCTCCTGCACCTGGTGGGGTACGACCACGGCGTGGAGATGGAGGCGCGCGAGTCCGCGCTGCTCGGATGAGACGGACGCCGTCGATCTTCGACAGCTTCAACTTCGCCTTGGAGGGGATCATCCACGTGCTCCGCACGCAGCGGAACATGCGGATCCACTTCGCGGCCGCCGCCGCGGTGCTGCTCGGTGCGATCGCAACCGGTGTCGACCGCTTCGAGCTGATCGCGCTGCTGCTCTCGATCTCGTTCGTGCTGATCACGGAGATGGTCAACACGGCAGTCGAAGCGTCGATCGACGTCGCGACCACGTCGTTCGACCCGCTGGCGAAGCTCGCGAAGGACATCGCGGCGGGCGCCGTCCTGATCGCGACGGTCAACGCGGTCGCCGTCGGCTACCTCGTCTTCTCGGACCAGTTCGCGAACCGGAGCTCGCGCCTGATCGACCGCCTCCGCGACGCGCCCGCCGAGCTGACGCTGATCGCGCTCGTGCTCACGATCATCGTCGTGGTCGCGTTCAAGGCCTACACCGGCCGCGGGACCCCGCTCCGCGGCGGGCTGCCCTCAGGCCACGCGGCGATCGCGTTCGGCGGCTGGATGGCGGTCACCGCGATTCTCGGCGACTTCGAGCACTGGTTCCTGATCAGCTCGCTGACGTTCATCATGGCGTTGCTCGTGGCGCAGACCAGGATCGAGGCAGGCGTTCACTCTTTCACCGAGGTCGCCTTCGGCGGGATCCTCGGCGCGCTCGTCGCTCTCGTCGTCTTCCAGGTGCTCGCATGAGACGTCGCTTGCGATGTCTCCTTCAGGCCGTGCGGGGTCTGCCCGTGCGGCCGTCTGAAACGACCGGGCCGACACCTCCGATGTACACGGAGACGACATGAGCGTCGAGCTCCTGGCTGCAGCGGACGACGCTGCGCAGAGCGCCTACGCGCCCTACTCGAACTTCCTCGTCGGCGCCGCAGCGCGCGCCCGCGACGGCCGGCTCTTCACGGGCGTGAACGTCGAGAACGCGGCGTACCCGCTCGGCATCTGTGCCGAGAGATGCTGCGTCGGGGCGGCCGCCACCGCCGGGTTGAAGCCGGGCGGCCTGGAGGAGATCGCGATCACCGCGTCGCCCTGCGGCGGCTGCCGGCAGTGGCTCGCCGAGTGGCGTTTCGACCGCGTCACCTACCGCCGCGGGAACGGCGAGGTCGTGACGGTCACGCCTGCCGACCTGCTGCCCGACTCGTTCGTCCTGTGAGGTCGGGGATCGTGGCGGTCGCAGGGCGGCCCAACGTGGGCAAGTCGACGCTCGTGAACGCGCTCTGTGGCGGCAAGGTCGCGATCGTCTCGGACAAGCCGCAGACGACGCGCAGGCGGATCTTCGGCGTCGCGAACGGAGACGAGTGGCAGCTGGCGCTCGCCGACCTGCCCGGCTTCCAGCGGCCGCGGGACCCGCTGACCGAGCGCATGCAGCGCACCGTCGACACGTCCTTCGAGGACGTGGACGGCGTCCTGCTCGTGCTCGACGCGCGCGATCGGATCGGCGCCGGCGACCGCTTCATCGCGAAGCGCGTGTTCGATCTCGGCGTCGCCGTCGTGATCGCGGTGAACAAGATCGACCGCCTCAAGCCGGGCCACATCGCCCAGCAACTCGAGAACGCGTCGAAACTCGGCGACTTCCACGCGATCCACCCCGTCAGCGCGCGCACGGGCGACGGGATCGACGCACTGCGCGACGAGCTCGTCGAGCTACTCCCGGACGGGCCGGCGTACTTCCCGCCCGAGCAGCGCACCGACCTATCCGCGGAGGAGCAGATCGCGGAGCTCGTGCGCGAGAAGGCGCTGGCTCTGACGCGGGACGAGGTGCCGCATGCGATCACCGTCGAGGTCGACGAGGTGACCGATCGCGTCGTGCACGCGGTCGTCTACGTCGAGACCGACTCGCAGAAGCAGATCGTCGTCGGCGGCGGCGGCCGGATGATCAAGGAGATCGGCACGCGGGCCCGGCCGGAGATCGAGGCGCTGGTCGGCCACAAGATCTTCCTCGAGCTTCAGGTGAAGGTCAAGCCGCGCTGGCGTCGCGACGAGCGCCTGCTGGAGCGGTTGGGAATTTGATCTCCGGGATTAGGGTGGCCATCGTCGGGGTGTAGCGGCTGCTCGTCCGCTACTGGCGGGTCGTTCGGGATCTAGCTTCCGCGCCGCCACGCGCAACTGCCTAGGGGTGCACCGGGGCTACACTCATTTTCATGGCGAAGGCGCCTGCTCTTCCCGCGGGTTTCGAGCTCCCGCTCGAGCCCAGAATCCCACGCGTCGGCTCCATCGACGCGGTCGCGCTCGAGGAGCGCGCGGGCTCGCTCGCGAAGCGATCGATCAAGAAGGACGCCAAGCTCTGGGCGCTCGACCTCGCGGTCCGGATGATGGACCTGACAACGCTCGAGGGCGCCGATACTCCCGGAAAGGTCTCGGCGCTCTGCTCGAAGGCGATGCGGCCCGACGCCGACCGCACGATCCCCGCGGTCGCGGCCGTCTGCGTCTACCCCAACCTCGTCCCGCACGCGAAGGAGCGGCTCGCCGGGAGCGACGTGAAGGTCGCATCGGTGGCCACCGGCTTCCCGTCGGGCCAGTATCCGACGGAGATCAAGCTCGCCGACGTGCGCTCTGCGGTGGAGCTCGGCGCCGACGAGATCGACATGGTCATCGACCGCGGCGCGTTCCTTTCGGGCCGGTACGCGAAGGTCTACGACGAGATCGTCCGCGTGAAGGACGCGGCCGGCGATGCCCATCTGAAGGTGATCCTCGAGACCGGCGAGCTGGGGACGTACGACAACGTGCGGCGGGCGAGCCTGCTGGCGCTGGCGGCCGGGGGCGACTTCATCAAGACGTCGACCGGAAAGATCTCCCCGGCTGCGACGCTGCCTGTGGCGCTCTGCATGCTCGAGGCGATTCGCGACGTGCACGAGGAGACCGGACGCAAAGTCGGCTTCAAGCCGGCCGGCGGCATCCGCAACGCGAAGCAGGCGGTGCAGCACCTCGTGCTGGTGCACGAGACGGTCGGGCCCGACTGGCTCACGCCGGACCTGCACCGTTTCGGCGCCTCGTCGCTGCTGAACGACGTCCTGATGCAGATCCGGAAGGAGAAGACCGGCGTCTACCAGAGCCCCGACTACTTCACGGTCGACTGAGTTGGCGCACTTCCGGCACATTCGCGCGACGCGGGTAGGCGTACTCTCATCCCCACCCATTGAGGGTGGGGGGTGGAAGGCGGGTGGAGCGCACGCCGGCTCGACCCTCGCTCTTACGGAGGTCTCCGCGTGAGCGAGCTCGAGCGTAAGCAGGATCGCGCGCCGGTCCCGGCGGACTGGACGTACGCGCCCGCACCCGAGTCGACCGACATCGTCACGCTGCAGGACCGCTACGCGCTCTTCCTCGGCGGCGAGTGGGTCGAGCCGGTCTCCGGCGAGTACTTCACCACGATCTCGCCTCGCGACGAGGAGCCACTCGCGGAGGTGGCGCACGCCGGCCCAGAGGATGTCGACCGCGCCGTCCGCGCCGCGCGCGACGCGTTCGAGAACGGCTGGGGCAAGGCCTCGGCGGCCGAGCGCGCCAAGTACCTCTTCCGGATCGCGCGCATCCTGCAGGAGCGCTCGCGCGAGTTCGCGGTGCTCGAGTCGCTCAACGGCGGCAAGCCGATCAAGGAGTCGCGCGACGTCGACCTGCCGCTCGCCG
>Ga0126305_10000848_pt1 | contig 13326 bp, 15 predicted proteins | sample Plot26_FD_92536 | JGI IMG/M metagenome (GOLD analysis project Ga0126305, IMG submission 92536) | Serpentine soil microbial communities from UC McLaughlin Reserve, CA, USA - Plot26 | ecosystem: Environmental > Terrestrial > Soil > Grasslands | place: USA: UC McLaughlin Reserve, Lake County... | reverse complement strand
GGATATTTTACCGGGTCATTTAAGCGTGGATCAGAAAAATTACCTTTTCCATGCATCTCCAGGTTGGCAACAAATGCATTCCAATAGCTAATATCACCCCAGCCGGTATAGGTTGTAAGATCAATATCTTTCAGGCCAAAAGCGGCAGGTATTAAATTGGCTGCAACTTTTCCATCAGGACGAAACGCCTTGCCATCCATAAAAAGTATAGCTGCAAATTTTCCAGGTCCCCATAGGTCAAGCACGTTTCTTAGCATTGGTTCACTTACATGGAGCATATTGGCTATTGGAAGAGCATTATCAGTTAAAGAGATAATTCCTCCTACGTCAAGATCCCTGTTTGGCCATCCGTCAAGTCGTTTGCCAACTCCCGTGGTAAATGAATTATCAACAGTGGAATGACAAACAGCACAAGTAATGCCGACTGATTGTAATACGTCTGACTGGTTAAAAGTACCCTTCACACCCACCACCGCATTTAATTTTAAGAGTGCCAGTGTGGTGGCCGGTGCGTTCAGGTCTATATCCCCGGAAATAATTCCCGCCCGTACATCAGCGGGTAATGCATCAACGTCAACCTTTAGTCCAATGCCCAGCGCCGCGTTAGGACTAACACCAGGTCCAAAACCACCATTGCTCATTCCAAGTATCGCCTTATCAATATGCAGTAACCCACTCCAGAAATCCTCATCACCAAAAGTATCAAAGCGAAATATCTCTCTACCCTGGGCTACTAACGATTTGTTCTTTCCTATGCCGGTTTGTTGTTCTTCGATCGTTCCTTGTTCATCAGATTTTTCAAAAGTTTTGGAACATTGAATGAACACCACTCCTATTATCATTATTATAATGGCAATAGCTTTCTTTTTGTTTGTCATAAAAAAAATTTATTCGGTCTGCGATCATTTTCATTGATTAGAGTGAGGAATTCTGTAAAAGGATACAGGACTTTTGAATATTTCTTTTCAACTTTTAAAATCAAGCTCACAAATTGTTCCGGTATTATTAAGACCTCAAACCTTTTTGAACTTCTCAAGCCAGTGTTCGGTATAAGTGGGGAAAAAATGCCCCGGTGGGAGGCCCCTCGCAATTCAAGCATCGATGCAAATACAATCGAAGTAATGCGTGAAGCAAGTGTCGCTGCGTCCGTGTAAGTTCCAGAGAAGGTTCTACAAAAGCCTAATCATCAAAAATTGTTTAACTTAATATTCTTCAACCTTACCAATAAAAAGAATAATTCTGAAATACGTAATAATTTTTTTCGCGGTTTGCATCTTTACATCGTGTAAAGAAAACCCTGCTAATAAAAAAGAATCGTGGGCAGTTGTCATCAATTTCTTTTCGCCGGACCCCGGTTATTATCCCGGCATTAAAAAATTCCCATTTCCAGATTCTTTACGATTCGTGTCATTGGAAAGTTTTTTTACAAATCAGGATAAAAAACCAATACTCACTGACTCCACTATTATATTCTTTGATAATTATAGAATAAATGGTCAAAAAATTTGCTGTAAAGAAGACACACTTGAATTCTTTATCGATAGTATAAAAGGCAAAAAATACCTGTTCGTGATCGGAGAATATTTATCAGTTCTTCAATGTGAAAACAACGTTGATACTAATTTGCGAACAAGAAGAACTGCCCCATCAATTCCATTGTGGGGTGTCCAATTAAATGTTCCGTACCCGGTTACAAAGTTCAAAGATGAGTATGAAAGGCTCGGGACCAAATATGTGGAAATAGATCCAAGGAATGATGAAGTTTCCCGGCAGAAATGGAATGAGAATGACTCGATATTGGTTGAAACCATTCAGTTCAATAATTCAACCGATAGAATTATTACAACGGTTCAGAAAGATATCAATGAAAACGAAATGAATGAGATTATTGAGCAACTTAAAAATAAATATCCAGGAATAAAATACGAACAAGCGATGCAAAAAGATAGTGATGGGAAAGTGATGAGAGTTATCAGGGTGCTATCCCAGGGAGTTTCTATCTCCTTTACACAAATTAATGCGACTAAATATTCTTTTCTGATGACCGATTATTATGAAACTTTAAAACTTATCATCGCTAATGCAGAGGTCGGGTATGTGTTTAGAGATGATGTGAAATTTTATTGATGAATATGGCAGTTCAAAGAAAAAGACTCCGGTGAAATGGCGGGGTGTCGCCAGACTTTAACAATGATATCCACAATGGTTCCTGACTTTAAAGGGCACACGAATGAAATTAAAGATGTCGAAACCGGATGTCGGGTGATTGAGGCAAAACACTTATTTCGCAAAACAACTCCACATCTTCTTTTGGAGACCTTGCAACAAAAGCAGTCTACGAAAAGAAATAGCCCTGGGCGCTATCCGTAGTATTCATTATTTTTTGCTGTTTGTAAAACTATGGTCATTAAATATTCTTCCCTTTATCGATTTGAAACTGAATCTAGAAAGTTTTGTGCCCGTTTAGCCTATACGGGGAAATTTTGGGACATTTTATTATTTCAGTTAAGGCATTGGCCATACAAGCCACCAGCTTACTACTCGTCTTCTATCTTTTGGCTCAAATATTGAACCTTGAAAAGTATGGAAAAATCCCAGGAATTTTTAAAAAGAGAGTTTATTCACTTGCTGAGTGATACACTAGCTTTATTAGGAGCCAAAGAAAAATTAGTAAAAGATATAAGAGCTATAGAGGAAAATCCATTCTCGTTCAAAGTCATTGAGGAAATAAGGAGATATAATCGTGAGCAAAAAAATAAGGTCAATGATGAGGCAGCTCTTTTGAACACTACTTTTTCTTATCCTTCGAATTAATTCTCTGCTATCTTCGATACTCCAGTCTGAGCAACCTCTCTTATCTTTTCTTAATTTTACTAAGCGAAGTAAACTATTCTATAACATGAATGAATGGAGTTCATAGATTATTATAAAGTGTTAGGTGTTCATAAAAGCGCAACGCAGGAAGATATCAAAAAAGCATATCGCAAGCTCGCCAGAAAACTTCACCCCGATCTTAATCCCAATGATAAAGAAGCTCACAAAAAATTTCAACAGATCAATGAAGCCAATGAAGTTTTAAGCGACCCTGAAAAAAGAAAAAAGTATGACCAGTATGGAAAGGACTGGCAACATGCCGAACAATTTGAACAGTCAAGGCAATCGGAGGGTTTTGGAAGAGAAGCGTTCACCGGTGATTTTAGCGATAGCGACTTCTCCGATTTTTTTACATCAATGTTCGGTAACACGGGAAGCAGTGGTTTCCGGCAACGGCAAACGAAATTTCGTGGCGAGGATTACCATGCTGAGTTAAAATTAAATCTTACAGACGTTTACAAAACTCATCAGCAGGTGCTGACAGTTAACGGTAAAAATATACGGATCACAATTCCGGCCGGCGTTGCGAACGGACAACAAATAAAGATCAAAGGACATGGCGGGCCCGGCATTAACGGGGGACCAAACGGAGACTTTTATATCAGTTTCCAGGTCATTAACAACACCGAATTCAGAAGGGATGGAAACGATCTTCATACTACCGTTGATCTTGACTTATATACAGCTGTACTGGGTGGGGAGATCATTATTGATACACTCGATGCAAAAGTAAAACTTAAAGTGAGATCCGAAACCCAAAATGGAACCAAAATACGATTAAAAGGAAAAGGCTTTCCCGTGTATAAAAGAGACGGTGAGTTTGGCGACATGGTGATCACATTTCAAATAAAAATACCGACAAACCTAACAGATAAACAAAAAGAACTGTTTGAACAGTTATCAAAATCGTCATCCTAAAAAATACCAGAATGCAATCTGAAGACATGATAGTTCTTGAAGAATTTTGCAGCCATCACCAGGTGCAGATCTCATTTATCCGGTCCCTGGAAGAATATGAACTGATAGAGACTATAACAGTAAATGAAACGGTGTGTGTGCCTCGCCATGAATTATTAAAACTGGAACAGATCGTTCGGCTCCACCAGGAATTGAATATTAACCCTGAGGGCATTGATGCCATCAATATTTTACTTAAGCGAATTGAAAACATGCAAAATGAGATCACTGACCTCAAAAACAAGTTAGAGTTTTACCAAAGAGCTCATTAACCGGGTCAGCCATTCGTTCTCGTTAGATCCGCATCCTGCTGTCAAATTCCTAAAATTCAGATCGGATCGATGCTAAACTTCCGCTTTTTTATTAGTGATTATACGATTTATAAAAATATCCATTGTCTTTAAAACAATAATGAGTGCCTGATCATTGTTTTGGGAAACGTAAGAGTTTAAGTGCTCTGTTTTTAATCTCCGTACTCCTTTTGAATGTGCCCTGCGAGGTGCACACAACCTCCGCCCCCTTGAAAACCTGATCTAAACCATTTTTGAAAACGAAAATTCAGGTTATGAAAAAACTAAACACCCTGCTTCACAATGTGGATGTTCAGGGCAACCTGGTCACAGTAACTATTTTTGCCGTGATCATTGTCATAAGCATTATCACCTGGGGTAAATAACTTTTACACAGCCCCATGGATCTCTATCGCGATCTAAAACTATCTACTGCCCCGCTAACACGGGGCATTTCTGTAAACAACATTTCGTTTTTTTATTTTTATAGATTATTTTTCCGGTGTCAATTCCAGATAATGAAAAGTATAAGTCTGTATTTTGTTCTACTTGCTTTGTCATCCAATTTTAATTGCGGCGAAGCGGGTTCTGCAAAAAAGGATACTCCAAAAAATAATTTTGCAGAGATCAAATTCGCAAGCGAAAGGATCGAGGTTGGCGTTGCAGATGGAAAAACAAACGTAACCCAGGATTTCAAGTTCTCAAATGCCGGTAATGTCCCTCTCGTCATTGCTGAAGCGAAAGGTAATTGTCATTGCGTACAGGCAAAATGGCCAGAAAAAGTTGAACCCGGCGACTCAGCGGTCATACATGTTTCATTCGATCCTACCGGGGTAACAGGCTTATATCAAAGAACGGTAATGGTTCGTTCGAATGCAACAAGAGATTCAGTCGAGCTTTATATCACTGGTGAAATAAAACGGGATCCCAAAAAATAGGTATCACTAACCGCAAGCCACCTGTGATTTCCTAATTAATGTCAGTACTTGTGCTAACGATTATCAGTTCTCCTGAATGCATAAGCTTTGTTCAAGCACAAAGGATCATTGAAACAGCAGGAAGCAAAGAATATTAAATCATGTCTACCTCATCATCATGAAAAATTACTCAATTGCCTTAATGATCTTTGGAGAACCTGGCTCTACAAGAAATGCCCTTACCGAAGAAAAATATAAAAAGTTTGCTGCTCATTTAATAGAAAAGCGATTCAAGGTTGATTCTGTTGTCTATAACGATACGATCTCCGGCAAACTTGCAAACGATCTTGCCCGATATAATGCGATCCTTGTCTGGGTGAACCCGATCGAACAGCAAGATGACAGAAAGACTTTAGATGCTTTGTTGATGAACCTCTCAGCACAAGGAAGTTTTGTTTCAGCTCATCCCGATACAATTGTGAAAATGGGAACCAAAGAAGTATTATATAAAATACGAGAAACAGAGTTTGGAGGAGATATTAAATTGTACCATTCCTTTGATGATTTCAAAGAGACCTTTCTTAAAGACCAGAAAGGGATTCGCATCTTAAAACAATATCGTGGGAATGGCGGAGATGGTGTATTTAAAATTGATGCATCAGATCTTAAAAATAATAAGATCCGTATTACCCATGCCAGGAACGGGAACGAAGAAAGCCAGGTAAGCGTTGATGATCTCTTTAAAATGTTTGAGTCCTATTTCCACACCAACAGCGTGCTGATAGACCAGGAATGGAACGAAAACATCGTAAACGGAATGGTAAGATGTTATTTATCCGGATCAAAAGTTACAGGATTTGGCTACCAGGAAATAAATGCCCTTTATCCAATAACAGAAAAAAAACCGGTTTTTAGGAAACCCAGTCAGCGTTTTTATTTTAGTGAAGACAATGGAATGTTCAGCGATCTAAAAAACATCATGGAAAAAAGTTGGGTGGCACAATTGCAGGAAATTACCGGTGTCAAAGATGAAATGCTTCCTGTGATATGGGATGCAGATTTTTTCATTAACAAGATCAATACTGAGAATACAAGTGAAAAATATTCACTGTGTGAAATAAATGTAAGCTGTGTATCTCCTTTTCCTGAAAGCTCAATTCCCTATATTACAGAAGAGGTAAAAAAAAGAATAAGTACCTGATCAGCTGCCTCGTAAGCCAGGAAAGCGTCATTTGCGCAATAAAAAATAAAGATGAACACTTCGATTCACGTAGTGCGCCCCGCGCAGGCAACAAGGTCTGATAGTAGCAATTAGCCGGTTAAATAAACTCCTTCTCCATTTAAAATATTTCCTTTGCTCCTGCGTCTACCTGTATAAATGGGTCAGACGACGACCATATCAGTGCCAGTTCAGCCAAAACAAAATATTATCCAGGCAGTTCGTGACTACGGCAAACGGCTATTTTACTTCATTCGCGGAAGAGTGGGTACAGATGAGGATGCGGAAGATATTTTGCAGGATGTGTGGTATCAATTCAGCAATATCATGAACAGCGAGCCTGTTGAACAAACAAGTGCATGGTTGTACCGGGTAGCAAGGAACAGGATCATTGATAAATACCGCAGGCGGGAATCTGATTCGTTGGATGAGATCTTTTCAGATGATGAAGAAAGTGAGTTTAATTTCCGGGAAATATTGCTGGCAGCGGATGCAAACCCCGAAACAGAACATCTTCGAAGTCTCTTCTGGGAACAACTATTTGCGGCATTGGATGAGTTGCCGGAAGAACAAAAACAGGTTTTTGTATTGAATGAATTAGAAGACGTTCCATTCAGTGAGCTATCGCATCGAACCGGGGAAAAGATCAATACATTGATAAGTCGAAAACGGTATGCTGTGTTGCACTTAAGAAAACGATTGGAATATTTGCGTAAAGATATTATCGAACAATAAAAATTTAAAATTATGAAACGATCACGTCGGGTAAAGTTCATTTTGCTTTTTATCGTCCTGGCCCCAGTTGCAGTTTTTGTTTTTGGAAAAGTGATCATGCTGCTATGGAATAATATACTAACTCCTGTGCTGCATGTTTCGGAGATCACGTTCTGGCAGGGTCTTGGGATATTAGTTCTGGCTAAAATTCTTTTTGGCAGTTTCGGTGGAAGAGGCGGATCAGGTCATTATTACAAAAAACAACGATTGATGTGGGATACCATGACCCCGGAACAAAAAGAAAGATTTAAAGAAGAATGGAAAAACCGCAGCCGCAGTTGGGGATATAGAAATTGGAAGCCTCGAGAAGAGACCCAGCAACCGGAAAGCCAGGTTTAAAAGCTACAGGTTTTCTATAACGTCCCTGTAACCTCGTCCAATTGGAAGAGACATGCCGTTCATTTCAACCATTTCCGCTGTATATGATTCGATCTTGCTTACCGAAACTATGAACGAACGGTGAATACGCTTGAAAAGATGTGCCGGTAAAAGCGATTCTATTTCATGCGTACTCATTTTTGAAATGTATTCTTTTTTTGTAGTAACGATTTTTATATACTCGCGTTGACTTTCGATGTAAAGAATTTCTGAAAACAATATTTTGACTTTCTTTTTTTGCACATTCAGGAATATGAAGTCTTTTTTTTCTTCGTGTTCACCTGGTTTCCACTTTTCGGTTTGTAAGGTCTTCACTTTGGTTACCGCCACTAAAAACCGTTCAAATTCAAATGGCTTTAGCAAATAATCCGTCACATTCAAATTGAATCCTTCCACTGCATATTGATGATAGGCTGTTGTAATGATCACAGCAGGCGGACTTACAAGCGTTTTTAAAAAGGCCATGCCTTTTAGTTTTGGCAAATGGATATCCAGGAAAATCAGATCGGTAGTGTTGTTCCGCAAAAAATCAGTTGCAAGAATAGCATCTTTAAAAGTTGCTTGCAATTCAAGAAAAGGAACCTGCGCAATATAATCCGACAAGATCTTTGTTGCCAAAGGCTCATCCTCGACTACGATGCATTTTATTCTAGACATTGCTTGTAAGATTTATTTTCAAAGTAGCATTGAACACTACTCCATTTTGCTGAACAGCGAGGCCATAATCTTTATAAAGTAATTGCAATTGCCGCCTCAGATTTGAAAGCCCGATATTTTCTTTAACATTTCTTTCTTCTGAAGGATCCTCTGTGGAATTTTGCACAACAAACGAAAGCCGGCGCTTATTTACCGAAAGATGAATATCAACAAATGGCCGGCCTCTTGTTTCAGAAGCGCCGTGCTTGAATGCATTTTCGACCAGGGGCATAAGTAACAAGGGCGGCAGGGCCTGTTTCATATCTTCAATGTCATGATTAAAATTAATAAGCAACGAATCATCGTAACGCAATCGTTCAAGTGCGATATAATCGCTGATAATCTTTATCTCCTGTTCTATAGGTATATACTTGCCGGCTGTTTCATACAGCATAAACCGTAAGATCTTTGACAGTCGCAGGATCGATTCAGGCGCAAGGTCAGATTTATCTCTTGCCAGCGAATAAATATTATTTAACGTGTTGAATAAAAAATGCGGATTGGTCTGCGACTTAAGATAGTTCAGTTCTGCAACGTGCTTTTCAATGAGTAACTGCTGTGTAGCTTGTTTTAGTTTTATATAGTTATAGATATGTCTTGAAACTGCAAAAAACAAAACGGAACCAGCGCTATATGCCATTTGAGCTTCGAGCTCCTGCTCTGTTGAATCATATTTTATCAAAGCCGTGTAGACATGTACCCCTATTCCTATTGATCTCCATATATACAAGCCAAACGACCATAACATCATAAATATCCATAAGAACACTATTGCCAGGATAACATTGTAAATGATATATTTCTTTTTCCCCAACACCAGTGCAACCGTATACTCGAAAAAAATAAAATTGAGAATAATAATATAAACGACTCGCCAGATATTATTGAACAGCAGCGGGAAAAAATTGCCTGGATATTTATGAGCATTACCCAATAGCCAAAGCAATGAATAGGCAAGTCCAACCAATAAATAAAAAACGACCCTCTTTCTGTCGACAGACATCTTTATCTTATTATTTAAGTAAATATCGGTAAATCCTGCCCGTTTCATTTTACGGTTCATAGAATCATGTTCCACGTAAACCAATCACAGGAAAAGGTCAATCAAATAAGATCCACGCCTCACGTACGCGTAGCAAAAGTCAAAATACCAATAGCAAAAATATTTGTTATGAAAAACGAGTTGATTAAGATCCTTGTGTTTGATCTAATGCTCATTCGCAAAAAAATGTTCTTTGTTTACGCAAACCTGTTGTTTATTGATGATCGTCTCAACGGCTTTCTTTAATCATTTATTCTTGTGTAAAATCATCAATCAATGAAAAAATATTCAATCGTCATCGTTGCATTTTTAATAGTTGCTCAATTACCGGCACAAGTTGAGCCGGGCGCAGGCACCTGGAAAACATGGTTCATCTCTTCCGCTAAAGATTATCGTTTACCAGCCCCGGCCTCTTTCAAAAATGAAATTGCCGAAGTGCTTGACAAGCAAAAAAAATTAGATGCAAAAACAAAACAACAGATCATCTTCTGGAATGCGGGTGCCCCTGGATACCACTGGCAGGAAATGATGAATAAACTATGGGCTGTGGATACAGGCCGCTATGGCGCGTTAGCTAACATGCTGCTCGGAACAGCCACCTATGATGCGACTATTGCAGCATGGGATACAAAATATGTTTATAAACGTCCACGTCCTTTTGTTGCAGACAACAGGATAAAAGTATACACGATAAAACCAGAAAGCCCTTCTTATCCATGTGAACATTCTGTTGCTGCGGGTGTTGCGGTTACCATCTTTACTCATTTCTATCCGGCATTGGCTGATTCGGTCAGGAAACTTGCAGACCAGCTGATCAATTCAAGGATCGCTGCTGGTGTTGCGTTTCCAAGTGACGCCCGTGCAGGCTTTGAATTGGGAAAAAGAATTGCAGAAAAAGAAATTGAACAAACGAAAGATTATGTAAGTACTGCACAATGGGATGGGAAGGTCCCGGACAAGCCAGGCCTTTGGAGAGGAAAATTTGCGATGTTACCACTTGCCGGCCAAAATAAAACGGTCGTGCTTGAAAGCAGCAGCGAATTCCGTCCGGCTCCGCCTCCGGATTTTGCAAAAGAGATGGAAGAACTGAAAAATTACAAGCAAACCTTTCGTTCATTATCTAATGCTTTTTACTGGGCAAACCAATCCTGGTTTATGGACAACTTATCTAAAAAAATATTTGAGAACAATCTTCATCTGAATCCACCACGCGCTGCCCGCATTAATGCAGTTGTAAATGTTACAAGCTATGATGACTTTGTTGCCTGTTGGGATGCCAAATATGCGTACTGGGGAATTCGTCCTAATCAATATGATACGACATTTCGCCCGGCAATAATTTTTACACCGCCTTTCCCTGGTTATCCTTCAGGTCATGCCGCTATTTCCGGTGCAATGGCTGAAATATATTCTTATTTCTTCCCGGATGAAAAAGACGTTTTCAGGCAGAAAGCAAAAGAAGCGGCTGAATCCAGGTTCCAGGCGGGAATACATTTTCGCACCGATAATGAAGTGGCACTTGAATTAGGCAGGAAGGTTGCTGCAAAAGTACTCGAGCGGGTAAAAGCTGATGGCGCTGATGTTAAATAAGCAATTTAATAGAACTTTACTTATTGTTTGGATCCGGTTTACGGACGCAGGAAAAAAAATACCTGCGACAAAAAATAGTAAAGAATGAAAACACTGATTACCATCCTCGGTTTTTTAAATGGCGCCTATATGCTGCTTGATGGGATATATGTACTGGTAAAAGGAAAATATATCGGACCTGAAAAACCCGGCCCATGGGCTAACCTTTTTTATAAACTTAAAATTGACGTTTTTAATCTTGGACCATTATTTATTGCGTTCGGGCTATTGTGGTTATTCTGGCTTTATTGTTTGTGGACCAATCAAAGTTCGACATATCTTCTTGGACTTCTTACCTGCATTCTGACACTTTGGTATTTACCAGTTGGGACATTTTTTTCTTTGATCATTCTTTTGATCCTGGTAATTGCCAAACAAAAAGCTGGCGTTAACGTCTAAATAGATTTTTCTCAGTGTGTTTGTTTATTGAAAATGTACAGGGGTCTTGTTTTTACTTGACCCCTTTCTATAATAGATCGTGCATATTATCGTCATCACTATCTATAACTTTACATAAAATTCAGGAATGATGAAGAACCTATTTGTCATCCTCTCATTATTTTTTGCTTTTAGTTGCACAAATTCAACAGATACATCTATGCCCACAAAAAGAGAAGCCAAACAAATAAAATACGATAGCGGATATGCGCCGGTGAACGGTCTTAAAATGTATTATGAAATTCATGGAGCAGGAATGCCGCTTGTATTGATTCACGGTGGCGGTTCAACAATTCAAACCTCATTCAGCAGAATACTTCCCTTGCTCGCTCAATATTATAAGGTTATCGCTGTAGAGTTGCAGGCACATGGTCACACCAGCGACAGGAACAGCGCTGAATCTTTTGAACAGGACGCAGATGATGTTGCCGGCTTGCTTGAATATCTTAAGATAAACAAATCTCATTTTCTTGGATTCAGTAACGGCGGTAATACCGCCATGCAAATTGCTATCAGGCATTCCGATCTTGTAGACAAGCTGGTCATCATTTCATCATTTTATAAAAGAGACGGCATGATGGCTGGCTTTTTCGAGGGAATGCAAGAGGCAACCTTAGAAGACATGCCAGCACTTTTAAAGACCTATTATTTGCAGATCAATAACGATCAGGAAGGTTTACAAACAATGTTTAATAAAGACAAGGAAAGAATGCTGCACTTTAAAGATTGGAAAGATGAGGATCTCGCTTCCATAAAAAATCCTTCGCTTATTATTGCAGGCGATAAAGACGTAGTAACTCCGGAACATACTGTAAAAATGTCTGAGATAATTCCGAACGCAGAATTGGCGATATTGCCCGGAACACATGGTTCTTTTATTGGTGAAGTTTGTGCGGCAGAAGAAAGGAGTAAAATGCCGGAAACAACGGTAACCATGATCAAAGAATTTTTAGATAAGGAGAATTAAACAAGAAAGCCACCCCGAAGATCGGGGTGGCCTTAAGATCCAGGTTTTCTTCTTTATTTAAAATTTCCTGTCACGATCATTTCTTCCATGATCATCTCTTTGATCTATGCCTTTATGATCATCCCAGCCCCTGTTGTCATTACCGTATCTGCCATCACGATCAAACCTCTCTTCGGTGATCGAAAGCTGGCCAAACTGGCTAATGGTGATTCTTACATCATTGTTCCTGAGCTGGAACGTTTTGCTTGCAACCAAACGCTTTCTTTGGAATATTGAGAATCCGCGGTTGTTCATATCATACACTTGTATTGTATGACGGCCATTGCGGAGGTTGTCAATATTGATCATCCTGCTGTTACTGTAATAAGTCCTGCCATCAACCACGATCTCATATTTTTTCATCGAAATGATGGTTACGTCAGGTTTCCTGTCAGCCGCAAAAACAGCTGCTGTGAGTACTAAGCCCAAACACATTGTAAAGATCTTTTTCATTTTATAAAGTTTTTTGTTTTGTCTTGCATTGCCACCGGAGGCCTGCAAAACCATTTTATTTTTTCCGGTTGCTTACTATTATTCAAAGCAGATGCCAGCGTGCCAAAAAACAGGTAAGGAATCGTTAATGCCATTGTTATTTAAGGTTAATGAAAATTGGAGAACGTTAACCCTGGTTTTCAGCGACGCCGCAAATTTTTCATTTACCCTGTTTCATGATCTTTTAAAATAGATTTGGCAATTCCAAATAGTATTTAGATATTTGTCTAAATATACAATCATTGAATTATTAGGTATGAATAATGTATTTAAAGCCCTGAATGATCCTACCCGGCGTGAGATCCTGGAATTGCTCCGCAAGAAAGATATGACAGCGGGAGAGATAGTCGAAAAGTTCCGTATCTCCGGCCCCAGCATATCTCATCACCTTGACCTTTTGAAACAGGCCAAATTGGTGATTGCGGAAAAAGAAGGACAGTACATTTATTATTCCCTAAATACAACTGTGGTCGACGAGATCATGACATGGTTACTTCAGTTCAAATCAAAAAAGAAATAATTATGGATAAGTTTTTAAAACGCATTATTTGGCTGTTCATCATTGCCCCTCTTGCCTACTTAGCAATTGTTTGGAATACGGTTCCTGAAACAGT
>Ga0126305_10000846_pt1 | contig 13330 bp, 12 predicted proteins | sample Plot26_FD_92536 | JGI IMG/M metagenome (GOLD analysis project Ga0126305, IMG submission 92536) | Serpentine soil microbial communities from UC McLaughlin Reserve, CA, USA - Plot26 | ecosystem: Environmental > Terrestrial > Soil > Grasslands | place: USA: UC McLaughlin Reserve, Lake County... | reverse complement strand
CCCACCCGGGTCGCGACCCGGCATGAGGAGCTTGGCGATGGCGCCGACGATCAGACCGAAGATTATCCAGCCGAGTACTCCGAACATGCTCACCTCCAGGCTCAGTGTGACGGCCCGGTGTCCGGGATAGCAAGTCGAAGGCCATCCGCGCGCCGCCGAGGCGGCTCTGCTGTCCTTTGGGAGGGAACCTCGGTGCACACGAGTTACGTTGCAACCTCCCGGTCAAAGTGGCCGTTCTCACTTTCCGACTGACGCGCTGCGTTCTAGACTGAGCCACTGAAGGTTGGGCTCGCAGGAAAGCCGGTCGGTCCGCCGTCACCGGCCCTGATCGCTTGCTGCACGTTCGAGCGTGCGAGGATTCCATGGATCTGTCCGACATCCGTTTTGCCTGGCGGCTCTGGACACGCCATCCACTGACTTTGGGGGTGGCGACGCTGTCACTCAGCCTCGGTATCGCCGCCACGACCGCGATGTACAGCCTGCTCAGCCGGGTGACGCACTACGAGCTGGGGTTCGCCGACGAAGACCGCCTCGTTGTCCTTTCCAGTACCAGCCGGGAGTCCGGCGAGCAGCCTCCTACCTACGACATCGTGCAGGCGCTTCTCGAGAGCCGGCAGTCATTCGAGGCGTTCGGGCTGCACCAACCATCAGGCATCCCGGTCACCATCTCCGGCGCGGGCGAAACAAGGCGGGTCCAGCAGAGTCCGGTCAATGTCGATGGGCTGTCTATTGTTGGCGTCAGGCCGATCCTCGGGCGGACCTATCGTCTCGATGACTTCAAGGACGTCGTGAAACAGAAGGAAGCTCGAGGGGTGGTCATCAGCTTCGCCACGTGGCAGCGCCAGTTCAACGGTGCGCCGGACGTCATCGGCCGGACGCTCAGGATCGATGCCGAGCCGCGAACCGTGATTGGCGTCATGCCACGAGGATTTCAGCTCTCGCCATGGCTGGACGATATCGCGTTCTGGGCCGCGACGGATCTCCGGCCGATCCCGTACGCGCGGTGGATGACGGCAATCGGCCGGCTGAAGCCGGGCGTATCGCCGACGGCGGCACAAGCAGAGGCCGCAGCCGTCAGCCGGCAGGTGCTGAAGGCGCAAGGCCAGAGGGTCGACGATGTGGGCGCGCGCGTGGTGCCCATCCGCGAGTGGATGTTCGGCGACACGCGGAATATCCTGGCCTTCCTCCTCGGCACGGTCAGCCTCGTGCTGCTCATCGGCTGCGCGAACGTCGCGAACCTGCTGCTGGCTTCAGGCGCTGCACGGCAGAAGGAGTTTGCGTTGCGCGCCGCGACGGGCGCAGGCCGTGGACGGCTCGTACGACAGCTGCTGACCGAGAACGTCCTGCTCGCGCTCGTCGGCGGAATCTTCGGCGTGCTGCTGGCGATGGCGGGCACCAAATTGTTCCCGCTCATCGTGCCGGCAGAATTTCCCGCCGTGATGCGTCACCTCTCGATCGACGGCCGCGTGCTCGCGTTCGCCATCGGCGTCTCAGCGCTGTCGAGTCTTGTGTTTGGGCTGGTGCCGGCCCTGCGAACGTCGAGCGTGAATCTGATCGACGCCCTCAAAGAGGGTGGTCGGACCGCCGGCACCGTCCGGCGAGGGGGCCGTAACGCGCTGCTCATTGCCGAAGTGTCGCTCGCGATGGTCCTGCTCGTTGGCGCTGGACTGTTGGTGCGCGGCCTCATGGCCGAAGAGCGCAAGCTGCCGGGGTTCGATCCGGAGCGACTCCTCACCACGCACGTCCTGCTCGCGGGGCCGAAATACTCCAGCAAGACAACGCACGACACGAACATCGTCACACCCCAGGTCGAAGTGTTCTACGACCAACTCGTCGAGCGCGTCAGGGCCATGCCTGGCGTGACGCGGGCCGGTCTGATCAGCCGACTCCCCATGAACGTATGGATGCACGGGTTCACGGTCGTGGGAACGCCTGAACCGACGGACGGCCACCGGCCGATGGCGGATTTCACCGAAGTGGATCCGAGGGCGCTGGAGACGCTCGGCCTCCCGGTGATCCGCGGGCGCGGTATCAGCGAGCACGACGTCGCGTCGGCGCCGTGGGTGGCGCTGATCAACAAGAGCTTCGCGGACCGCCACTTCCCCGGCAAGGATCCGTTGGCGCAAGCGGTTCGGGTGTGGATCGGGTGGGGAGGTCAGCCCGGAACGATCCAGGAGCCACAGCCGCGACAGATCGTCGGCGTCGTCGCCGACGTAACCTATCCAAGCTACTTCACGGAAACGCCGGCCGTGATGTACGTGCCATTCCACCAGCACCTGAGTGAGTACGGCAGTGAAGACGAATGGTTGCACACGGGCAAGAGCCTCGTGGTGCGCACGGCGGTCGATCCCTCTACGCTCGTCCGACCGATCACCGACGCCGTGGCACGCATCGACAACGACCAGACGGCGACCGAGTTCAAGACAATGAAGGCCCAGGTGGCAAGTACGCCGTCCGTGACGAACGGCCGATTTCTATCGTCGTTGTTCAGCGTGTTCGGCGGGTTTGCCATCCTGCTGGCGGTGATAGGGGTTTACGGCGTCGTGGCGTGGGTGGTAGGCCAGCGCACGCTCGAAATGGGCATTCGCGTGGCGCTGGGCGCGCGCCCGGATCAGGTCGCACGCATGCTGCTGACACAGTCTTTGTGGCCTGTCGTACTTGGCGTCGCACTTGGCGCCCTTGGCGGCGTAGGTTTGAGTCGGGTATTGAATAGCCTGTTCTGGGAGATCACATCTCCCGAGCCCACCGTCCTTGCGGCGGTAGCCGCCGGAATGCTGTCGTTGGCCATCGCAGCCGCCGCGGTACCTATCCGGCGAGTGCTCCGCATGGATCCGCAGTTCCTTCTGCGAAATGAATGATCAACTCCCACGGGACTATCAGAGCCGATTGTGAAGTCAATAGACTCTACCGAGTGATGTAGATGGTGGACGGCGCCCACATGCGCTGCGGCCTAAGATCCTTGCGTGCCGTCCGCGCCTGCTCCACCTTCTTGTTTTCAATCATTGGAGTGCACGATGCGTGGGATTGACGCCGCGGCCATCAGGGTCGGTTTGATCAGTGCGTCGCTTCTCGCGGCTGGCCGCGGTGCCAACAGGCAGGCCTATCCGCAGGCGTGGCCGTCCATCAAGACGTCTGTCGGGCAGACGTGCGCTCAGATCGCAAATACCTACCGAGACTCGGGCGAGAGTGCGACCGCACTATCTGGCGGTACGTCTGCGAGTCCCGCGTCCCTCACGCGGGTGCTCTTCGGCGATGCCGCCAACCCGTGGCCGGCAGATAGAGTGACATTCTCCTTTCCCCAGGCGGGGCAGCTGCAACTTGTTGTGTCCGGATCGAGCGGTCAGCTCTTTTCGGTCGTCCTCGCCAGCGAGACTGGCAAGTTCTCGTGTCGAAAGGGCATTGTCATCATGAGCCAGGGCGCCCGATGGAGCTTGCCGCCTGCACCAGCGATGGGCGTAATCAGAAATGTCACCACCTTTGAGCTACATCCTATGGACGACTATCTGGTCGTCGCGGAACAGGAACACGGATTCGCGCTTGTGGGGTTTGTACTTCCGATAGGAGATCGTTCAACGCGGTGGTTCCGGTTTGAACGGACCGGCTCTACTCTAACGATGCGGCCAAAGAGCCGACCTGCTGCGCAGCGTAATTCTCTGGGAAGCGGATGACGTGTGGCGTCGGAGCCCCTGCCGCTACTCCAGTTGTCCGAGCTCGACATCGGACCCGCCGATGTAGGGCAGCTGAATGGCAGCGCATTCGCCATAGTCCAGAATCTCGCACGCCAACGACGAAGGAGCAGAACATGACGCGACTCAAACTGGCGCTGGTGATCCTTCCCTGCCTGGCCGCCCTCTGTTCGGCGCAGGAGCCGATGGACTTCCGGCCCGCCTCCACCAACGTCTGGGACGCGCCATATCCCCGCGTCGACAACACGGGGCGAGTCGAGGTTCGGCTGAAGGCCCCCGACGCGACGAAGGTGCGGCTGAACTTCTGGAGCGGACCGAAGGTCGACATGGTGAAGCAGCCGGACGGCGTGTGGAGCGTCATCACTGACCCGCTCGTGCCGGGCCTGCACTACTACACGCTGATCGTGGACGGCGTGGAGATGGCCGACACGGGCAGCCGCGCCTTCTTCGGGGGCAACAAGTACGCGAGCGCCGTCGAGGTGCCCGAGCCCGGCTCGACGTACTACACGATCCAGGACGTGCCTCACGGACAGGTGCGCGAGGTCTGGTACTCCTCGACGGTGACCGGCACCTGGCGCCACGCCCTTGTTTACGCGCCGCCCGGCTATGACGAGAAGGCGACCGAGCGGTATCCCGTGCTCTACCTGCAGCACGGCGGCGGCGAAGACGAGACCGGGTGGGTGCGCCAGGGACACGCGAACGTCATTCTCGACAACCTGATCGCGAGCGGGAAGGCGAAGCCGATGCTGGTCGTAATGGCATACGGCTACGCGCGCCGCGCGGGCCAGCCACCGCCCGACCTCGCCGGCCAGGGCTTCGGATCGCCGGAGTTCAGGAAGGCGATGCAGGACATGATGGCGGTCTTCGAGGCCGACGTGACGCAGGCGCTGATTCCGTTCATCGACAAGACGTTCCGCACCATCGCCGACCGCGATCACCGGGCGATGGCCGGCCTGTCGATGGGCGGCATGCAGACGTTCCACGTCACGCTCAACCACCTCGATCTCTTCTCACATATCGGCGGGTTCAGTGGCGCCGCCGGCGCGTTCACGCTCGGCCGCGATCTCGATCCGAAGACCGACTACCACGGGGTGCTCGCCGATCCGGCCGCGTTCGCCAGGAAGGTGCATGTCTTGTGGCTGGGCGTCGGGACGGCCGAGCCCGAGGGCATGCGCGCGGGCATCCGGAAGCTGCACGCGTCGCTCACGGACGCTGGCATCGCGCACACCTATCAGGAGTCTCCCGGTACGGATCACGAATGGCAAACCTGGCGCCGCAACCTCAACGACTTCGCGCCACGACTATTCCGCTAGGAGCGTCGCGGGGGATTTGATCAGTTCGCTGAAGATCTTGAACCTGCCGATGGCTGACTCGCTGCCTCGCTGTGATGTTGTCGCTGTACGCAGGAACGGCCGCCCCCGGAAGAGCGGCCGCTGTGCTGACCACGCGATTCGATTTGCGCTATGCCTCGCGAGACCGATCATTTCTTCAGCGATACGCTGTTCAGCCACTCCATCCACGTGCTGCGCGCTTGCGGTGACAGTTCAGCAATCGTCGTGTATGCGACGCGATACACGGCCTTCCGGCCGAGTAAGACGCGCGCCAACTCCCACTGAGGACGCTCGTTCTGATCGTTCTGACAGGAGCCAGTCGTCTTCCACTGATAGATGATGCTGTTGGCCTCCTCGTGAAGCACCTCCCACGCCGTCATTCCCGGGCACCGTTTTTCTGTTTCACCTCGAAATAGTTCATACCCGTGGCGCGCAGTCTTCATGCCCTTGATACGCGGACCCTGTAACAGCGAGAGCAACTCAGTCCACGTTTTTATTGACTCCCCGTTCTTCACCATCTCAACCAACATCACGTCTTCCGTACCAGAGGTGTTCCCGACGGTCCAGGAATCGGGCACCTTGAAGTTGAGGGAATCTTCAGCGGAGACCACAGCGGGCACCAGGAACACCGTCGCACACAGATAGGCGGCGGATGCGGCCAACCGAGAGCCGGCAGACATCATTGCAGGCACAACGACCCCTTCGTCCTGGATTTCCATTTTGGAGGCCCACGACTGAACGCGGAGTGGCCGGCGCAGCCTAGCACGGCAGAGGTGGTTTACATAGTGACGTCGCAGTAGCCGAATGTCGCACGGGACGACACGTGCAGTCGTGCGCAATCCGAGGACGGTTGTCTGCAATGGGAAGGTCGGGAGGCGACCTCCGGTGACCAACACGGCCCGACAACCCGCGAGTTGTTCGCGGCGCAGCTTGAGGCAGACGAGTTCCACATGCTGTGCCTCAACTCAGCGAACCGCGTGAGCGGGAAGCGTCAGGGGCGGTATCTGTCCACGGCCGTACTCAAGATCGGCTGGCGCAGCGTGGAGAGCACGCCGGAGGGTTATGGGCAGTTAGGGTGGTGGACGGCGGGGGGATCGAACCCCCGACCTCTGCATTGCGAACGCAGCGCTCTCCCAGCTGAGCTAGCCGCCCACTTTGGCAGGTCGTGCCGCAATTACGAGGGTCTTCTCTCGTAAAACCGACCTCGGAGTGTAGCATGCACCCGCACCGCTCGCAACGCTGAGGCACTGCCCGGCACCGCGCCGCGCGACTCCGAGTCCACGCCGGAAACCGGGTGCTATACTCCGGAATCTTTCGTTTTTTGCCTCTTCGCAACCCGGGCTCGCTCCCGCCTGCGTTCGGCTGCTGCGGGCGCCCTGACTCTCGTCTCGACAATGCCACAGCCCATCAAGAAAATCGGCGTGCTCACCGGTGGCGGCGACGCCCCGGGTCTGAACGCGGTCATTCGCGCCGTCGTCAAAGCCGGCTGCAACGCCAACCTCGAGGTCATCGGGATCGAAGACAGCTTCGACGGCCTGCTCGAGTTCAACCGATCCCACGTGCTCACGACCAAGGACGTGACCGGCATCCTCCGGCGGGGAGGCACCATCCTCGGCACCGTCAACACCGGCGATCCGTTCGTGCGGCAAATCACCACGTCGGAGGGCATCGAGCAGAAGTACGCGGATCGTGTCGTCGAGATGTTCCACCGGATGGGGCTCGGCGGACTCGTGGTGATCGGGGGGGACGGCACGCTCGGTCTCGCGCACCGGTTCAGCCAGCTCGGCATCCCGATCGTCGGCGTGCCGAAAACCATCGACAACGACATCGCCGGCACGACGAACTGCTTCGGGTTCGACACGGCCGTGTCCTTCGCGACCGATGCCATCGACCGCCTGCACACGACGGCAGAAGCGCACCGGCGGATCATCGTCGTGGAGGTGATGGGCCGCTATGCCGGCTGGATTGCCCTGTACGCCGGCGTCGGCGGCGGCGCCGACGTGATCCTGTTGCCGGAACTGCCGTACGACATCGAGGCGGTCGCCGAACGCATCAAGTCCCGCGACATCTGGGGTGCGCATTTCAGCATCGTCGTCGTGGCGGAAGGCGCGAGGCCACGAGACGGTCGCGTGTCGGTCATCGAGGCCGCTGCACTCGGGAAGGCCGAACGCCTGGGCGGCGCCGGCCACTTCGTCTCGGCGGCTCTTGCGCAACTGACCGGGAAGGAAACGCGCACGGTGGTCCTCGGACACTTGCAGCGCGGCGGTTCGCCCACGAGCTTCGACCGCGTGCTCGCCACGCGCTTCGGCGCGACCGCTGTCGACGTGCTGCTGGCAGGCCAGCACGATTGCATGGTGGCCTCGCGGCCTCCACACATCGTCACCGTGCCGCTGGCGGAGGTGGTCGGCCGCACACGAACGATCCCGGAGGACTCGGATCTGGTCAGAACCGCCCGCGCGGTTGGGATCGGTTTTGGGGAGTGACTCGAGGCTGGCTGCGGCGGCGGGCGGCTGGCCGGCTGGAGTCAGTTCACTGCAACTACATCGCCCACGACGAACCGCAACTCGGTATCGACAGTCCACCACGAGCGGAGTGCAGACCAGGACGCCGAACTAGACCGCTACAACGCACTGCCAGTCGCTGTTGACAGTCGACTCCACGAACTGCGGTCCAAGACGATTAAGTACGGCACGGCCCGTCGCCGTCCTACTGCAGCAGGTCGAGATACTTCAACGCCCCGCCCGTGTTGAACAGGACCACCGTCTCGCCGGGCGCAATGGTGCGCTCTTGAACGAGCCGTTCGATCGCGACGAGCGCGGCGCCTCCTTCCGGCGAGGCGCTCACGCCTTCGGCGGCCCCCATGCGGCGCATGGCGTCGACCATCGACGCGTCGCTCACCGCGACAGCCGTTCCGCGGCTCTCGCGCAGCACGCGAAGCATCAGGAAGTCGGCGACCGCGCGCGGCACGCGCAAGCCATCCGCTGCCGTTTGCGGATCGTCGATCTCAACACCGCGATCGAGCCCCTGCTCGAACGCGCGCACGATCGGCGCACACCCGTCGGCCTGCACGGTCACCATGCGCGGGCGCTGACCTTCACGAATCCAGCCGAGCGCCTCGAGCTCCTCGAAGGCCTTCCACATACCGATCAGGCCCGTTCCACCCCCGGTCGGATACACGATCCAATCTGGCAGCCGCCATCCGAGCTGCTCGGCCAGCTCGTAGCCCATCGTCTTCTTGCCCTCGAGGCGGTACGGCTCCTTCAGCGTGGATACGTCGTACCAGCCGAGCGGCCCGCCTTCTTCGGCGGCAATCCGCCCTGCGTCGGTGATCAGGCCGTCGACCAGCGTGAGCCGTGCTCCGTACAGCTCGCATTCCCGGGCAAACGGCGGCTTCACATCGCGTGGCAGGAAGACCCGGGCCTCGAGCCCTGCCTTCGCGGCATAGGCGGCCAGCGCCGTCCCTGCGTTCCCGGCAGACGGGATCGACAACGTGCGCGCCCCGAGTGCGCGCGCCCGCGTCACCGCGGTGGACTGCCCGCGCGCCTTGAACGAGTTCGTCGGGTTGAGTGATTCGTCTTTGATGTAGAGGTGCGGGAGGCCGAGCGACGCGCCCAGGCGATCGGCGTGGAACAACGGCGTGAGGCCTTCACCGAGCGTCACCGGTTGCTCCCCGTCGAACACGGGCAGCATCTCGCGGTAGCGCCAGAGGGTCGGCACGCGCTCCCGCAGCGACTCGCGCTGCCAGGAGCGTGCCCGCACGAGATCGTAGCGCGCGAGGAGGGGAGCGCCGCAGGCGCACAACTGGTGCGGCTCGCGCGGATCGAACGGTCCCGCGCCACACGGCCGCGAGCACTCGAGATGGGAGAAGTACGACATGGTAGGGCGGGTTTCTAGGCTGGGGACCGGGTTGGGGGACGGGGCTGGCGGCTGGTGGCTTGCTGGGCTGGGGGCTTGGCGGTGGCGAGAGCCGGACTGCTCCGATTTGCCACCCGTGGACCGCCGCCGGCCTTCAGCCTCCAGCCTCCACCCCGCGAGGCGAAGCGTCAGTGGCCCAGCAGTTCCTGGTCCTTCTTCTTCTGCATCTCGTCGACCATCTTGATGTGCTGATCGGTGATCTTCTGCACTTCGTCGAGCCCGCGCCGCTCGTCGTCTTCGGAGATCAGATGCTCCTTCAGCAGTTTCTTCAGGCGCTCGTTCGCGTCGCGGCGCACGATGCGCAGCGCATTGCGGCCTTCCTCGGCCTGCTTGTGCACGTGACGCGAGAGCTCCTTGCGGCGGTCGTCGGTCAGCGCCGGGATGGGCACGCGGATGACTTTCCCGTCGTTCGACGGGTTCAGTCCCAGGTCCGAGGAGCGGATGGCCTTCTCGATTGCGTTCATCAGCGATGGATCGAACGGCTGCGCGGCAATCAGGCTCGGCTCGGGAATCGAGAGGCTGGCCACTTGGTTGAGCGGCATGCGCGCGCCGTACGCCTCGACGTGCACAGCGTCGAGCAGGCCGAGCGATGCGCGCCCCGTGCGCACGTTGGCCAGGTCGCGCCGCACGCGTTCGATGCCGGCATCCATTCGCGTCTTCACTTCGGCGAAGAGGCCCTTGAGATCCTTGACGTCCATCGTTGTCAGCTCCAGGCGCGGGGCGCGACCGCGATCAGGCGGAGACCGTCGATCCGATCGCTTCGCCGAGCACCGCGCGGCGCAGGTTGCCTGGGGTACGCAGGTTGAACACCAGGATGGGCAGGCGGTTGTCCATGCAGAGGGAAATCGCGGTGGCGTCCATGACCTGCAGCCGCCGCTCGAGCACCTGTAGATACGAGATCCGATCGTAGCGCTGGGCCGACGGATCCTTCATCGGATCCGCCGTGTAGATGCCGTCGACCTTCGTCGCCTTCATGATCACGTCGGCCTTCATCTCCATCGCGCGCAGGGCCGCCGCCGTGTCGGTCGTGAAGTACGGGTTCCCGGTGCCCGCCGCGAAGATCACCGCGCGGCCCTTTTCGAGGTGGCGAATGGCACGGCGGCGGATGAACGGCTCCGACACCGCCCGCATCTCGATCGCGGACATCACGCGGGTCAGCACGCCGTGCTGCTCGAGCGCGTCCTGCAGGGCCAGCGCGTTGATGACCGTCGCCAGCATGCCCATGTAATCGCCGGTCGCACGATCCATCCCGCGCGCGCTCGCCGCGACCCCGCGGAAGATGTTGCCGCCGCCGATCACGATGGCCGTCTGGACGCCAAGGCCCTGGATCTCGTGCACGTCCTGCGCGATCTGCGCGGTGACGGCCGGGTCGATCCCATACGCCTTCTCGCCCATCAGCGCTTCGCCGGATAACTTCAGGAGGATGCGCCGGTAGGTGGGCTGGAGCGGCGCTTGGTCGGACGCGGGCATGCGAAAAGGATTATATCAACGGGGAGCGGACACGCCGGCCGCGTCGCGGACGCACTCGGCCGTGAGACCCGGACCAGCCGGTCCGGGCCTCGTGCGGCGCTACTGCGCGGCGAGCTCGCCCACCTTGAACCGCGCGAAGCGGCTCACGGTGATGTTCTCGCCAGTCTTGGCGGAAGCCTGTGCGATGAGCGCGGAGACCGTCACGTCGGGGTCACGCACGCTCGGCTGGTCGAGCAGCACGACCTGCGAATAGAACGATCCCAGCTTGCCCTCGACGATCTTCTCGATCACGTTGGCCGGCTTGCCGGAATCGGCGAACTGCCCGCGGTAGATGTCCTTCTCCCGATCGAGCACGTCCGCGGGCACGTCTTCACGACGCACGTACCGCGGATCGGCGGCGGCGATGTGCAGCGCAAGCTCCTTCACCAGCTGCTGGAAGTCGTCGGTGCGCGCTACGAAGTCGGTTTCGCAGTTCACCTCCACCAGGACGCCGACCTTGCCGCCCATATGGATGTAGCTGCCGACGACGCCGTTGGTGGTGGCGCGGCCGGCGCGTTTCGACGCCGATGCCAGCCCCTTTTTCCGCAGCACGTCGATCGCCTTCTCCTCGTCGCCGCCGGTCTCCGTCAGCGCGTTCTTGCACTCCATCATTCCTGCACCGGTCTTGTCGCGCAGGGCCTTGACCTGTTCTGCCGTGATTGCCATGTCGTGTTCTCCGCTCGTCCGCTCGCGTGCCGGCGCTGCCGGCTCGTCGTGATGTGGGGTCGTACAGAAAGAAGCGCCGGCCGGGAAGCCCGGGCCGGCGCAGGAAGTCGTGTCGCCGCTGCAGACGCGCGTTACGCCGTGGCGGCGGTCGTGGCCACCGCTTGCGCCTCGGCGCGTGGACGGCGCACCGTGCGCGGCTGACGGCGGTCGTCGCCCGCCATCATGTCGTTGCCTTCCGCGCCCTCGGCCTGCGCCGATTCGCGCATGCCGCGGCCGCCGAGGACCGCGTCGGCAATCCGTGAAGCGAACAGCCGGATCGACCGCAGCGCGTCGTCGTTCCCGGGAATCGGGTAGTCGACTTCGTCCGGGTCGCAGTTGGTGTCGACGATGCCGATGACAGGGATCTTCAGCTTGCGAGCCTCGTCGACGGCAATCTTCTCCTTGCGGGTATCGACGATGAACACGAGATCGGGCAGTCTGCCCATCGTGCGGATGCCGTCGAGGTTTCGCTGGAGCTTGCGTTTCTCTTTCTCGTTGCGGGCGATCTCCTTCTTGGAGAGCGTGTCGTACCGGCCGTCGGTGACCATTGCTTCGAGATCCCGCAACCGGCCCAGACTGCGCTGAATCGTCGTGAAGTTGGTGAGCAGCCCGCCCAGCCACCGCTGGTTGACGTAATACATCCCGCAGCGCGCGGCTTCTTCCGCGATCACATCCTGGGCCTGTCGCTTGGTTCCGACAAACAGGATCGTCCGGCCGTCGGCGGCCGCGTTGGCCACGTACTCTTCTGCCTGCCGGAAGAGTTTGACCGTCTTGCCCAGGTTGATGATGTAAATACCGTTGCGCTCGCCGAAGATGTATTCCTTCATCTTCGGATTCCAGCGTTTCGTCTGGTGGCCGAAGTGCACGCCGGCCTCCAGCAGGTCTTTCATGGCAATCGCGGTCAAGCTGCCTCCCACATGCTCCAGGCGCCGCGGCGGTCCAGCCGGGCGCACCAACCGTTAGCGCTTGCTGAACTGGAAACGCTTGCGCGCGCCGGCCAGCCCGTACTTCTTCCGCTCCTTGATCCGCGCATCGCGCGTGAGGAGCCCATCCTTCTTCAGGGTCTTCCGGAGATCGGCGTTCAGCACGACGAGCGCCCGGGCGATGCCGAGCCGCACTGCGCCAGCCTGACCGGCCACGCCGCCGCCGGCTACCGTCACGACGACGTCGTACTTGTCGGCGTTCTCGGTCACGACGAGGGGAGTCTTGATCTGGGTGCGCAGCGCCTCGGTGGGGAACGCATCGTCGAAGGCGCGGCGGTTGATGGTGATGGTGCCCGAACCGGGCCGGAGGAACACGCGGGCGGTGGACGACTTGCGACGGCCGGTGCCGTAGTATTCAGTGACTGCCACGTTACGCTACCTCGATCTTCGTCGGCTTCTGTGCCGCATGCGGGTGCGCCGGACCGGCGTACACCTTCAACTTGCCGTACATCGCGTCGCCCATCTTGGTCTTCGGGAGCATGCCGCGCACTGCCTCTTCGACCAGCCGGATGGGATTCTGCTGGCGCACGATCTTCGCGCGCTCTTCGCGCAGGCCGCCCTCGTAGCCGCTGTGGCGGCGATAGAGCTTCTGCTCTTCCTTCGCACCGGTCAGCTTGACGCGCTCGGCGTTCACGACGACGACGTGATCGCCGGTGTCGATGAACGGCGTGTAGGAGGCCTTGTGCTTGCCCTGCAGCAACCGCGCCGCGAGGGTGGCGATGCGCCCAAGCACCTGCTCTTCCGCATCAATTACATGCCAGCGGGACTCAACGCTCCTGGCGCTGGGGACGAACGTTCGCATGACTGGAGGTGTCCTTCCGAGACTAAACCGCGCGACGGCAAACCCAAATGATACGCAGGCTTCGCGGGACTGTCAAGCAGCCGAGGTCCTTCCGGAGGAGTGATGGGAACACACTCCGGGACGATCCATCCCGCGCGTCATGCCGCAGCGTGCGGCCCTGCGTATGGGCGCCGATCACCTCGCGTGTGAAGGAGGCGGGTTGACGCCTCCCGCGTTGTGTCCGTGCCTCGGCACCGGCCTTGCCATACGGCAGAGACGTGACGCGCCCCCTCTTGCGGCGGATTCTGGCGGGGATCGGATTTCGGCCGAAACGACCGCTGATTGGCCTCGACATCGGCTCGAGCAGCGCGAAGGCCGTGCAGTTCACGCCAGCGGGCCAGAGCTACAGGGTAGCAGCTT
>Ga0126305_10000845_pt1 | contig 13331 bp, 9 predicted proteins | sample Plot26_FD_92536 | JGI IMG/M metagenome (GOLD analysis project Ga0126305, IMG submission 92536) | Serpentine soil microbial communities from UC McLaughlin Reserve, CA, USA - Plot26 | ecosystem: Environmental > Terrestrial > Soil > Grasslands | place: USA: UC McLaughlin Reserve, Lake County... | reverse complement strand
GCGGGACGGGCAGCCCGCGTACCGCTCCCCTATTTGGTCTTGCTCCGCATGGGGTTTGCCGTGCCTCCGACCGTCACCGGCGGAGCGGTGCGCTCTTACCGCACCGTTTCACCCTTACCGGACTCCCGAGGGAGCCCGGCGGTTTATTTTCTGTTGCACTTTCCGTCGCGTCGCCGCGCCTCGCCGTTAGCGAGCATGCTGCCCGTCGGAGCTCGGACTTTCCTCCCCGCGCCGGCCCTTACGGGCCCCGCGGAGCGACTGCCTGAAGCTCTCCGGCAACACTATTGTATCCCGGATTGACCTACCGCCGCCCGGGTGGCCGCGGCTGGGAGAACGGCAGGCCGGAATCGTCGCCCACGTCGACGACCTCCACCTCCGGAGCCTCCCGCTTCCTGCGCGACGCGGGCGCTCCGGCCGTCGCATCGGGCCTCAGCGCCTCGCCGGCCCGGAGCCGCTCCATGACCTGGTCGAGGGCGGCCGGCAGCTCCGGCTCCTTGGCCCCCAGCTCGATCGCCCGCCGCAGGTTCTCCGAGGCGGCGCGCAGCCAGCGGGGGTTCTTCGCCTGCAGCCTACCCAGGAGGGCGTGGTACTCGGGGCGGGCATCGGCGCGCACGGCCTGTTGGAGCAGCTCGATGGCGAAGTGCAGCTCGCCGGCCTCGGCCAGGGCCGTCGCCCGCTCGTAATGGCTCTGCGCCAGTTCCCTGGCCTCGTCGCGGCGCTGGTGCGGCATCGGGTTCCAGGCGGCGGACCAGTCGGTCGGCGCCAGCTCCCGGTCGTAAGCCTTGCGCCGCTCCGGCTGGGAGAGAATGAGATAACCTTGAGTGATCCGTTCGAAGAGCATCTCGAGCACCCCTTCCCGACCCGCCAGTCCCAGACGCCGGGCGTTCGCGGGATGCACCAGGCGGGCGGTCTGGTCGTAGGCCTCGTGGACCTCCTGAGAAGTCGCGGTAGGCACGATGTCGAGAAGCTGATAAAAACTCGCCTCCCCGGCCTGCCGCAACAGGCCCGCCACCCGCTGCTGGTGGGAGGAGGGATCGAGATCGAGGGGCCGGTCGTCGAGACGCTGGCCGATCCTCACGGAGAAAAGCCGCAGCTCTTCCTGCGTCGGGCGATGAGTGCTGATATCCATGCTGGCGATCTCTATTTTAACCGCAAACGGGCGGAACCGGACCCTCATCTTGCGGCGGAGACAGGCATTTCGTACCCTCGGCCGCCGATGAAACGCTTCAAGAGCCTGCTGCCAGGATTCGCGATCCTGATCGCCGCCACCGCCGTGCGCCTGCCGCCGCTTGCCGCCGGGCTGCCGTACCTGTCGTACGTCGACGAGGGGCACGTCCTGCACCACGTCGTCCATCTCCTCGCGGCGGACACCTGGGAGCCGGACACCTACAGCTACCCTTCCCTCCCCTTCTACCTGATCGCCGGCGCCGCCCTGGCTTACTCTCCCGTCTACGCCGCCGTCCACGGCCGGCCGCTCCAGGGAGACCTCTCGCCGGCACCGCCCCACTACTACGACATCCTGGAGCCCAGGGAGCTGATCGTCCTCGGCCGGCTGGTGACGCTGGCGTTCTCGCTCGGCATCGTGGTCCTGACCGGCCTCCTGGCGCGGCGGCTCGCCGGTCCCGCCGCCGGCCTCTTCGCCGCCGGGCTCGCGGCGCTCGTCCCCGCCCTGGTGGCGCGCAGCGCCGTCGTCAACATCAACCCCATGGCGGCCTTCTTCGGCCTGGTCGCCCTCCTGTTCGCCGAGGACGCCCGCGACGGCCGGCGGCCACGGCGCGGCGCGGGTCTGGCCGGGGTGATGGCCGGGGTAATGGCCGGGGTGATGGCCGGCCTGGCGGGAGCCATGAAATATCCCGCGGCCCTCGTCTGCCTGCCGGTCGCTCTGGCCATCCTCCTCTCAGGCGCCGCCTGGCGGGAACGGCTGGCCCGGCTCGCGCTCGCCGGCGGCAGCGCCGTCGCGGCCCTCCTCCTCGCCATGCCGGCGCTCGTGCTCCGTACGGATCAGGTCTTCGCAGGCATGCGCAGGATGTCCGCCGTCTATCAGGCTCAGGAGGTCGGCTCCTACTGGGACCAGGCCGTCCGCCGGGCCGAGTGGGACCTGCCCCTGACCCACCCCGAGGTCGGGATCGTCTTCGTGATCCTGGCCGCCGGCGGCCTCCTCGCCGGCCTCGGCAACCGCCGCTGGTCGAAGAGCGTCTGGGGATGGCTGCTCTTCGGCGTGGCCACGGGCCTGCTCGTGGCGCCCTACAAATTCCGGGCTTTCCGCAACCTCCTCGGGCTCGTCCCCCTGGCCTGCGTGCTGGTGGCCCTGCTCTACGCCGAGATCCGCCAGAGGGTCCCCCGGCCCCTCTGGGTGGACCTCGCCGCCGCCGTGCTGCCGGTCGTGCTCTTCACCCCCGCCCTGAGCCAGTACATCGGCCACCACGCCACCCTCGTGGACTCCCGCGAGCGGGCGATCCGCTGGCTCGACGCGAACACCGGCGCGCGCGACGGCGTGCTCTTCGCGGAAGAGCTGACCATCCTGCCCACCCGGATCGCGTCTCTCGAGCGCGTGACCGACGTCAAGGTCTGGGCCAGGGCGCGGCAAAGGATCCTCACCCGGCGCTACCGCTACGTCGTCCTGGGAGACCTGAGATGGCGTGACGGCAGCGCGAGGATCCCGCCCGACATGCGCGCCTGGATCGGGCGGAACTACACGATGGCCGCGAGGTTCGGAACGACGCCCACCCATCCCTACAGCGCGGTGATCCGGGGCAACGACCAGGCGATCTACATTTTGAAAAGGGTGCCCAAAAAGAAGAAGGCCGAGGGATGAGACGCTTCAAGGCCCTCCTGACAGGATTCGCGATCCTGATCGCCGCCGCCGCGGTGCGCCTGCCGACGCTCACCGCCGGGCTGCCGTACATGACCTACGTCGACGAGGGGCACGTCCTCCATCACGTCGTCCACCTCCTGGCCGCGGGCACCTGGGAGCCGGACACCTACAGCTATCCCTCGCTGCCCTTCTACCTGGTCGCCGGCGCCGCCCTGGCCTACTCTCCCCTCTACGCCGCCCGCCATGGCCAGCCGCTCCGGGCAGACCTGTCGCCGGACCCGATGCGGTACTACGAGATCCTGGAGCCCACGGATCTGCTCGTCCTCGGCCGGCTGGTGACGCTGGCGTTCTCCCTCGGCATCGTGCTCCTCGCCGGCCTCCTGGCGCGGCGGCTCGCCGGCCCCGCCGCCGGCCTCTTCGCCGCCTGGCTCGCCGCGCTCGTTCCCGCCCTGGTGGCGCGCAGCTCGATTGCCAACATCAACCCCATGGTGGCGTTCTTCGGACTGGCCGCCCTCTTCTTCGCCGAGCGCGCCCGCGACGGCGGACGGCCGCGGCGCGATGCGATTCTGGCGGGAGTGATGGTCGGGCTCACGGGCGCCACGAAATATCCCGCGGCCCTGATCTGTCTGCCGGTCGCCGTGGCCATCCTCCTCGCCGACGCCGCCTGGCGGGAGCGGCTGACCCGGCTCGTGCTCGCCGGCGGGAGCGCCGTCGCGGCCCTCCTCCTCGCCATGCCGGCGCTGGTGCTGCGGACGGGCCGGGTCCTCGCGGGCCTGCGCGAGATGTCCGCCGTCTACGGCATGCAGGAGGCCGGCTCCTACTGGGACCAGGCCGTGCGCCGGGGCGAGTGGGATCTGCCCCTGGATCATCCCGAGGTCGGGATCGTCTTCCTGGTCCTCGCCGCCGCCGGCCTCCTCGCCGGCCTGTCGGACCGCCGCTGGTCGAAAAGCGTCTGGGGATGGCTCCTCTTCGGCGCTGCCACGGCCCTGCTCGTGGCGCCCTACAAGTTCCGGGCTTTCCGGAACCTCCTGACGCTCGTGCCCCTGGCCTGCGTGCTGGTGGCCCTGCTCTACGCCAAGATCCGCCAGCGGGCCCCCCGCCGCCTCTGGGTGGACCTCGCCGCCGCCGTTCTGCCCATCGTCCTCTTCGCCCCGGCGCTCAACGGGTACATCCGCCATCAGCTCGGGGTCGAAGACTCCCGCGAGCAGGCGATCCGCTGGCTCGCCGAGCACACCGGCCCGCGGGACAAGATTCTCTTTTCCGAAGAGATCGCCATCCTGCCCTCCCGGATCGCCACCCTGAAGACCCCCGAGACGGACGTCAAGCCCTGGGGCCGGGCGCGGGATCGCGTCATCAGCAGGCGCTACCACTATCTGGTGCTGGGACAACTGGTGAAACGTACCGGCCAGTCGAAGATCCCCCCTGAGATCACCGCTTGGATCCTGCTGAACTATGAGGTCCAAGCGACCTTCGGGTCCTACCCGACCCACTACTACTGGAAGGAGTACAAGGGCAACGGGCAGGCGATCTACATCCTCAAGCGGGTGCCCAGGAAAGATGACCGAGGACGCCCGAAGCAGGCTACTCGGACTCGAAGAGAAACCGATCCTCGACCTCTGACGGAGCGGCACACTCCAAGAAAAGCTCAAGCGCCTCAACAAGATTGAGACGCGCCTCCTCAACCGTCGATCCCTGACTGGCGATGTCCAACTCAGGACAGAGCGCTACATAGCCATCTCCCTCGCGGTTGACAATACAGGTGAAGCGATTCACCGCGTCCACTACTGCAATCCCCCCGGCTCGGCCGTCTCCGCCCTGTGGAGCTGCTCGAAAATCCGCCGCCCCATAGACGGGCCGAGGGCCTTCTGGAGATCGTCGACGCTCGCGTCGCGGACCCCCTGGACGCTGCCGAAGGTCTGGATCAGGAGCTTGCGGCGGCGGGGGCCGACGCCGGCCAGCTCGTCCAGCTTGCTGTGCAGCGTGCGGGCGGAGCGGCGCGCCCGGTGCCGGGCGACGGCGAAGCGGTGGGCCTCGTCGCGGATCTCCTGGAGCAGGCGCAGGCCGGCGTCGTCCCGGCCGAGGCGGAGCGGCACCGGCGCCTCGGGCATGTAGATCTCCTCTTCCCGCTTGGCCAGGGAGACCACCGACGTCTCCTCCACCCCCAGCTCGGTGAGCGCCGCGAGGGCGGCGTTCAGCTGTCCCCGGCCGCCGTCGATCAGGATCAGGTCGGGCATCGAGCCGGTCTCCTCCAGCACTCGCCGGTAGCGGCGCTCGACGGCCTGGCGCATGGAGGCGAAGTCGTCCGGCTGACGGATGTCGCGGATGTTGAAGCTCCGGTAGTCGCTCTTGCGCATCCGCCCCTCCTCCCAGACCACCATCGAGGCCACCGTCTCGCCGCCCTGGAAGTGGGAGATGTCGAAGCCCTCGATGCGCGCCGGCGGCTCCTCGAGCCCCAAATGCCGCTCCAGGGCCGAGGCGCCGGGCGAGATCTTGGCGCCCCGGAACCGGCGCTTGTGGGCCAGCTCGGCGTTGTGCATGGCGAGGGCGACCCGCTCGGCCTTGGGACCCCGCGAGGGCATGCGCAGATAGACCCTCTCCCCCTTCTTCTCCGACAGCCACTCGACCAAGGCCTCCTCGCCGTCGATCGCCACCGGCAGGTGGACCTCCTTGGGGATGAAGGTCGTGCGGTCGTAGATCTGGGGCAGGACCTCGGAGAGCAGCAGCTCCGGCGTGATCTGCCCCACCGCCTCCCAGAACAGCTCGCGCCGGTCGAGCACCTGGCCGCCCCGCATCACCAGGGCCGCCACGGCGGCGTTGCCGCCCGAGATGTGGAAACCGTAGACGTCCAGATCCTCGTCCTCGACGGACGAGAGCTTGCGCCGCTGGCTGATCGCCTCGACCTCGGCCAGCGTGTCGCGCACCTTGGCGGCGCGCTCGTAGTCCATGGCCTCGGCCGCCTCCCACATGTCCCGCTTGAGCTGCTTGGAGAGCTGCTCGTTCCTCCCCGTGAGGAAGAGCCGGGCCTGCCGCACGGCCTCGTCGTACGCAATCTTCGTCGTCAGGCCGGCGGAGCAAGGCCCGAGGCAGCGGTGCATGTCGTAGTAGAGGCACGGCCGCGGCAGGGAGCCATCGATCTCGATCCGGCAGACGCGAATCTGGAAGAGCTTCTGCACGAGCTTGATGGCCTTCCTGGCCAATCCCCCGGGCAGGAACGGCCCGAAGTACTCGCCGCCGTCGTCGCGGATGCGGCGGGTGAAGGCGATGCGCGGGAACTCGTCCTGAAGAGTCAGCTTGAGGTAGGGATAGGTCTTGTCGTCCCGCAGCAGGATGTTGTACCGGGGGCGCTTCCGCTTGATCCAGTTGTTCTCGATCAGCAGCGCTTCGGTCTCGGAGTCCGTCACCACGAACTCCAGATCCGCCGCCTCGGCCACCATGGCCGCCAAGCGAGGCTCGTGGTCCTTCGTCAGGTAGGAGGAGGCCCGCTTGCGCAGGGACTTCGCCTTGCCGACGTACAGGACCTTCCCCCCGGCATCCTTGAAGATATAGATGCCGGGACTGTCCGGAAGCTCTCGGATGCGCTGGGCGAGGTGATCGTGCTGGTCAGACATGGCCGTTCCCGAAGGGAGAACAGGATAGCCCGAGCGGGAATGCCCGGGCTACGGCTAGAATCGGCGCGGACAACTTCATAGGAGACCGAACATGTGGGCACTCCTCCTCTCCACCGCTCTTCTGATGACGCCGCAGCAGACGTCCCCACAGCAGCCAACGGCTCCCCAAGAGTTCCAGAAGGCGCCTGAAACTCCCACGGTGGCCGCGCCGAAGCTGGCGCCCGCCCCGATGGCCCGCGACGAGAACCTGCCGCCCGGAGAGGAGCAGGCCAAGGCTGCTCTGGAGAAGTCCCCTCGCCATGGCGAGTGGGTGGACATCAAGCTCCCCTCGGGTGGCACGCCGGTCCGCGCCTGGGTCGTCTACCCCGAGCGCAAGGACAAGGCCGGCGTCGTCATCATCATCCACGAGATCTTCGGCCTCTCCGACTGGATCCGCGGCGTCGCCGACCAGCTCGCCAAGGAAGGATTCATCGCCGTCGCCCCCGACCTGATCTCCGGCCTCGGCCCCAACGGCGGCGGCACCGACTCCGTGCCCAGCCGCGACGACGTGACCAAGCTCGTGCGCGCCATCACCCCCGAGGACGCGACGGCCCGCCTGAACGCCGTCCGCGACTACGCCGTCAAGCTCCCTGCCGCCAACGGCAAGAGCGCCACGATCGGCTTCTGCTGGGGCGGCGGCCGCAGCTTCGCCTACGCGGCCGCGCAGCCGGCCCTGAACGCCGCCGTCGTCTACTACGGCACCTCGCCCGAAGCCGCCGACCTCGCCAAGATCAAGGCCCCCGTCCTGGGCAACTACGGCGGCGACGACGCCCGCGTCAACGCCACCGTCGGCCCCGCCGAGGCCGAGATGAAGAAGCTGGGCAAGACCTACGAGCCCCATACCTACGAGGGTGCCGGCCACGGGTTCCTGCGGCAGCAGGACGGGCGGGAGGGGGCGAATCTCAAGGCTACTCAGCAGGCCTGGGCGAGGACGGTGGCGTTCTTACGAGAACATCTGAAGTAAGATGCCCCTGGTGACTCGGACTTCTGGTAGAATTGTTTCGTGATGGCACGACAAGCTCACGCCCTGAATGACGGAGATCCCCTGCTGACGGAGATCGCGGAAATCGTCCGCTATCCCGACGCGTGGCTCGATACCCCAAACGACCGTCTTGGCGGGCAACCCCCCCGAGTTCTCTTGAGCTCGGACGGGGGGCGAGAGATCCTCCACAGTCTGGTCCAGTCCGTTAAGCACGGCATGATGACGTGAGGGCGCCCTTCTCCCCTTTGGCCAATGGCGTTGCCATGGGCCCGGAGAGTGGGATTTGGTATAGGGCCCTCCAAACGCACTTTCTTCCCACTGCTCTGTCGACCCGGCACACGACAATCATCCCCAGCCGCTTCAGCGGCGGGAGCCCGAGCTCTCCGGGATACGAGATCCTGTATCTGGCGGAGAATCATCTCGTCGCCTTGCTCGAGGTCCAAGCTCTCCTGGGATCTCCAACGACTCCGGGAGGCGTGGTCCCACACCCCCGCAACACCTGGACCAACCTCAACGTCACGGTTTCGCTCCAGCACGTTGCCGATCTGACCGACTATGCCTCCCAGGGTCTTTTGGCGACTACAGCCCAGGAGTTGACCGGCGATTGGCTGGGCTACCGTTTGCGCGGTCCAGGTACCACTATCAAGGTCCCTACGGGACTGGCTCCTACCCAGGACTTGGGAGCGGCGCTCTATGCGGCACCAAGGCTAGAAGGGTTCAAATCACTGTCGGCCAAGGCGCCCTACCATCAGATCCTGGCGATCTTCCCCCAGAAGCTGCTCCCCAAGAGTCGGGTCTCCTGGGTCAATCCATTGACCGGAAGAATAGAATCGCTCCCGGCGGTGCAGTAGAGGCAGTAGCAGCGCCATGCCCGAGCTCGGGATTCGGCCTGAGCTTTCAGGCCTTCGAATCGTCTCCAAAGTGGGTCCACCGACAGCTCACGTCCGAAGCCTGAGCGGAACGAGCCTCTCGCCGGCCGGAACGAGTCGCCTGCCGGGTGGAAAGGAGAGCGCTCACCCGGCGTAGATCTGCAGCTCCCGCAACTCCCGGATCTGGTCCCGCATCGCCGCCGCCTCCTCGAACTCCAGGCGCTTGGCGGCGGCTTTCATGTCCTTCTCCAGGCGGAGATGCGCTCGGCGAGCGGCATGTCCATGTCGCCCGACACCTCGGAGAGGCGGGCGGGGCCCGCGGAGTAGAGGTCGAGGTTCATCATCTGGACCAGCGGATTGTGGATGTCCTTCAGGATGGTCGCCGGCTCGATGCCGTGCTCCTCGTTGTAGGCCCGCTGCTTGATCCGCCGGCGCCCGGTCTCGTCGAGGGCCCTCTTCATCGAGTCGGTGACGTGGTCGGCGTAGAAGATGACCCGGCCGTCGACGTTGCGGGCGGCGCGGCCGGAGGTCTGGATCAGCGAGGTCTCGCTGCGCAGGAAGCCTTCCTTGTCCGCGTCCAGGATGGCGACCAGGGAGACCTCCGGCAGGTCGAGCCCCTCGCGCAGGAGGTTGATGCCGACCAGGATGTCGAACTCGCCGCGGCGCAGGGAGGTGATGATCTCCACCCGCTCCAAGGTCTCGATGTCGCTGTGCATGTAGCGCACCCGCATGCCGAGCTCGTTCAGGTACTGGGTCAGCTCCTCGGCCATCCGCTTGGTCAGGGTGGTCACCAGCACCCGCTCCTTGCGGGCCACGATCTTGCGGATCTCCCCCACCAGGTCGTCCACCTGGCCCTGGGCCGGGCGGACCTCGATGGGGGGATCGAGCAGGCCCGTGGGGCGGATGAGCTGCTCGACGATGACGCCCCCCGTGCGCGCCAGCTCCCAGGGCGCCGGGGTGGCGGAGACGTAGATCCGCTGCCCCATGCGGGCGTCGAACTCCTCGAAGTTGAGCGGCCGGTTGTCCAGCGCCGAGGGCAGGCGGAAGCCGAAGTCGACCAGCGTCTGCTTGCGCGAGCGGTCGCCGTGATACATGCCCCGCACCTGGGGGATGGTCTGGTGGCTCTCGTCCATCACCAGCAGGAAGTCGTCCGGGAAGTAGTCGAAGAGAGTCGGCGGCGGCTCGCCCGGGGCGCGGCCGGAGAGGTGGCGCGAGTAGTTCTCGATGCCGTGGCAGTAGCCGATCTCCTTCAGCATCTCGAGGTCGAAACGGGTCCGCTGCTCCAGGCGCTGCCGCTCCAGGAGCTTGCCCTGCGCCTCGAGCTCGTCGAGACGCGGGCCCAGCTCCTCGCGGATGGTCTCGATGGCGCGCTCCAGGCGCGGCTTCGGGGTCACGTAATGGGTCTTGGGATAGACCGCGATGCGGTCGATCTCCTGGACGGTCTCGCCGCGCAGCACGTCGAAGCGGGAGAGCCGCTCGATCTCGTCGCCGAAGTACTCGACGCGGATGCCCAGCTCCTCATAGGCGGGCAGGATCTCCAGCACGTCCCCGCGCACCCGGAAGCTGCCGTGGAAGAGGTCGAGCTGGGTGCGCTGGTACTGCATGTCCACCAGCCGCTTGAGCACCGGGTCGAGCCCTTCCGTGTCGCCGCGGCTGAAGAACTGGAGCATGCCGAAGAACGCCTCGGGCGAGCCGAGGCCGTAGATGCAGGAGACCGAGGCCACGATGATCACATCCCGCCGCTCGAAGAGGGACTTGGTGGCCCTCAGGCGAAGGCGGTCGATCTCCTCGTTGATGCTGGTCTCCTTCTCGATGTACGTGTCGGTCGCCGGCACGTACGCCTCCGGCTGGTAGTAGTCGTAGTAGGAGACGAAGTACTCGACGGCGTTGTGGGGGAAGAAGCTGCGGAACTCCTGGAAGAGCTGGGCGGCCAGCGTCTTGTTGTGGGAGAGCACCAGGGTGGGCCGGTTCACGGCCTCGATCATCTTGGCGATCGAGAACGTCTTGCCGGAGCCGGTGACGCCGAGCAGCACCTGCTCCTTGTCACCCCGCTCGATCCCTTCGATGAGCTGGCGGATGGCCTCGGGTTGATCCCCCTGAGGCGTGAAGCGCGAGACGAGCTGAAAACCTGCCATGGCTGGATTGTAAACGCGGTTCGGGGGAGAGTTGTTCCTGGGGCCGGTTCGGGGTGCGGCGCCGCCCGGGCATTGATGCCCGGGCGGGGCCGTGGCGTGGAAACCCTCAGGGAGGCGGCGCCGTCCCGCTCCCGGCCGGCCCCTGCCTCTTGCCCGCGACCTCTTCCAAGGCCGCGGTGAGCTCGACGACGTCCTGCCTCGTCACGTTGCTCCCCTTGCGGGCGATCTCCATGACCTTGAACTGCACGGGCTGGAACTGCTCCGGTGTGATCCGGCCAGCCTTGAGCCCCGCGGTGACGTCCGCGAAGGCCTGGCGGAGCCGGTCCTTCTCCTCGGGCGTCACGTCCTTGGGGAGCTGCGCCATCACCCCGTTCTCCATCTGGGTGAGCGACCACTGGAGGACGCGGGAGGCGTTCTTCGCCATGTAGAAGAAGCCGCCGAGGAGGGCCAGGCCGCCGATGAGCAGGATGGCAAGGCAGCCGATGATCAGCGGCTTCGGGCAGCCGCTCGTCTTGGGCCGGGGCGCCGGATCGAAGGGGGACGCTGGGGGGGGTGGAGGGGGCTGCGGGGGTTCCATTCAGGCCTCCGAGTGCCGTTGAGCTCCAGACTGGCAAGGCCTTTTTATCACCGGCCAGGAGCGGCGGCAAGCTGCCCGCCATCGCCCGCGCCGTCCGCCCGCTATAATGCCGTCCATGGAGTACGAGCCCTTGCCCGCGAACCGCTCCCGTGCCGTCCCCACCGCTCCGCCTCCCCGCCGGTCCCGGCGCCTGCTGCGCTGGACCTGGCCGGTGCTCGCCGCCCTGCTGATCGGCGCCATCACCGGCGTCGCCGTGGCCGCGGCCATCCATGTGCCGAAGGTCGACACCCTCGCCGACTACACTCCGAGCCTGGTCACCCAGCTCTTCGACAAGAACGGGGCCGTCTTCACCACCTTCGCCCGCGAGCGCCGCGTGATGCTGAAGGAAAACGAGATGCCCAGGATCCTCCAGCAGGCGGTGCTCGCCTCCGAGGACGCCAACTTCTTCCGCCACGGCGGCATCGACGCCATGGGCATCGCCCGCGCCGCGGTCACCGACATCCGCGCCGGCAAGGTCGTGGAGGGGGCGTCGACCATCAGCATGCAGCTCGCCCGCATCCTCTTCCTCTCCCGCGAGCGCACCTGGCGCCGCAAGATCGAAGAGGCCTTCGTGGCCGTGGAGCTGGAGAAGAACTACAGCAAGTCGCAGATCCTCACCCTGTACCTCGATCTGGTGAACCTGGGGCACGGCAACTACGGCGTCGAGGCCGCCTCGCGCTACTACTTCGACAAGCCGGCCGCGAAGCTGACGCTCCCCGAGGCCGCCATGCTCGCCGGCATCCTCCCCGCCCCGAGCCGCTACAGCCCCTACCGGACGCCGGTGACGGTGAAGAAGCAGCGCGACCGCGTGCTGCGCCGCATGCTGGAAGAGAAGTTCATCACCCCCGCGCAGTGCCAGCAGGCAATCGAGTCGCCCATCCTGGTCGCCTCGCAGCAGCAGCAGGAGGTGTTCGCCCCCTACTTCGCCGAGGACGTGCGGAAGTCTCTGGAGACCAAGTACGGCGCCACCAGCCTCTACGAGGGCGGGCTACAGGTGCAGACCACGCTCGATCCGCAGATCCAGCGCTCGGCCGAGAAGGCCATCCGTTCCGGCCTGATCAAGCTGGATCACCGGCGCGGCTGGCGCGGCCCGATCGCCACCCTGAAGGCGGCCGACCTCGACACCCAGCAGCTCCCCACCTGGGGACAGAACAAGCCCCGGCCCGGCCGCTGGTACCAGGGGCTCGTGCTGGAGTCGGGACCGAAGAGCGCCAGCGTCAGGATCGGCAAGGAGGTCTACACCCTGGGACCGGAGGGGATCTCCTGGACCAACCGCCGCGAGCCGGGAAGCCTGCTGAAGCGCGGCGACGTCGCCTGGTTCCGCTTCGAGGTGCCGGCGGCGAAGGAGGCGAAGCCGGCCAAGCCCGGCGACCCGCCGGCGGCAGCCGCCGTGCAGGCCGAACCGCGGCTGATGCTGGAGCAGCAGCCCAAGATGGAAGCCGCCGCCGTGGTCATCGAGAACCGGACGGGCGCCGTGCGCGCCATGGTGGGCGGCTGGGACTTCGAGCGCAACAAGTTCAACCGCATCACCCAGGCCAAGCGGCAGGTCGGCTCGTCCTTCAAGCCCTTCGTCTACGGCGCCGCCATCGAGGCGGGCTGGACCCCGTCGGACACGCTGCTCGACGCGCCCACCTCGTTCACCGGCGCCGACGGCAGGCTGAGCTACCGGCCCGAGAACTACTACCACAAGCACTACGGCATCGTGACCCTGCGCCGGGCCCTGGAGCAGTCGATCAACGTGCCGGCCGTCAAGCTGCACACCCTGGTCGGCGGCAAGCGGGTGGTGGACTTCGCCCACCGCCTGGGCATCCAGTCGCCGCTGCCCACCTGGCCCAGCATCGCCCTCGGCTCGGCCGACCTGACCCCGCTCGAGGTGGCTTCCGCCTACGCCACGGTCGCCAACCAGGGGACGCACATCGCTCCCTACTTCCTCGAGAGGGTGACGACGCCCGACGGCCAGGTGCTGGACCAGCACTTCCCCGCCACCTACAGCGCCACCACCCCCGCCGTCGCCTACGTGCTCACCCACATGATGGAGGGGGTCATCGACCACGGCACGGCCTACGACATCCACGACCTGCCGATCGACATCGCGGGCAAGACCGGCACCACGGACGACTTTTCCGATGCCTGGTTCGTGGGCTACACCCCGCGCTACACGATCCTCACCTGGGTGGGCTACGACCTCAAGAAGTCGCTGGGCTACAACATGAGCGGCGCCATCGCCGCCCTGCCGATGTGGCGCACCATCGCCGAGGACGGCCTCG
>Ga0126305_10000844_pt1 | contig 13335 bp, 14 predicted proteins | sample Plot26_FD_92536 | JGI IMG/M metagenome (GOLD analysis project Ga0126305, IMG submission 92536) | Serpentine soil microbial communities from UC McLaughlin Reserve, CA, USA - Plot26 | ecosystem: Environmental > Terrestrial > Soil > Grasslands | place: USA: UC McLaughlin Reserve, Lake County... | reverse complement strand
AATATTGCAATTTTTGATTATGGTGCAGGTAATCTTTATAGTTTAAAATGTTCGTTGGAAAAAAATGGAGCAAAAAAAGTTTCAATAATTAAATCTTTACAAAATATTAATAGATACGATGGATTAATTCTTCCTGGAGTAGGTAACTTTGATCCGGCTATTCAATCGATAGAACCATATAGAAATGATTTTGATAATTTAGTTGAAAAAGATTTTCCTGTATTGTGTATTTGTTTAGGAATGGAAATGTTATTTAATAATAGCGAAGAGGGAAAGTTAGAAGGTTTAAAAATTTTAAATGGAAAAGTAATTATGCTTCCAAGAAAAAAGGTAAAAATCCCACATATGGGATGGAATAATATAGAAATTGCAGAAAAAAAGTGTAAAATTCTTCATGGATTAAAAGATGGATGTTGGGTCTATTTTGTTCATTCATATCATATTGTTCCAAAAGATAAAAAAGTAATAGTTGCTAATTCCCAATATGGAGGCAATATGCCAGTAGTTGTGGAGAAAAACAATCTTTTTGGAACACAATTTCATCCTGAAAAATCAGGTATAAATGGAGCAAAAATAATAAAGAATTTCTTGAGAGTATGTGGTGGTAAATATTGAATATAATACCTGCAATTGATATACTAGAAGGACAAGTAGTGAGATTAGTTAAAGGAGAACTTCAAAATAAAATTGTTTATAGTGATAATCCTATAGAAATTGCAGAAAAATTGGAAACTCAAGGTGCAGATATAATTCATGTGGTAGATCTTGATGCTACCTTGACTACTGGCTGGAATAATAATCAAAATAACACAGAAATTATTTTAAAAATAATAGATTCAATAAAAATTCCAGTACAGGTAGCTGGAGGAATAAGATCTATTGATGCCATTAACAAAATGTTTGAAAGAAAAGCAGAAAAAATTGTTATAGGAACATTGGCATACAAAAATCCACAAGTATTACAACAATTATCAAAGGATAAAGTAGAAAAAATAGTAATTTCAATAGATCAAAATAAAGGCATTGTCATGATAAATGGATGGAGGCAACCATCTGGATTCAGGGTAATTGAAGCTATAAAATTTTTTATGGCCAAAGGAATTAAAGAATTTTTACTCACAACAGTCGATAGAGATGGAACTTTCAATGGCCCAGATTTAGATACGCTTTCCTATGCTTCAAACGTAAATGGAGCAAAAATAATTGCAAGTGGTGGAATATCCAGTATTGAAGACATAATTAGAGTCAAAAACATTGGTTGTTCTGCTGTCATATTAGGTAAGTCTATTTATGACGGAAAAATAGATGTAAAAAAGGCAATGGCAGTAATTTAAAAATGACCTTAGCAAAAAGAATTATTCCGTGTCTTGATGTAAACAATGGTAGAGTAGTTAAAGGTATTAATTTTAAAGAAGTGAAAGATGCAGGGGAGCCAGTTGAATTTGCAAAAAAATATAGTCAGCAAGGAGCAGATGAACTTGTTTTTCTCGATATAACAGCTTCAGAGCAAAAACGGGACATTATTAAAAATGTAGTACGCAATGTTGCTAAAGTTATAGATATTCCTTTTACTGTAGGTGGTGGTATCAAAAAATTAGAAGATGCTAGAGATATTTTGCTAAGCGGAGCTGATAAAGTTTCAATTAATACATCTGCTGTAAAAAATCCAAAATTAATTACAGAATTAATGTCTATTTTTGGAAAACAATGTATAGTAGTAGCAATAGATGTTAAAAAAAATTATTCTTATGATGATTATAGAAAAATTTTAAAAGATAACAAAGAGCATAAAAGAAACCAAAACAATCCTTATTGGTTTGAAGTCATGATATATGGAGGAAAAGAAAGAACAAACATGGATGCAATAGAGTGGGCCAGAAAGGTAGAGGAACTTGGAGCAGGTGAAATTCTTTTAACAAGTATTGATGCGGATGGGACTGAAGAAGGATATGACTTAGAATTAAACAAAGCTATTTGTAGAGAGGTAAATATTCCAGTCATAGCCTCAGGTGGATGTGGGAAACCAATACATATGGTTGAAGTTTTTCAAAAAACAAATATAGATGCAGCTTTAGCAGCATCTATATTTCATTATGAGAAGTCAACTATTAATAATGTAAAACAATTTTTAAAAAGAAATAACATACATGTAAGAATATGACAAAAAATTATTCTAAAATTTTTATCTATTATATCACATCAGACAACTTAAAGTATAATAGTAAAAATTAAACTACCTTAAAATTAATTTTTATTTATTTAAACCTTGTAAATGACCTTGTTGTTCTAACTTATCAGCATGAGCCGCTATATATCTCCAAACAATATCTGCTTTCTCAGATTGAAAATCCCAAGGTGCAAGGAGTACTAGATCATTGTCCCTTATCCACATCCGTCTTTTGATCTTACCTCGAATACGACATGTACGTACTTTACCATCAGTACACTTTACAATAACATTATCGCCTCCTACTAACTTAATAACTCTACCAAACATTTCTCCTTCATGAGGCATAACAAGCTCTTTTAGTTCAGCCTCGTTCAAAACTTTTCTTTTACCTAAATCTAATCCTTCCTTAAATTATATAAAATAAAGTAATTTAAAAATGTATTGTCTAATGATAAAACAGATTTCTAAAATCTAAAAGAAAACTTCCAGTTATAGATAGGAATAAATTGTAAAATAAAGTTATGTTACTTTTTCAAATATCAATAATATATATAAAAAATTAAATTGATAAAAGATAATAATAACAAACATTCGTTAATAAGTCTTTAAATACTAAATCGTATATTTATATAATCAACTAAAATTTAAATAATAAATTGTTATTATAAATAAAATTGTGAAAGAAAAATTATGGCACTAAAGAGATGCAAATATAATCAAAGATGCATAATTAAATTATCATAGTTATCATTCGTGGAATCACACATATATCACTATTTGTAAAAAATACTAAAGCCATCAACATGCAAAAGTTAATTTAGTATTTTATATTCATTTTATTAAATTGAATGCTATTTATTCAGAAGATGAAAGAAAAACTATTCTAGATAGCTTTACAAGAGAATTGTATTTTAGAGATAAAGACGCTGTTATGAATAATAAAACTAATATTTTCACAATTAAAGAAATTTGGGAAGCAGTATTATATTCATATGATTATTCACATATTGAAAAAGAAATAAAAGAAATTTCCAATAAACAAGAATCTGATATAGAATTTATTGGAAAAATTGAAGAAGGAAGAATTCGTTTAACTGAATGGGGAAAAAATAAATTTATAGGTTTATAACTTATGAATAACTTATCATTGTATAATATAAATGTAAATGAGTTTTTGAAGCTGTTTATTTTTAATTGCATTAACAAAAGTTTATTATATAATTAAACAATTATTGAAAACATAGGATCATTTATCTTTATTAAGTAATATATTTAAATAAAAAATAAAATAAAAACATATTAGAGTTTATTATATATATGTAAATAAGAACTATTGTTAAAGAAGTCTATTTTACTCAAACTTCAAATACTATGAAAAGTGAATAAATTTAGATCCGTAATTAGAATTATCTTTTAAATTATATTTCTTTAAAATCATATATTATGTCCTCTTAATTTATATTAATAAGTAGTGGTAACTAAAAAAGACATAAAATTATAATTAATTTTTCTATTAATTATAATTATACCACCATTCCAACCAGATATAGTATAATCAAAATTATACCTATCACTAAAACAATAGAGCCTACGATATACATTAATCGTGCGGGAAGTGAAGGAAGAATTCGATTTAAAAATATCAAAATTATTCCAATTATTATTAATGCAATTCCAGTTTCTAACGATACCATTCTATTCTATTATAATTATTAATCTTTATATAGGTTATAGTACTCTTGTAAATAAAATAAGTATTATAGTAAATATTTATCAATTATGCACTAGACTAACAAAGAATAACATCAAAGGTAATGGATAAGTAGTTATATACTACAATAACTAATCATTATTAGGAGAATAGATAGTGTTAATCAATTTTTACTGTAATTAATTTTATTTATGTCCATACACTATATCAAATACATCAGGAAATGATAAATACTTAATCAAATTATGATTGATAGATTATTATTATTTAGATAATAGTATTGTTTGATAACTATGAATCAATTGGAACTAAAAAATTTATTTAAGAGTTCAATTAAAAATGGTCATATCAATAACAATCATCTTCTACCCTTTTCAAATTCTCAGACTTATGAGATTAAGATAAAGGAAGAAGGATATTTTCGTAATTTTGATTTAGTAATTGCTTTAATTAATAAAAAAAGTACAAAAAAAGAAACTTGTTATTCATCTCCACAAATAAAACATGAATATTTTGATTTAGATTATGATATACGGCAGAATATTCGTATGAGAACACAGCAATTTACTGAATTTTCAAAGAATGAGAAATGTAAAATTGAAAATATAACCTTTATACCAGTAGAGATAAAATCCGATAATGACATACTTGATGAAAGACTTCCTAATCAAATATTAAATGCCATTATTACCTTTGGTAGATCTTATTTGGTAATAGACAAAAAATATGTTATAAAGAGAAATTTGCAAATATTAAAACTTCTTCCAACAACAATAATAGGATATAGTGGAAATGAAGACTATTTTGAGGTATTATCTATATTTAATAGATGCATAATGAATGGCATATTCAATATCCCAAAGAGAAGTTTTATTAAATTGCTAATAAACAACAATATAACTAACAAAATTTCAGACATAGCTAGAATATATCAAAGTCTTATAATATTAGAACAAATTAATCAAAAATTAGTATATAACTATCTTTTCAGAGTTGAGGAAGATTTAGATACTGATTTTTTGTTAAAGGAAGAAATAGATTTTTTAAATCAATTTTGTAATTTTTCGAGGCTACCTTCAGAAAAAACTTATACAAAAGAAATTAAAAAATTAATTAAAAATAGTAGAAATCATTTAATTACTGATTTTTTGTAATTATTGTTATTTATATCTAATCTTATAGATATAATATCCTAATCTTACAAGAGCAATACTAATAATAAAAAAAGGATTATGGTTGATTCTCCAATATAGCCGAAATATTAAACCTTCTCCCATATCTATTTACAGATAACCAGGTTTGTTCATTTACCTTTTTCTTTTTGATACGAGAAGAAAGATCTATTACTTCTTCTATTCTTGTTTCATCAATCTCTTCAATAATATCTCCTGGCCTAATTCCTGCATCTGCTGCTGGGCTATATTCTTCTACCTTTACAACTAATGCACCTTCATTAGTTGGTAATCGATAATATCTTGCTATTGGAGCAGTTATCTTGATTGTAGAAATACCTAACCATGGACGATTAGCTTTACCGTATTTTATTAGTTCTTGTAATATTGTTTTTGCTGTATTAACAGGAACAGCAAATCCTATTCCATGGGCATAAGGTATTTTAGCTGTATTAATTGCAACTATCTCTCCATTGGTATTTACAAGGGGCCCACCAGAATTCCCAGGATTAATTGCAGCATCAGTTTGAACCAATTCTAGTACTCCATCTTCAAATTCAATATTTCTGTTTAACGAACTAATAATTCCAGTAGTAACGGTAGGTCCTCCAGTTAAACCAAACGGATTACCTACAGCTATAACTATTTGGCCAACTCTTAGACTATCAGAATCTCCTAAATTAGTAGAGGGAATTGTTTCTAATGTATTATTAGTATTATTGAAATTATTAGAATCATATTCAATTTTCAAAACTGCAAGATCAGTGAGTTTATCTGTTCCTATCACTTTAGCATTAAATGTTTTACCATCATAAAGGGTAACTTTTAATCTTCTGGCATGGTCTACTACATGATAATTTGTTAAAATATGACCTTGTTTATCAATTATGATACCTGATCCTACACCCTCAATTGGAAATATACGTAAGAGATGATCAGTTATCATTCTTACACTTGCAATATTGACTACATTCTTGCTAACTTTTTCAATAGCAGAGATCAGTGTTTCTTCATTTATAGGAATCAATATTCTCTACCTCCTCTTTCTAATGGTGATTTTGGCTTAGATGGTGTTATAGGTGGTTTCTTTATAGTTGGTTGATTTAATGTTTTATTTAACATATTTTATATTACATTATACATTGTGGATTAAATTGATTAATTTTAAATAAATTGGTCACACTAATAAAAATTTTATTCGCATTATGAAAGTATTAATTTAAATTTAATTTGAAAATAATGTGATAATATAATAAGAATTTTTTATTAAATTATATAGATGTATAGAAGAAAAGCTTAAACATATTTAGTATAGGAAAATTGATCCAGGAGTCAGACGTGAAGATCGAGATTTAACTACACTACATCCTAAATTTAAAACAATATAAAAAATGTTGAATATAAATAAAAAAATAATTAATTCTATCCATATTTATTTAATTATGGAATTGATAGTGTATATATGAAGTCCTAATTGGTTGTTCAGGATGGAGTTATGCAGATCTTCCAGAAAAAGGAGGATGGACCAAAGTCTTTTATCCCAATAGTCAAACAAAACGTCTTTCCTATTGTTCTCAGTTTTTAATACAATAGAAATGGATTCTACATTTTATGAAAAATTTTACAAAATATAATGACCAAAACAGACTTTCATTGGAATGGATAAAGCTACTTCTAACAACTTTGAATTTTCTATAAAAGTACCTGAAAAAGTAGCTCATGTCTAAAGACTTAATGTAAATAAAGGAACATAATCATCACTTGAACAATTTCTTGATAAATTTCTCTACTCAATAAAAAAAGATAGGATCAATATTAATACAATTACCTCCAAGTTTTACAGTTAGTGACTTTAAGAACCAGAGAATTTTCTTGATAGATTACCTTCAGGATATCAATATGCAATTATCCCTTGTTCAAGAACATAACTAAATTTCCTTTTTATATAATATTTCTATTTTATTCTATGATATATGTGAAGAAAATAAAAATCAAACAAATTAACTGATAAAGAAATAGAAAGATTAAGATTTTTTGAAAAATAACTTTTGATTCATTTTTATTTTGTTGATGTTGTTGTTGAATTGTTTTTATTTATATTATAGTTGTAGTTGTTTTTTCTTTTTGGTTTAAGTTTTGTAGGAATGTCAAAGACAATTTGTTGCCGCTGCAGTTGTTTCAATTTTCTTTTTCTTGCTACTGAGACTATACTTGTTTATCTTGAATATTATTCCTCATCCAGAGATATGTTTTTGATAATCCATTTGTTATCGAATCTATCTTTTTTCTAATTCTACATATTTGCTATCTGATATTACAACCTTTGATATCTGTGGATCTTGTAGAGCCATTTCCATAACATTAACATATTATTTAAAAAATCGAATTAGTATCGTCAAAATACTTTATATTATTAGATATAATATATGTTTAAAGATTGTTCTTTAATTTAACATCAACAATATTATTTTTTAATATTAAACTCAAATAAAAATATTTAATTCATAAAATAAGACTTAGATTACCACTACTTAGATTTTGTATTCCTCCTCCTATATTTCCAACTAGATCTTTTGCTCCTTCAGTGATGTTGGCTCCAAGGTCAGTAACATTTTTTTGAATTGGAAATGCTTCACCAGTCTCATTGGCAAGTGCTTGAGTAGTATTCTGTATAGATTGATTAGTAGATTTACTGATATCTTGCATAGTTTGATTTATTCCATTTCGTTCTTCTAACTGAGCAAATGCTGAACCAGTGAAGAATGATAATAAAGTAAAAGTAGCGGTTAGAAATGTTATTGACATTACTAAAAATAATTTAGTATACATCAATTTGTTATTATTTTAGACTTTCATATAAAAATTTTTAATAAAATAGTTCCTAAGTGTTGTATATTTGAAGTGTAATTTAATATCAAGATAATTTTTTATTAATGATGATACATTTAATCTTTTGAACTATAACAATTATTGCTTTCTATCAACAGGGATTATAAGTATAAATAGTTATTTTGAAAATGCATTTGCTCAAAAAGGAGATTCAGGAATTCCTCCACTTATAGAACCAGATAAAAATATTATAATTATGACTATAGATAAAAATCGATCTAACTCCCCTAAATCTTATTTTTCTTCTTCTTCTTTTATTATTATTATTATTTTTTATAAACACTCTTTTGACAAAAAAATGATTTTCCACAATTTACGATAATCACATTAGGATTATTAATAATGTATTTATAAAAAAAGTAGAATCAATTTAGATATACAGATAGAAAGAGGATAAAATAGTTAAAATATATTTACATAGTTCTATAACGATATTAAATATGTAGTTTATATTGTCAATTAAGTATATTTGTGATATGACTTTTGAAATAAGGATTAATACATTTAGTTTAGCATTCGGATTATTTTCTATTCTCGTATTATCTCTATTATTACTATTTGATGATCATCAGACTATTATTCCCATAACTGCTCAACCTTCTGCTGAAAATACTAATAAAAAAGAAGATAACAAGGATGGTGGTGGTATAACTACTATAAAAACCAATATAAATCTCAATAATATAGATATTAAAAATCATGATCAATTAAAATTAGTTGGTTATCTTAATGGTGAAGGACAGACTATTTATATTGATTTAAAAGAAAGTAAAAACAAAATAAATTTAAAAGATAATTCTTTAACTGTTGATTTAAAATTCAATAAAAGTAATGATATTTCTCAGGTAATGTTTGATGATGAATATTATGTATGTGGATATGTAATAGATGATAAAATAAATACTGCTAACACAAAATCAAACCTTACATTATATGATTGCGACGAAGGGAATATTAGTTTAACTTCAACTGATAAAGATACAGTTAAACTATTCTACACACTTAAAAAATTTAGTGAATCTAATGCACTTTACAATACTAATAATCCATCTACTACAAAAGAAACTCCTAAAGAAGTAAAACTAAGAATAGATGTTCCTATACACGATAACAAAAAGATAAATGATATGTATGTTGTAGCAATGATAAAAGGGGAATATCAAATTAAGAAAATTGATGCTCAAAATGAGATAAAAAAAGGAGAAGGAAATAAAAAAAGTACCGATGAAAGGCTTTCAATTCCATTTACTTTTGATAGAAAGACAGAAGTTGGTCTTATAGAGCCAGGAGATATGTTTTTTGGATGTGTTACTTCTGATGAATTTCCTGATCAAAATTCAGATTGTGAAAAAAGAATAATAACAGATTTGTCTAAGCCTGGTCAAGTATGTGCAAGATTGGATAGTGCTTGCAAATAATATAATAAAATGAATAAAAAAGATTAATATCGTTATTGTAAAGTTGGTTTAACAAATTGATACTTTAGTTATTGTAGTGAATATTATATTAAATATATAATAAATATTCTTATTTGTTTAATATTCATTTCCAATCCATTATTGTTGTTATGCTTCGATCATAGCAAACAGCAAATTTCTTTCATATTCTTTTTTGAATTAACAGAATGGATTCGAACCCTTATCCATCAGATGTTGGTTCTATTTTAGAGTATTAAAATATTTATTTATACTAACTTCATTTTCGTAAAAAATGTTATAATTTCTTAATATATTATATTATAAATCAAAAAAACCACGGCGACGCGTCGGGTTGCAAGGCATTTTTGCCTCTAATTCAATTTAAATCAAATAAAACAAAGATAATTTTAGACCGATTTATTTATCTAGGTAGATCAGTTAGGAGGATTTATTTCTCTTATTTCTTTATAATATATATATTAAAAAAGTCATTTGCTTTAATAATTACAAGTGGTAAACCCCATGTAATTGCTTAAACATTTGTTTCAGTATCATATATTTCATAGCATCCTCCAATCGCCATTATCCATCAATTAATATACTTTTTTGTATGACCCTTTGCCACCATTTTATACATTACCCAACTTCCTAGTTTTACTGCAGTATCATTTATTTTATATGCTATAATAATATTCTATTTTCCTTGGCGTAATTCTTTTATTTACTAAATCTTGCCAATGGGTTTTCCCTGGGATAATTTGACAAGATCGGCTTTGAACCTTTCGAATTGTCGTTTTTTTTATCTGTTAACGCATTATTATGCCGTAATAATTCTTCAAGAGTTTCCAATTCCAATATATTCATAGGAACATACAAATCTCTCTCTTTTCCTTTAGGAGATTTATAAAGATATGGATTTTCTTCAGTGGCTAATTCTTGTTCTATTCTAAATTGTCTTTTTCTATGAATATAATGTCCTCCAAGCACACATATAATAGAAATCAAAACTAATGCAACGGCTATAAATATCCTTAGATCTGAAAATACAGAAGTAAGAATTGGAATATTTTGTAGTACAAGGCTGTATTGTAGAGTAATCCAATTAGATATTGTTATAAAAAGACCGATATAAGCAACATAAAATTGTCTAAATTCCCAAAATCTTTTACCAGACCATATTCCTATCTTTTCTATTATTTTTATAATTTAATGTCTTTACATCTTCAATATAATTTTTACATGCTGAAATTTACTATAATATTTCAATAGATCATATAATTATTAGAAAAATAATATCTAAAATTCTAATATTTTCGAATAACAATTAATTAATTATCAGCAATACCGTTTAATTTTTATTACGATCAGGTTTTTGATGGATGTTAATAGAAGATAATTCTTCAACTTCTTTTTTCAATCTATCTATACAGGCTTTTCTAATATTCTATCAACTAATTTAACGTATGACTTATCATATGGTAAACTATCCTTTATAAAAGCACTAATGATTATTGTCTTTATTTTACGATCAGTATTTTTTTTCTCTCTCTTATCTCCTTTATCAAATCTATTCCAGACATTTGAGGCATTTTATAATCTGTAATAACTAAAGAACAATTGTGTATATTTTGATAAAAGTATTCTAAGGCGTAAATAGGATTATTAAAAAGATTACATTATATCAATTGGATGATAAATATTCACTAATAAATCGAGAATATCTTTTTCATCATCTACCAATAAGATATAATCAACAACTGTTATTGTTAGAGATCTCCATTAGCATTCTTATGTCATCGAATATGATAAATAATTCTATAAATATGATATTTTTGATCTAAAATCCTTTTTCTGCTTTTTATGCTTATTTGAAACTTGAATGCCAAAATCAGAATCATTATCTATAAAGAATTGAGAATGTTATTGATTATATTTTGATAACTTTTAAAATTTTGAAATGATACAAAATTTTTATTAAAAGATACAAATAAGAATCATCATTATAAAAATCATCAGTAAAAAATATACATTTAAAATAAGTAAATTATTATAATATCTATATATATTTTGTTTCCTATTGATCTATATGTCATTACAATATTCTAATGAAAAGAAATACAATTGTCAATGTGGAGAATCTTTTAGTTCAGTAGAAGACTTTGAAGAACATTTTGATCTAATAATTCAAAACTTTATTTAATAATCTAGAATAACTGTCTTTAATGATAATACATAACCTCCTAGTCTTCGTAAATAATATTATAATAGTTGTTAAGATCTAAGGATAAACTCAATAGTAGATATGGCTATAATTGTTTTGCATAGAATAATACATATTTTAAAAAAAATAAATAATAAATAAAAAATGATTTTTTTTATTGGTTGGGATAATAATATAATCTTCCGATTTTGTTTACATAGTTAAAGTAGTTTTGAACTGAATCGTTATAGTATTTTTGTGCAATTTCTATTGATTTGTTAAAGGTTTCTGTAGATGCCATTACAAAGTCATTTAGTCTTTGTGTACAATTTACGGTATGATCTGTCATATTTTGATTATTAGGTTTATTATATGCATCAATAGCATATTTTGTTGTAAATCTAAAAATGTTCCAATTTGCTTTAGATGCATTTTCTAAAAATCCAGAATAAACAGATTGATAAGCATTAAGAATATTATTTTGTAATTCGAGATAGTTATTAGAGGTTGAGTGGATTGTGTCAGTGGCTTCTTGTTGATAGTTATTTGATGTATCTATGCTTTTTTCAAGAATCTCTTTTTGATTTTTTGTTTTTTGATAGTCATTATTAATATTGTTATCGATTTTATTATTATTTGTTGTTGTTGTCGAGTCTGCAATAGTAGATGTTGTTGTATTTTCTAACTGCTGCTGTTTCTGATTACTTAAGAATTCATTTGTTTCCTCTTTTACCCTACTTTTACTACTTTGTTTATTTTTGTTTTCTTCTTTTACATTTACCATATATGTTGCAAAAATTTTTATAATAATCGATCTTATAAGGTATAACAAAATAGAAAGTCAAAATTTAAAATTTGAGAATTTGTTTTTGAATCTATAAAAATTTGGAGAGTTATTTATAAATATTAAATTATCAATAATTTATTATCTAGATTATTGCAAGAATTGTATAACAAAATTTAGCATACTAGTGAATCTAATTAGAGAACCATCTCGCTACTGGCTCAGAGAAGTGATATTGTTTGCAACACTAGTCCAACTAAAAGAAATCAAATTACATATATTAAAAAAGCCATAGCCCACCTCACAATGGTGACATGGAATCATTATGAAGAAGGCTATGGAATTACGCTGTTTTTTTAGTTTTCGGAAAGTATTGATAATTTAACTCATTTAATATTTAAAACTCAGTAAACAAAGTTAAATAATGTTCAGTAAAATAATTTCAGAAGGAAAGAAAGCCATAGTCTCTATTTAGGTGAGTTACTATATAATTAAAATTTAATATACAGAGTTTTCTCAAAGCATTTTATTATTAGTTAAATCTGTAATTTCATTTTTTAACGTCTCTACATCTACAGGTTTTTCAAGTATTTTATCAACTCTCTGTGTATATGAATTATCTTTTAAAAGGGTATCCTTCACATAAGCACTAATAATCATAGTTTTAATATTTGAATTGAAATCTTGTTCTCTTATCTTCTTTATCAAATCTATTCCAGACATTTGAGGCATTTTATAATCTGTTATAACTAATGAACAATTAGAAATATTGTCATTCTTGTTAAGATAATCTAATGCTTCAACAGGATTATCAAAAGAGACTATTTTGTAACCCTCAGATTTTAACCATTCTCGATAGAGAAAAAGTATATCTTTCTCATCATCTACCAATAATATATATTTGTTATTGCTATTATTATTATTATTTATTATTATTTATATAGATGTTATAGTAATATAATACCATATCTTACTATTATCTTTATAATTT
>Ga0126305_10000843_pt1 | contig 13340 bp, 14 predicted proteins | sample Plot26_FD_92536 | JGI IMG/M metagenome (GOLD analysis project Ga0126305, IMG submission 92536) | Serpentine soil microbial communities from UC McLaughlin Reserve, CA, USA - Plot26 | ecosystem: Environmental > Terrestrial > Soil > Grasslands | place: USA: UC McLaughlin Reserve, Lake County... | reverse complement strand
GGCGCGCTCGGCCCGTGCGCGCGCGAGCGGCGGACCCTGGCCGCGTCAGACGTCCTCGAAGACGACCGCTTCGAGCCTGCGTGGCGCGACCTGGCGGCGAGGGTCGGCTACCGCTCGTTGCTGGCGATCCCGATCGAGGCGCCTCGCCGTGAGCAGGGCGGCCTCGCGCTCGTGTTCTTCGCCGAGCAGCGCACCTTCACCGACGACGAGCTCGAGCTCGCACGGCACCTCGCGGGGGCTGCGCGAGGCGCCCTCGAGCGCAGTGAGCTGTACGAGACCGAGCGGAGCGCCCGCGCGCTGTCGCAGCAGCTCGCGCGAATGGGCGGCCTCCTGGCGACCGAGCTCGATCCGGCGGCGATCCTCGGCGAGGTCGTCGAGCAGGCGCCGGCGCTCCTCGGCGCGGACGCGGCGTCGGTGAGACGGCTCGAGGAGGACGTTCTCGTCGTCAGCGCGGCGAGCGGCACGGGCGCCGAGGCGGCGATCGGGTCGGAGGCGCCGACGACGGCGTGGCTCGTCGGCGAGATCGTCCAGTCGCGTGGCCCGAAGGCGGTCGCGGACGTCGCCGGCGACCGCCGCCTGCTCGACGCCGATCCGATCCTGGCCGAGGGCTACAGCTCGTACCTCGGCGTGCCGCTCTTCGGGGCCGAGGGCGAGCTCTACGGCGTCCTCGCGGTCTACGGCAGGCACCCGCGGCCGTGGCTCCAGGCGGAGATCGAGGCGCTCGCCGCCCTCGCCGGGAACGCGTCCGCCGTGCTTGCCAACGCCGACCTGTACCAGAAGGTCAAGGACGAGCAGGACCGCAACTCCGCGATCCTCGACAACATCGCGGACGGCATCGTCGCCGTCGATCGCGAGGGCACGGTCGTCCTGTGGAACGCGGCCGCCGAGCAGATCACCGGCGTCCCTGCGGCCGAGGCGATCGGCAGGACGCCGGCCCAGGCGCTCCAACGCAGCCTCGAGTCAGCCGAGCCGGGCGTCACACGCGACCGGCTCGTCCCGATCCGGCGCGGGGGAGAGGAAGTCTGGCTCTCGGTCAGCGAGGCCGTCATGCGCGATCCCGCCGGCGCGGTGGCCGGGCGCATCTTCGCCTTCCGGGACGTGTCGGCGGAGCGCGTGGTCGAGGAGATGAAGTCCGAGTTCGTCGCGGCCGTCTCGCACGAGCTGCGCACGCCGCTGACGTCGATCTACGGCTTCGCCGAGACGCTGCTACGCCAGGACGTGCTCTTCGAGGAGGAAGAGCGCCGGACGTTCCTCGGCTACGTCGCCTCCGAGGCCCAGCGCCTCACGGGGATCGTGGACGCCCTGCTGAACGTGGCGAGGCTTGACGCCGGCGACTTGCAGATGGAGCTGGCGCCGATCGACGTCCGCTCCGTCGTGTCCGAGGTGGTCACGGGCGCCCAGGAGGCGAGCCCCCTGAACGGCCGCGACTTCGTCGTCGATCTGCCGAGCGAGCCGCTCGACGCCGCGGCAGACCGCGACAAGCTCCGCCAGATCCTCGCCAACCTCGTCGACAACGCGGTCAAGTTCTCGCCCGACGGAGGCACCGTGACCGTCGCCGCGCGTAGGAAGACCGGCGCCGTCGAGGTGCGCGTCGTCGACCGCGGCCCGGGGATTCCCGCGGCGGAGCGCGCCCGGATCTTCCGCAAGTTCTACCGCGGCGACTTCACACGCGACCAGCCGGGCAGCACCGGACTCGGCCTCTTCATCGCGGAGGGCCTCGTGCGCGCGATGGGTGGGCGGATCTGGGTCGACTCCGAGGAAGGCGAGGGCTCGAGCTTCGCGTTCGAGCTGCCGCTTGCGGCCGACCAGTCGGGCGTGGTGGTTTGAATGGACGGGCAGGGCGTGCATAACGACGCGGTGACCCGTGTTCTCGTCATCGACGACGAGGCGCCGATCCGTCTCCTCTGTCGCGTCAACCTCGAGGCCGAAGGGATGGAGGTGCTCGAGGCGCGCGACGGCCCCGGCGGGCTGGAGCAGGCGCGGGCCGAGCGGCCGGACGTGATCCTGCTGGACGTGATGATGCCCGGGCTCGACGGCTGGGCCGTGGCCGAGGAGCTGATCGACGACGACGCGACGCGCGACATCCCGATCGTGTTCCTCACGGCCCGCGCCGAGCTGCGCGACCGGGCGCGCGGGCTCGAGCTAGGCGGCGTCGACTACGTGACGAAGCCGTTCAACCCCACCGAGCTGGCATCTATGGTGCGCATGCTGCTCGCGCGCGTTCGGGCCGGCGAGTCCGCTGCGATCCGCAGCGAGAAGATCGCCGAATTACGCGAGCTCGTCGGCGAGTGAGCGCGGTACCCTTCGTCTGCCTCGGGGTGTAGCTCAGCCTGGTTAGAGCGCTGGCTTTGGGAGCCAGAGGCCGGCGGTTCGAATCCGCCCGCCCCGACTCTCGCCCGCGAATCCGGCCCTCGCTTCGTGAGGGCCATGATGATTCGCGGGCCGGTCGTCAGCGCGACCAGCGCCACCGGGAGATAGAACGTTTGCCGCTCGCGGCGATGGCGGCGTCCGGCGTGCGGGGGATTCAGGTCTCGGCTTCCTGCGCCGCGAGAAACCGGGTTAGGAAGTACGTGAAGACTACGAAGAACACGATCGCCTGCTCGACCGCCATCGTGACCCCTGCGACCTGCTGGTCCGTGAGCACCGAGAGGCCCCACAGCGAGCCGCCTTCCTCGTAGTAGTCGTAGACCGGCGAGGGAATCAGCGCGAGCAAGAGCCCGAGCGGGCTGGCGAACAGGAATGCGGCAAAGACGTAGAGGGCGCGTCCCCCGTCGTCGAGCGCGTGCGGCTCGTCCTGTGCGACGGGCCACCAGAACAGGCAGCCGGCTGCAAAGTAGAGCGCGTGCTCGAGGTGCAGGAGCGTCCAGGGGTGGCGCAGCGCGGTGTCGTACATCCACGGCAGGTGCCAGACGAAGTAGGTCAGGAGCCAGATGGCGAGCGCGATCGGCGGGCGCGTCAGCACCCGGACCGGGCGCACCCGCGCGATGCGCGCCGCCAGCCCGGGCGGGATGCCGAAGACGACGAGCGCGGGCGCCCACTCGGCGAGCACGACGTTCTGGAGCAAGTGCGCCGAGAGCAGGTGAAACGAGAGCGCGTCGAGCGGCGTGACCGCGGCGGCGGTCAGTACCACCGCGCCGGCGAAGAACGAAGCGAGGCGTAGCCGAGAGACGCGCTCGTGGCGGGTCGCGTAGAGGTAGGCGGCGACGAGCGCGGCGACGGCGAGCACCGCCTCGCCGTGCACCGACCACGCATAGGGATCCGGCCGCATCGCCGCTACGCTAGACGGCACGCGGGTGTAGCTCAGTGGCAGAGCTCCAGGCTTCCAACCTGGTTACGCGGGTTCGATTCCCGCCACCCGCTCTGTCCGACGCGACGGCCATCCTGCCCAGGTGGAAGTGCGCGTCGTGCGGGTCGAAGCCCGGACCGTCGTCAACGTCCTCCTGATCGTCCTCGGGTTCGTCTTCCTCCTGGAGATCATCTGGCTCTCGCGTCAGGTGATCACCTGGGTCCTCGTCGCGCTGTTCCTTGCGCTCGCGCTCAACCCGGCGGTCGAGTTCTTCCAGCGGGTCGGGGTCAAACGGCGCGGCTACGCAGCGGCGCTCACGTCGTTCTTGACGCTGCTCGTCATGTTCGGGCTGGGATCGCTCTTCGTTCCGACGCTTGTCGGCGAGGCAAACGATTTCGTGGGCGCGGTTCCCGACTACGTCGAGGACGTGAGCCAGGGGCGCGGACCGCTCGGCGACCTCGCGAACAGGTACGACCTGGTCGAGCGCGTGCGCACCGCGGTTAAAGGCAGCGGCGCCTCGGGCCTGCTCGGCCTGTCAGGCACGGCCCTCACCGTCACGAAGAGCATCCTCACCACGATCGTCGCCGCGGTCACGATCGCCTTCATGACCTTCTTCATGCTGCTCGAGGGGCCGAGTTGGCTCGAGCGGTTCTTCGCGCTGCTCCCAGAGGGCTCACAGGAGCGGGCAAGGCGTGTCGGCGTCCAGATCTACAGGACGATCGGTGGGTACGTGACCGGGAACCTGCTGATCAGCGTCATCGCCGGCATCGCGTCGACGGTCGTCCTCCTGGTGACCGGCGTCTCGTACGCGGTGGCACTCGGTCTGCTGGTCGCGATTCTCGACCTCGTGCCCCTGGCCGGGGCGACGCTGGCGGCGATCATCGTCACCACCGTCGCCTTCATCGACCAGGGCTGGGTCGTCGGTGTCATCGTCCTGGCGTTCTTCATCGTCTACCAGCAGGTCGAGAACCACGTCCTGCAGCCGCTTGTCTACAGCCGCACCGTCCAGCTGTCGCCGCTCGCGATCCTGATCTCCGTCCTGATCGGTGCGAAGCTTGCAGGCGTCCTCGGCGCGCTGGGAGCGATTCCGGTCGCCGGGGCGATTCAGGTGATTCTGGCCGAATGGCTACGCGCCCGCCGCGAGCGGCTGGCCATCACTACTGCTCCTCCGTAGCGCCGACCCCAGCTAGCGAGATGTCCACATAGTCGCCAATGCCGTGCGCCCAGGCCCCCCGGCTTCGGTTCGCCCTCGTCGTGTTCGTCGCCGTTTCCGCCCTCGCGCCGCAGGCGGCGGCGCCCTCGACGGAACGGCTCGTCCGGGCGGCACGGCTCGAGGATCAGGTCGCCGAGCGTGTCAACCTCGTCCGCCGCTGGCATGGCTTGGCGCCGCTCCGCGAGTCCGGCGGCCTGGCGGGTGCGGCGCGCCGCCACTCGCGCGACATGGCCGTCAAGGGGTACTTCGAGCACAACTCGGCGAGCGGCACGGCCTTCTGGCGCCGGATCGAGCACAGCTACGCGTCGAGTGGGTACGGCCGTTGGGAAGTCGGCGAGAACATCGCCTGGAACACGGTGCGCGCAACGGCGGTCGACATCGTCCGCCAGTGGATGGCAAGCCGGGCCCACCGCGACAACATCCTCTCCGGCGCGTGGCGTGAGTTCGGGGTGGGCGCCTTCCGCGTGCCGCACGCCCAGGGCGCGTACGGCGGACGAAGGGTCACGATCGTGACCCTCGACCTCGGCGTCCGCAGGCCGTAGCGCGGGGCCAAATCCCCCATTTGGGGGATGAGAGCCGGTCGCGCGAGCCGATGTCAATCTCGTGGTTCGGGCGGCTTGCGCCTGTTTGTCGATCGTCGCGTTCGCCGCGCTCGCGTCGGGCGCCGCCGCGGGCACGAGCGGTGGGACGGCGCCGATACCGAGCAAGCGCGAGCTCCGCTCGGCGGGCGCGGCCCTTGCAGGCAAGAGTCGCGCCGCCGTCGGGCGCCGCGCCGTCGAGCGCCTGGCGCCCACGCTCCGCCGGCTGGTGCGGGACGAACGCGTGGCCGCCGCGCCGCGAACGAAGGCCTCGCCCCGCACGGTCGCGGTTCTCAGCGCCGTCGAATCGAGCGTGCTCGGTCGGATCAACGACGTTCGACGCTCGCGCGGGCTGCGTCCGCTGACGATGTCCCGCGGCCTCTCCGCGGCCGCCGCCTACCACTCTCGCCAGATGGTTCAGCACGGCTTCTTCGAGCACGAGTCGCGGGGCGGCGGTGCCTTCTGGAAGCGCGTCGAGCGCTTCTACGGCTCGACGGGGTTCAGGGCCTGGGAAGTAGGCGAGAACCTCGCGTACGGCTCGCCCGAGCTGAGCCCGGCGGCGACCGTGCGCATGTGGATGAACAGCCCCGGCCACCGCGAGAACCTGCTCTCGCGCAGGTGGCGCGAGATCGGCCTCGGCGTGCTCCACGTCGGCGCTGCGGGCGGAGAGTTCGACGGCAACCCGGTCACCGTCGTGACGGCCGACTTCGGCTATCGCAACCGCTAGTCCTTGACATCCGTCGGCGGCGGCCGGACACTAGTCGTAGCGGCCGGCTGACAAGCCGAAGCCAACGGACGCGAGGAGCAACGCCGTGTCGCGCCGCCCGTTCAGGCGACGCCCGGCTGCGGTAATCACAGGACGACTCGCAAGCGTCGCCCTCTTAGTGTTGCTCGCTGCTCCGCCGCCGGCCGTCGGCGCGGATCAGCAGAAGCGGCCGCGTCGAGTTGCCGCGTCCCTGAGTCGCTACGAGCAGGACGTCCTCCGCGTCGTGAACGACATGCGTGCGGACGCGGGACGCGCGCGACTGACCGTCTCGCCGGGTCTCACCAATGCCGCGGAGCTACATACGGCGCGGATGATCAGTCACGGCTTCTTCGAGCACGAAGCACCCGGCGAGGCAGCCTTTTGGCATCGGATCGAGCGGTTCTACCCGTCGACGGGCTACGAGTACTGGGCGGTCGGCGAGAACCTGGCGTACGGCAGCCCGAGCCTGGACCCGGACGAAGCGCTCCACGAGTGGATGCTCAGCCCGAAGCACCGGCGGAGCCTGCTCTCGAGGGATTGGCGCGAGGTAGGCGTGGCGGCCGTCCATGTCGAGTCGGCGCCCGGCGAGTACGACGGAGATCCGGCGACGGTGATCACGCTGGACCTCGGCGTGCGCCGGGGATAGCGGCCGGATTCGGCGCTACGCTCAGGGGACGCGCCTGTAGCTCAGCGGAAGAGCGGCGGCCTTCTAAGCCGCGGGTCGGAGGTTCGAATCCTCCCAGGCGCACTCCGCGTTCCCGCCTCCTCGTTTACGTCCTCCGGTCGCGGGAACGCGACGGGCACACGACGAAAGGAGCGTGAAACGTGGCTGACTTGAGTGGAAAGCGCGTCGCGATCCTCGCGACGGACATGTTCGAGCAGGTGGAGCTCGTGGAGCCCCGCAAGGCGGTCGAGGACGCCGGCGCCGACGTGGAGCTGGTGTCGCTCGAGACCGGCGAGATCCAGGGGTTCAACCACTACGACAAGGCGGACACCTTCCCGGTCGACAAGGCGGTGGGCGACGTCTCGGCGGACGATTACGACGCCCTCCTGCTCCCGGGTGGCGTCGGCAACCCGGACACGCTGCGGACGAGCGACGAGGCGGTCGCGTTCGTACGCGACTTCTACGAGCGGGGCAAGCCGATCGCGGCGATCTGCCACGCGCCGTGGATGCTGGTCGAGGCCGGCATTGCGCGCGACCACACGCTCACGTCGTTCGGGAGCATCAAGACCGACGTCCGGAACGCCGGCGGCAACTGGGTGGACGAGGAACTCGCCGTCGACGAGGGCATCGTCACCAGCCGCAGCCCGGACGACCTGCCGGCCTTCTGCCGCAAGGTCGTCGAGGAGTTCGCAGAGGGCACGCACGAGCGTCAACGCATCCACGCCGAGGCCACGGCCTCGTAGATGCCGGCCGCAGTTGTGGACGTCGACGGGACGCTGGTCGATACCAACTACCACCACGCGCTCGCGTGGTTCCGAGCGTTCCGCGCCGAACGGATCGTCCTGCCGATGTGGCGGTTGCACCGCCACGTCGGCATGGGCGGCGACAAGTTCGTCTCGGCGGTCGCGGGTGACGAGGTCGAGGAGCGTCTGGGCGACCGCCTCCGGGACGCGTGGGAGGAGCGCTTCGACGAGCTGATCGGCGAGACCGAGCTTCTCGCGGGCGCGCGGGAGCTGGTCGAGGAGCTGAAGCGACGCGGCCACCCGGTCGTGCTGGCGAGCTCGGCGATCGAGCGCCACGTCGACGCGTTCCTCGACAAGCTCGACGCTCGCGAGCTGGCCGACGGCTGGACGACGAAGGACGCAGTCGAAGCCTCCAAGCCCGACCCCGACCTCGTCGAGGCAGCGCTCGCCAAGGCGGGCACGCGTGATGCCGTGTTGATCGGCGACACACCGTGGGACGTGGAAGCCGCCAGGAAAGCGGGAATCGAGACGATCTGCGTGGTGACCGGCGGCTTCTCGCGGCAGGAGCTCGACGAAGCCGGAGCAGCAGCCGTCTACCAGTCGCTAACCGAGCTCAAGGACGACCTCGACCAGACGCCCCTGCGGTAAGCCGCGGAGAGGCGGGCTCGGCCCGCCTCGACCAGCAAGCCACGACGTTAAGAGGCCTCCGCGACGAAAGTCGTCAAACTCTGGTCGGAATAGGTGGCGGACGGGACTCGAACCCGCGACCACCGGGACCACAACCCGGGGCTCTACCAACTGAGCTACCGCCACCGCGGCGTGGACAGAATAGCCTTGCCTCGGTGCGAGTCCTGTCCTCCCGGCGGTTCCCCGGGCCCGCCTGGGACGAACTTCGACACGTCGAATACTTCGCCTGGCCGCTGATCGAGGAGCGACAGGGCGCCGAGGCGCTGACGGTCGTGGCGCGGCCGGTCGACGACGCCCTGCTCGACCTGCTTCCCGACCTCAAGCTGGTCGCCAACTACGGCGCCGGCTACGAGCTCGTCGACGTCGACGCGTGCCGGGCGCGCGGGATCACCGTCACCAACACGCCGGGGGCGGTCGACGCGCCGACCGCCGACCTGGCGTTCGCATTGATGCTCGCCGTGCGGCGGCGGACCGTCGAGGGTGACCGCTACGTCCGGGCCGGCCGCTGGGGGAGTGGCTGGGCAGAGGAGGAGCTGATGGGCGACGATGTCAGCGGCGCCGCGCTCGGGATCGTCGGTCTCGGCGGCGTCGGCCGCGCGGTCGCACGGCGCGCACGCAGCTTCGAGATGCGGGTGCTCTATGCGAAGCGGCAACGGCTTTCGCCGGAGGACGAGTCGGAGCTCGGCGTCGCCTACCGCGACCTCGACGACCTCCTGGAGGAGGCAGACATCGTCACGCTCCACGTTCCTCAAACCCACGAGACCGAGCGACTCGTCGACGCCCGCCGGCTGGCACTCCTCCGGGACGGCGCCTGCCTCGTCAACACGGCGCGTGGCACGGTGGTGGACGAGGACGCGCTCGTCCGCGAGCTGGTCTCCGGGCGGATCCGCGCGGGCCTCGACGTCTTCGTCCACGAGCCGCACGTTCCCGAGGAGCTCTTCGGCCTCCCGAACGTGGTGCTCGCACCGCACCTCGGCACCGCGCTCGCTAGCGCACGCGAGGCGATGACGCGGGTGCTGGTCGACAATGTGCTCGCCTTCGATCGCGGCGAGCGCCCGCAGAACGCCGTGACCTAGATGGCTCAGTCGGCGTCGCGGGGAGACGGGACGTCGTCCGCGAGCTCGTCGGCGATCGCCGCGCGGTCGGCCTCCTGCTCGTCGCGGAGCTGCTCGTACTTCGTGTCCGGCTCTTCCTGGCTTTCGCGCTCACGCTCCAGCCGTTCGGGATCGCCGGTCGGCGCGTCGGGCATCCGCTCTTCGGGCGAGGGATAGCGCTCTTCATCCATGCCGGTGGCGTACCCCAGCCGCTCGATCCCTGAACCACGCGGGCGTCGTGTCCTAGCGGCGATACCCTGTCCCCGCACGGCCCCGTAGCTCAGTGGATAGAGCGGCAGACTTCGAATCTGCGTGCGGAGGTTCGACTCCTCCCGGGGCCATGTTGGCCGATCCACGCCGACTGACGAGCTCGCGTTCGGCGCTCAGGCCGGTCGAAGCGCGTCGATCGTCGCCGTGGGGACGATCACTTCCACCTGGCGTGCCAGGCCGGCGTTCAGCGTGACGAGCGCGTCCGCCTGCAGCTTGGTGAGGGCGACATACTCGGCGTCGTAGGTCGACGCCCAGCCGAGCCGGTCGGCCACCTCCCACGCGTTCCGCCGCAGCACCGCGTCGCCCAGGAGCCTGATGCGCATCCGCCCGATGTCGGCAAGGCGCTCGCGTGCCACGTCGGCGGCCAGCTCGCCTCGCTCGACTGCCTCGTGCAGCGCCGACAGCGTCTGCGAGCGCAGGAGCGTCGGCGCCAGCAACTCGTGCTCGGCCGGGACCTCGATCCCCTCCCTCGCGAGCTGCAGAACGACGCCGCAGTCGACGACGAATCTGGTCACGATGCCGGACGTTAACGGACTGATCCATTGCCGACCTTTTGCCGATACCTAGTACGTGGCCACCATCGACTGGGACTCGTTCGACCTCGACCAGCTAGCCGCCGCGGTGCGCGACCAAGGTCCGGCGCCGGGCGCAGAGCGCATGATCTGGGCGTTCGAGGAGGCTCTTCGCGTCGCCCGAGTCGATCCCGAGCTGCTGCCATACCTGCTTGCTGCACTGACATGCCTGCTCGCTCGCGTCGAGGATTGCTCGCCCCGGGACGTCCTGGAGGCGTTCTTCCGCCGTTCGATTCCCGACGACGAATGGCGTGGCCGCTACCTACCGCTGTTCGGCTGATCGGCCCGAGAAATGCAGAAGGCCGGGCGCGCGGCCCGGCCTTCGTGCTATCGCAAATTGTGCCGGCCTAGGCGCCGCGACCGTAGTAGCCGCCGAGCTCGGTCCGGTACGCCTCATCCCTGTAGGTGCCCTCGTCGAACTCGGGCGCGTTCTTGATCTCGTCCTTCGTGTAGTTGACGAAGATCGTCTCGGAGTCGGGATCGATCCGCTCGATCACGCCCGCCGGCAGCATGACCTTCTTCCCGAAGATCCACGGGCCGGTGTCGACGACGATGTAGCTGCCGCCGACGTCGTTGGTCGCCTCGTCGACCTTCCCGATCCCGCCGTCGGTCGCTTCGACCGAGTACCCCGTGAGATCGGTCGTGCCCCACGTCTGTTCGCGGTACGTCCACATTTCTGTCGTAGCCATCCAGCCTCCTCGCGTCGTTTGCAGGCTTGGGGTTGGGCTACCCCGATCTACCCGACCCAAACCGGGCGAACCGATCGCAGCGGCCGCGGCCGGTTCCAGGCCGCCCCCGGCGGCGAATATCCTGTCTCTACGCGGGCGTGGCGGAACTGGTAGACGCGGCGGGTTTAGGTCCCGTTGGGGCTAACGCCCCTTGGAGGTTCGAGTCCTCTCGCCCGCACCTAGAACGGCCCACGGTACGACCACAGGCGGTGGGCCCTCACCTCGTCGTGGCCGTTGCCGGTCGGGATCACCAGCTCGAAGCGGGCTCCGGTGGGTGACGCCGGCTCGTAGACGAGCTCGCCGCTATGCGCATTTGCATATGAGCGCGCGATTGCCAAGCCGAGCCCGGTGCCCAGTCCGCGTTCCTGCGCCCTTTCACTCCGTGTGAAGCGCTCGAAGAGGTCTGGTACGAACTCGGACGGGACGCCGGCCCCGCGGTCCTCGACGGCCAGCCTGAAATGCCGGTCGCGCTGCTCGGCGCGGACGATCACCGGCGGCTCGCCGTAGCGGAGCGCGTTCGCGACGAGGTTCGAGAGGATCCGGTCGAACGCGGACGGGTCGACCGCAGCCTCCAGGTCGTCGGCCACCTCGACGCGGACGTCGTCGAGCCGCTCCCCTGCTGTCGAGCGGACGAGTTCCTCGACGCGCTCTCTGACCGGCAGAACCTCGGGATCGATCGAGATCGCCTCCGCGTCCAAGCGTGAGAGGTCGAGCAGCTGCTCGACCAGCGTGCCGAGCCTGCGGCCCTGGTCGCTGAGCATCTCGCGCAGCAGGACGCGCTGATCCTCGTCCAGCCGGTCGCCGCGGAGGTAGAGCGTCTGGATGACCCCGTTGATGCTCGTCACGGGCGTGCGCAGCTCGTGCGCCGCGAGCGAGATGAAGTTCGACTTCAGGTCATCCGCCCGCTCGAGCGCGAGGCGGGCCTCTCGCTCCTGCGCGTACAGCCGCGCGCGGTCGAGGGCCAGGCCCGTGAGGGCGCCGAGCGTCTGCAGAAGCCGCAGCTCCTCGCCGCCGAAGTACGGTGCGTACGGGCTCGTCCAGACGACGAGCTTCCCGAAGGCCGTCGGGAGTTCCACGATGCTCTCCGCGTCTTCACCGCTGCGGTCGAGCATCTCCTCGGAGGCGCCGTGCGCGCCGATCACGCGGCTCGCCGGGTCGAGCAGCGCGACGCCGCGGGCGCCGACGATCCTTGCCATCGGCTCCGCGACCTGCTCCGCGACGTCCTCCTCGGAAGCCGCGCCCATCAGGCTCGCGATCGCCGCCTGGAGGCGCTGGTTCTCGGGCCGTCGCCACGCGACGCGCAGCACCGGCGGCGGCGCGAGCCCCACGAGAAAGCCGAGCGCGCTGACGGTGACGAGCAGGGTGCTCGCGAGCGCGATCGCCGAGTCCTGGTCCGGCGCGACCGCCGCGAGGACCAGTGCGGCTGTGATCGCGGTTGCCGCCCCCGCGAGCACGTGCAGCCGCCGGCGCGCGACGGTCGGAGCGGCGCGCGCACCGCGCCAGAGCCTTATCGCCACGACCACCGAGAGTGCGATCCAGTGGACGAGGAAGGCGACGAGGTAGACGACGAACCCGGTAGACCGCGGCTCGTCCTCGGCCGGGATCGTGGGCAGAACGAACGTCCACACCAGCAGCGTGAGCGTCATCAGTCCGAGCAGCCGCTCGAGCCGGCGCGTCGGCGGCTGGAACGCCGTCGTGAAGCGGTAGAGGAGGTACGGGAAGAGGACGAGCGCCGCGATAAGCGCCCGCTGGAGGAAGGTCTCGACCGGTCGGTCGGGCGTCTCGTCGAGCAGCGGGGCGACGTCGACGACGAGCGCCAGCGTTCCGAAGGTCAGCGCGGCCCACAACCCTGCGCGGCCCCGTCCGAGGCGCCACTGGCGGAGCGCGATCAGTGCGACCACGGTGAACAGCACCAGGTTGACGTAGCCGCCGTACTCAACAACCCGCTGCAAGCCGCTCCTTTTCCTCCGACCGCGCGGAACTGTACGCGCTTCGATATCGAGCCGGGCCGGAGCGCTCTTCCTCGCCCAGGCTGCGCCCGTAGCCCGAAGGCGTTCTGGTTGAATGGGCCGGGTGCAGACGCAGGTCGAGGAGCTGGGCGGCGACCGCGTTCGCCTGAGCGTCGAGGTGCCGAGCGCCGACGTCAAGCACGCGGTTGAGCACGCGGCGTCGGACCTGGCAGGCAGCCTGAAGATCCCGGGCTTCCGGAAGGGCAAGGTGCCGATGCCGGTGCTGATCTCGCGCGTCGGCAAGGAGCGCGTGATGAGCGAGGCCGTGGACAGCCACATCGGCGGATGGTTCTGGAACGCCGCCGCAGGCTCGAACATCCGCCCGGTAACGCAGCCCGAGTACGAGTACGACCTTCCGAGCTCGAGCGACGACAGCTTCGCGTTCACTGCCGAAGTCGGTGTGCAGCCGAAGGCCGAGCCGGCCGACTGGACGACTCTCGAGGTCCCGGCTGAGGAGCCCGACGTTCCGGCCGAGCTCGTCGACCACGAGCTCGAGGCGCTACGCAGCTCGGTGGCCGAGCTCGTCCCGGTCGAGGGCCGAGGCGCGAGGGAGGGCGACGCGCTGGTGATCGACGCGGACGTCGACGGCTCCGACGGTGAAGCGCAGCGTGATCTCGTCGTGACCCTCGGCGCGGGACGCCTGCTTCCCGACCTCGAGGCCGGGATCGCCGGCATGACCGTCGGGGAGACGAAGGACATCGAGTACGCGCTCCCCGAGGGGGAGACGAGGACGGCTCGCGTGACCGTCAAG